>Ga0206856_10353_pt1 | contig 12544 bp, 12 predicted proteins | sample Alteio_BWOrgCont_48_FD_152630 | JGI IMG/M metagenome (GOLD analysis project Ga0206856, IMG submission 152630) | Enriched cells from forest soil in Barre Woods Harvard Forest LTER site, Petersham, Massachusetts, United States -... | ecosystem: Environmental > Terrestrial > Soil > Temperate forest >...
GCGTCGGCTTCATGCTGGCCGACAACGAAATGGATATCCGCATGAGTCGGCTGTCGATCCAGCACACGGCCTGGCTGCTGGATCAGGGCGAACGCGGCGGCACCGAATCCTCGATGGCGAAAGTGTTCGTGTCGGAGGCGGTCTGGCGGGTCGTCGATCGTTGCGTCCAGGTGCTGGGCGGCCAGGGCGTCACCGGCGAAACCCTGGTCGCACGCATTTTCAACGAAGTCCGCGGCTTCCGTATCTACGACGGCCCGTCGGAGGTGCATCGCTGGAACCTCGCGCAACGCATCGCCCGCAACGGAGCCAACTGGTGAGCAAGGATTTCGATCTGACCGGCAAGGTCTGCGTCGTCACCGGCGCCGGGCGCGGCATCGGCCGAGGCATGGCCGAAGGTCTCGCCCGCCACGGCGCCACGGTGGTGCTGAGCGGACGAACCCGAACCACATTGGAAGACGCCGCTACTGCGATCGGCGGCAAGGCGACCATTCAGACTGCGGATGTATCCAAGGAACCCGACGTCCTGGCCCTGCGCGACGCCGTGCTGCAGCGCCACGGAAAAATCGACGTCCTGGTCAACAACGCCGGCGTGAACGCGATCTTCAAAACGATCGAGCGCACCACGCTCGCCGAATGGCAGGACATCATCGACGTCAACCTGACCGGCGTGTTCCTGTGCTGCAAGCACATCGGCGGTGCGATCGGTGAAGGCGGTTCGATCATCAATGTCAGTTCCGTCGCCGGCCACGGTGGATTGCCTCGGTCGGGGCCGTATTGCGCGTCCAAGGGTGGGGTAGAGATGTTCACCAAGGCCCTGGCGCTCGATTGGGCGAAGCGGAAGGTGCGGGTCAATACGCTCGCACCAGGCTGGGTCGACACCGACCTGACGCATGGGCTTCTCGAACACGACGTCCACGGCAAGCGACTGCTGGACCGCACGCCACTGGGGCGCTTCGCGACGCCGCTGGATATGGCGGGTGGCGTGGTGTTCCTGGCCAGCGATGCCTCCGCGTTCATGACCGGACAGAGCCTTGTCATCGACGGCGGATGGGGCGCCGAATAGCCACCAACAGACCACGGGGAATGACACAAAATGCTAGATAATCCGCCGCTGCTGACGATCCATCGTGGGTTTCGCCGCCCCGACAAGGCCTTGATCGAGGCGTTCCGCGGCGCCCAAACCTCGCATCTGGCGGATGCGATGGACGGTCGCGGGGCGCTGGACTATCGGATCAAGCCGCTCGACCCCACCAACGCATCGTTCGTCGGACCGGCGCTGACCGCGTTCGCCTATCCCGCCGATATCGTGGCGATGTTCGGTGCGCTGTCGGAAGCACAGCCGGGCGACGTAATCGTGGTCGCGAACGACGGCTACACGCGCACGGCGGTGTTGGGTGATATCGCCGCTGGCATGATGAAGAACAAGGGCGTCGCGGCGTTCGTCACCGATGGACTGGCACGCGACAAGGCTGGGGTCGTCGCGACCGGGTTGCCGGTGTTCTGTCAGGGCATCCAGCCGAACTCACCGGCGATGAATGGCCCGGGGGTGGTCGGCGCGCCGGTCACGCTGGGGGATGTTCATGTGGAACCCGGCGACGTGATCGTCGGCGACGCCGATGGTGTGGTGGTGGTGCCAGCCGGGCGGCTGCGTCAGGTGCTCGATCGTCTGGCGCAAGTGCGGGCCGCGGAAGCTCGGACGATCGCGCTGGTGGAACAGGGAGCCACAATGGCGGCGGGGGCACTGCGGATGATCGAGAAGGCAGTCATCGTCGAGGACTGAAACCGGCTAATCCCACATCGGGGCAAAGGGCGGATTCACGCAGCGCAACGTCTTCGGCAGTGCCGCGATCACCGCACGATCCGCATCGTCCAGCCGCAACGACAGGGCCTCCAGGTTCGCCAACTGGCTTTCACGCCGTTCGGCTTTCGGGATAACGACAACATCCGGCTGATCCAGCAGCCAGGCCAGTGCCACCTGCGCTGCGCTGACGTCGTAACGCCGACCGATCGTCGCCAGCGCTTCATGGTTCGCCAGCGCCCCCTGTGCCAGCGGCACATGGGCAACCACCGGCAAATCGTGCGTCCGCATATAGGCCAACACCGGCGTCTGATCGATCAGGACATGATACTCGATCTGGTAGCACACGATCGGTGCGCGCACTTCCTCCATCGCCACCCGAAGATGCCCCACCGTACAGTTGGCCACGCCAATCTGTCTGACCAGCCCGGCCTCGCGCAGACCCATCATCGCCTCCAGCGCCGCGGGAAGATTGGTGCCGGGCCGCGGCCAGTGCAGCATATAGAGATCCAGATAATCGGTCCGCAGCAGACGCAGGCTCTCGGAGCAGGCGGCTCGGATCTGATCTGCATCCTGGATTGCGTGATGCCCCTTGCTGGTCAGGTGGATGTCAGCCCGAAGCACGCCGGAAGCCCGCCAGCCCGCACCGACGGCATCCTGGTTCCCGTACATCTGGGCCGTATCGATATGGCGATAACCCAGTGAAAGCGCCGACTCCACCGCGGCTTGGCATCGCGCGCCCGTCATGCGAAATGTGCCCAGGCCAAGGCGAGGCATACGCAGGCCATGAGCCGTGATCATGTCCATCGGCTACACCGCCCCCTCGCCGACCACCTGTTCGGCAAGACTGTTGTCCACACAGGCCTCGAACGGCACGTCGCCCTTCAACGCGCCACCGGAACGCATCGCACCGGCAAGCCGGTCGAAACCTTCGCGGCGAGTCACCGGATCAGGGCCGTACAAATCAAGTGCGCGATAGCGGTCGATCGCCGCTGCGTAGATCGCAGCGGGCACGTCGGGAAAATAGCTGGCCAACACGCGCTGGATTTCGGCCCCCGGCGTTGCCCTGATCCAGCTCAGCGTCTGATGCATCGCGCGCACCATGCCCAGCAATTCGTCTCGTTTCCGATCCAGGACAGACCGCCTTGTCACCAGCGTGGTATAGGCGGTCAGGCCGCGATTGGCCGCCGCATACCAAAGATGCCCGGCGCCGGAGGCCAACAGTTCCTCCGCGTATGGTTGGAACACCTGTACGGCATCCAGTCTGCCAGCACGCAACGCGGCGGCGTTCTCTGCCATGGTCCCATCGGTGACCCGGACCACGGCTGATGGGTCCGCGCCGTCGCGGCGTATATCGTCCTGCAAACACAGCCAGGGCGTCGGAACCTCGGAGACAGTTCCCAGACGGACGGCAGTCAGCTCAGCGGGCCGGAAGGCCGGACGAGGCTCCCGGCCAATGACAAAAAATGGATCCCGAGCGACCACGTCACAAAAACAGACGACGTCGGAGGACGGGTCGGCGTCATGCGTCAGCATCACCCGTAAGGGGCCGCCCCACATCACCTCGACCTCCCCCGATCGCAGCGCAGCGGCGGTGCGGCCAGGATCGGACGACAGGCGGAACGCGACCTCCACACCCTGTCGCGCATAGGCCCCAGTCGCATGCGCCGCGTAGAACGGCGTGTAGAACAGCGCGCGGAAATTCTCCGACAGGGTGATCATCGCGATCCTCATGGCTTGCGGGAAACGCCACGATGCGCCAGGGAATGATCCGGCAAAAGGGGGGATACGTCATGCGGGTGGTTCTGATTGGGGTTTCGCATTGGCATACGCCATTCTTCCTCAATCCGTGCCTGGAGATGGGGGACGTCACCATCGTCGGCGTCAGCGATCCCGACCTGGCACGGGCCGAATCGACAGCGGCCAAGGCCGGTTGCAAGGCATTCGCCGATTACCGCGAAATGTGCGCGACACTGAAGCCCGACTTCGCCTTCGCTCTCGCCCAACATTGCGACATGGCGGAACTGGCTCGGTTCCTGATCGATCAGCGCATCCCCTTCGCCATGGAGAAGCCCTGCGCCATCAACGCAACCGAAGCCGCCGACATCGCCGCACGCGCGGCGGCGGCCGGAGTGTTCGCGGCGGTGCCCTACGTGATCCGCTACAGTCCGTTGGTCGAAACGATCCTGTCGATGAACGAGCCTGTCCAATACATCATGTTCAAGTTCGTCGGCGGCATGGTCGATCGCTACCACCAGCAACGGGTCGAATGGGTGATCGACCGCAAGACCTCCGGCGGCGGCCCGTTGCTGAACCTGGGCGTGCACTTCACCGATCTGTGCCGCGTCCTGCTGCGCGGGGCGGACCTGACCGTGACCGGCGCGATGATGTCCAACCGCAACGCCCATCTGACCATAGAGGACCACGCCGTCGTCTTGATGCAGGGCGGCGGAGCCAGTTGCATGGTGGAGACGGGGTACCTCTATCCCGCGCCCAACTCGGTGTTCGATCTGCATTACTCCATCCGTACGGAAAACCATTACTTTGCCGCCCGCGATGACAGCACGCTGGAGATCGTAACCAACGACCGCCAGCGCAGCACACGGGCGATGAAGCTGACCAATGTGCATTTCTATCCGACCTTCGTGCGGGACACGCTGCAACGGCTGAAGGACGGGCGACAGCCGATCGCCGACCTGGCGGATAACGCCGCGGCGGTCACGCTGGTGGAGGCAGCCTATGCGATGTCTCCGCTACGGGCGCAGTCCTGATGCGAACCCTCCAGCGTTAACCGCTTTTTCATCTTTGCCCTGAATGATCGCCGGTACTTCGTAACCTCGAGGACCGTCGATGACCCGCCTGCGCAATATTTCCCTCGCCTTGCGCCTGCAAGGGATGGTTGCTCTGCTCATCCTCGGATTCCTGGCGGCGATCGTCGATATGTTGCACGTCGAAAGCAACCGCGCCCTGGATGCACGAGCGACAGAGTTGCGCGCGCTGGTCCAGGTCGCGCGCGGAATCGCGAACAACCTGCACGCACAGGAAATCGCGGGAAAACTGACGCATGCGGCAGCGATGGACGCATTTCGGCAAACCGTGCATGCCATGCGATACGGCGCCGATGATTACATATTCGCCTATCTGACCGACGGCACCGTCATGGTGCTGCCGCCACAGCCTCAGGCTGAAGGTATCAACCGCATCGATATGAAGGACCCGGCGGGCCACTACACCGTCAGGGATCTGCTCGCCAAAGCCGCGGAGGGCGGCGGTATCCTGCAATCGCTGTTTCCGCATCCGAGCACCATGATCCCGGTGCCCAAAATGAACTACGTCGAAAGCTTTCCGCCCTGGAACATGGTCATCGCCACCGGCGCGTTCGTCGACGACCTGGAAGCCGAAAACCGGTCGCTGCAGATCAGGATCGGGATTGTCGTGGCCTGTGTCATCGGTCTTGCCGCGCTGCTGGCCTGGCTGGTCGGTCGGTCCATCACCTCTCCGCTGCGCGGCCTTGAAGGTGCCATGACGTTGCTCGCGGCAGGGAATTTGTCGGTCGTGGTCGCCCATGGCGAGCGCGGCGACGAAATCGGCCGGATGGCACGCGCCGTCGGCGTCTTCAAAACCAACGCCGAGGAAAAGCGCGACCTCGAAACCGCGCGTGTACGGACGGATGAAGCGGCCCGTGCCACCCAACGCCAGACAGCGAATGAGGTCGCCGACCGGTTGCAGGCGCAACTTGGTTCGGTCGCCAGTTCGTTGGCCTCGGCGTCCACTCGGCTGACCGCGACGGCGGACCAGATGCGCGGGGCCACCGATCAGGCGGATGAACAGGCCGTGTCCGCCAAGACGATGGTCGATCGCACCGCCGCCAATGTCGAAACAGTCGCCGCAGCAACCGAGGAACTGGCCAGTTCCGTCAATGAAATCAGCAACCAGGTGGCCAAATCCTCCACGATCGCGATTCGCGCGGTTGAGGAAGCCCAGCGCACCGACGGGCTGGTCCAAGCCCTGGCACAGGCCGCGACGAAAATCGGCGACATTGTCCAGGTGATCAGCGACATCGCTGGCCAGACCAATCTACTGGCACTGAACGCAACGATCGAGGCCGCCCGAGCGGGTGATGCCGGCAAGGGCTTCGCCGTGGTCGCCAGCGAGGTCAAAAGCCTCGCGACCCAGACCGCGAAGGCGACGGATGAAATCGCCGCGCAAATTGGCCAGATCCAATTGGCAACACGGGACGCGGTGACCGCAATCGCCAGCATCGGCACGACGATCAACGAGATCAGCCAATTGAGTGGCGGCATCGCCGCCGCGGTCGAACAACAAGGGGCCGCAACGCAGGAGATCAGCCGTAACGTCAGACAGGCGGCGTCAGGCACGCTTGAAGTGTCGGAGCGGATCACCGGCGCGAGCAAAGCCGTCTCCTCAGCCGGGCAGGCGGCCGAACATGTACTGAGCGCGGCCAGCGATCTGTCGGCGCAATCGCGTGAACTGTCAGACCAACTGGTTCGCCTGGTTGGTGAGGTTCGCGCCGCCTAGAACAACGAATACCCGCCGTCGATCACGAACGTATCGCCCGTGTGATATTTCGATGCCGAGCTCATCAGGTAGACCGCGATGCCACCGAAATCGTCACCCTCACCCCAGCGGCGCATCGGCACGCGCGGCAGCACCTTGGTCTTGAATCCATCCGTCTGCACCGCGTTGGCGGTCATGTTCGTTTCGATCCATCCCGGCAGGATCGAATGCGCACGCACGCCATACCTGGCGAATTCCACCGCCATGGCTTTGACCATGGAGATCATGCCGCCCTTTGTCGCGGCGTAATGTTCGCTGCGCGGCGCGGCCTCGATCGCCGCCAGCGACGCCGTGCCGACCAGCACCCCGCCGCCACCGCGCTCAACCATGTGCCTCGCGGCGGTGCGGAAGGTGTAGAAAGCGCCGTCCAGGTTGACGCGGGTGACGCGATGCCACTCGGCGCTGGTCATCTCCAGGAACGTATGCCCGCCCCGCCCGGAGACACCGGCATTGGCGAAGCACCCATCCACCCGGCCGAACGCCTCAAGGGTCCGGGCGAACGCGGCTTCAACTGCCGCCTCATCGCCAACGTCGCATTCCAGCGCCTGGATTTTCCGGCCGGTTGGCTCCAGCTTGGCGACCGCCGCCGCGTTCTTCGCGGCATTCGTGCCCCAGATGGCGATATCGGCGCCCGCCTGCGCCATCGCCAGCGCCATCCCCAGACCGATGCCGCTGTTGCCGCCGGTGACCAAGGCTGTTTTACCAGTCAAATCGAATGGGCTGTACGCCACCGGATCGTCTCCCTGCCTGTGTTTCCTGGCCGTCTGTATCAGGCTAAAGTTGGCAGGTGAACAGATCGCGGTTACCCTGGTGACCGAAGGAGATCGTACCATGATCCTGACCGCTGACAGTGTCGTCGCGCACAGCACCTCCCGGCGCAGAACGCCCAATGGCTGGAACACGACGTTTATCGGCAAGAACCGCGGAACCTTGAAGGAAGGCGAGGCCGTTCCGTCGTCCGAGGGCCTGTATCCGATGGCGTTCCTGGTCGAGAAGGAAGCCGGCGCGGTTGTGCATCCGCATTTCCATCAGGCGGACCAGTATCAGGTCATCGTCCAGGGTTCCGGCCGTCTGGGTGTCCACGACGTCGCTAGCGTGGCGGTCCATTATACCGACGCCTATTCCGCCTACGGTCCGATCGTCGCGGCGGATGAAGGGGTGTCCTGGTTCACCTTGCGCAACGCCTGGGACCCCGGCGCACGCTACATGCCCGAACATCGCCGCCAACTGCGTGAGGCTCGGGCGCGCTACCAGCACCGGGAAGCAACATGCGGACCGCTGCCGCCACTGACCGAGCAGGAACTTGCGGCACTGGCAGCACCAGCCGGGGGGGCGGTCATCGCCGAAACGGCCGATGGACTAGGCACCTGGCGGTATACGGTCCCAGGCAACGGTTCGGTGGTCGGACCAGACCCGTCCAGCGGCGGCGGCCAGTTCTGGCTGGTGTCGGCGGGATCGGCTTGCGTGGCCGGAGGCGCCTTGTTGCCCATTCAGTCATGCATTTTCGTAGCGCCGGAAGATGCGGCCGCCAGTCTGGTCGCCGGGCCCGGGGGGGCGGATCTCATCTGCATGCAGTTTCCGAAGCGGGCGCGGGATTAACCCCACCTCTACGGCGCGCGCCACGCCAGGCGAACTGGCGCCGCCCGATAAGACGCCAGCGAACGGCCAGGTGGCGCCCCGCCCATCGCGGCCAATCGAGGCGCCATTGGAATGATGTGCGGTGCGGCCATTCTCAGCGGCAGGGTCAGCAACGAGCGGTTGACCCCCTGCGCCCACCCGCCGGTCAGCGGAAGCGGCTGCCCGACATCGGCTACCTTTTGCTCCTCCGGTAGCGCCGCATAGACGCGTCGTTCGTAATCCGCGCCGATATCCGGCGTGGCGGAATGATACATCGCCACCGCCTTCGGCCAGGAACTGGTCTTGCCGTACAACTGCACCAGGAACCGGGCACCATAGTCCGCGTTCGACGCCGGATCGAACGCCTGGTTCAGGTCCGGAAACGCATCCGGATGCTGCGTCAGGCTGATCTGCATGCACCCCACGTCGATCGACTTGGTAACCCGTGGACGCATCGTCATCGCCGCCGCCACGGCCTGGATCTTGTTGTCGTAGAACGTACCCTGCCCGTCCATGTTGATGGTCCAGGGCCAGGGGTTGAACGTGCCGGATCCCTCGTCCCGCCGCCCACTTTCCACGCGGGCGATTGCCGCCAGCAGGTGCGACGGTATGCCGTGCGCCCGCTCCGCCGCCGAGATGGCCTGCCGGCACATCTGGTTGGTGGTCAGCGGCAATGCCGGATTGGGATCCGCCAGGACCCGGCAAGGCGTCAGCACCGCCAGCAGGATAGGGATCATGCGCCAGTTCATGCATCGCACTTACCAGCCAAAGATGAACAAAAGGTTGACGGCCATAGACGAAAGCCGACGCCGGTACCCGACGGCCAGCGGGCAAATTCAGCGGGCGCGATCCTGCGCCACCATCAGCCGCATCGTCAGTGAATCCGGTAGGAACGTCAGCGTGGCCTGGCCCGCCGGACACACCCCATCTCGTCCCACCGCTCGGCACCACGTCGGTGGCGTCGCCTGGTTCGGATCACCAAACCGGGTCGTGATAGCGTCCCGAACCCTGGCCGGCCCGCCGACACCACGCCCGTAAAAGACATAGACGATCTCTACCACCTTGCGTTGGGATGACAGCATCACCCGCAACCGCCCGTCTTTCGTCTCACTGCTTACCACCCCTTGCGAGAGGTTCATCGCGTACCCCTGGCTCGCCAATTCGGCTGCGACATCGGATTCCGACATGCCAAGGCGCAGGCCGATAATGTCCGCACCCGCTGCTTCAAAGGCGTGGACCGGCCCGGCGGCCAAAAACGCCGCGATTGCTATCGCCGATGCTACGCGCCGCATGGTCACCTCGGTTTGCCCGCTTGGCACAGTTACACCGGGAAACCCTAACGCCGGCTTAACGCCGCGCTTTGTCCGTGCCGCCGCACCCGATCCTGTCCTATAACCGCCTTGTCCACGCTGCGGGAAAGGAGACGTCCATGCCGACCAGACACTGGGACAAGTCCAGGATGCCGTCCCGCCACGTGACGGTCGGGCCAACCAGAGCGCCGCATCGCAGCTACTATTACGCAATGGGCCTGTCCCAGGAGGAGATCGATCAGCCCTTCGTCGGCGTCGCCACCTGCTGGAATGAGGCCGCTCCCTGCAACATCGCACTCAGCCGCCAGGCCCAGTCGGTGAAGAAGGGCGTCGCGGAAAGCGGCGGCACACCGCGGGAATTCACCACCATCACCGTCACCGATGGCATCGCCATGGGCCACCAGGGCATGAAGTCGTCCCTCGTTTCCCGCGACCTGATCGCCGACAGCGTCGAGCTTACGGTGCGGGGCCATTGCTACGACGCCCTGGTCGGTCTGGCCGGCTGCGACAAATCCCTGCCCGGCATGATGATGGCGATGCTGCGCCTGAACGTGCCCAGCGTGTTCATGTACGGCGGCTCGATCCTGCCCGGGACGTTCAAGGGCCGGGACGTCACGGTCGTCGATGTGTTTGAAGCGGTCGGTATGCACGCCGCCGGCGCCATGTCCGACGAAGACCTGCACGAACTCGAATGCGCCGCCTGTCCCTCGGCCGGGGCTTGCGGCGGCCAGTTCACCGCTAACACGATGGCCATGGTGTCCGAAGGCATCGGCCTCGCGCTCCCCGGTTCCGCCGGCGCCCCTGCGCCGTATGAGGAACGGGATCGGTTCGCGGTGGACTCCGGCCGCGCGGTGATGAACCTGATCGAGCGCAACATCCGTCCCCGCGACATCGTGACGTTGAAATCGTTGGAGAACGCCGCCGTGCTTGTGGGCGCGACAGGCGGGTCGACCAATGCCGGGCTGCATCTGCCGGCGATGGCGCACGAAGTCGGCATCCGCTTCACCATGGACGACGTGGTGGCGATCATGCGCCGCACACCGTACATCGCCGACCTCAAACCCAGCGGCAAATACGTCGCCTTCGACGTTCACAACGTCGGCGGCATCCCGGTGATCATCAAGGCGCTGCTGGATGGCGGGCTGCTGCACGGTGACTGCCTGACCGTCACCGGCAAAACCCTGGCCGAGAACCACAAGGACGTCGTCTTCCCCACCGACCAGGACGTAATCTACCCGGTTTCCCGCGCAATTTCACCGACCGGCGGGGTGGTCGGCCTGAAGGGCAGCCTGGCACCGGACGGGGCCATCGTGAAGGTCACCGGCCTGCACGACCTGCACTTCGAGGGCACCGCCCTGTGCTTCGACTCGGAGGAAGCGGCTTTCGCCGCGATCGACTCCCGCGCCTACAAGGCCGGCGATGTCATCATCATCCGCTACGAGGGGCCCAAGGGCGGCCCCGGCATGCGGGAGATGCTGTCCACCACCGGCGCCATCTATGGCCAGGGCATGGGCGAGAAAGTGGCCCTGATCACCGACGGACGCTTCTCCGGCGCGACAAGAGGCTTCTGCATCGGCCATGTCGGACCCGAGGCAGCGGTCGGCGGCCCCCTCGCGCTGGTGAACAACGGTGACAAGATCGTCATCGATGCCGCCAAGGGCACGATCGACCTGATCGTCCCGGAGGCGGAACTGGCTGCCCGCAAGGCCGCCTGGACGCCACGGAAAACCGACTACAACGCCGGCGCGATCTGGAAATACGCCCAACTCGTCGGGCCGGCGCATCTGGGAGCCACGACGCACCCCGGAGCCGCCGCGGAGACGCACTGCTATGCCGATATCTAAAACCGTCACGATGGAGAGGATTTTGCCGCGGCGATCGTTTATGTGCTGTCCCGCGCCCTGACGGATACCCTTATGGAAGACCTGCTTTTTCTCACCCAGCGTATCCCCTACCCGCCGATCAAGGGTGAGAAGATCCGTCCGCTGCAGATCCTGAAGCATTTGCGCCGGTTCTATAACGTTCATCTCGGCTGCCTCGTCGACGACCCGAGGGATCTGGAACACGTCGAAACCGTCCGCTCACTCTGCGTCAGCTCCCATTTCGCCACGCTGGACCGCAAACGCGCCAAGTTTTCGTGCCTCAGCGGCCTGCTGACCGGACAGCCGCTCAGCGTCACCTTCTATCACGACAATACCCTGGCCAGATGGGTCCGCCACGTGCTGGCCGACATCAAACCTCGGGCCGTATTCGTCTGCTCCTCCAACATGGCGCCGTACGTCCTCGATAGCGGCTTACGCGCACCTGTTTTCCTGGTGGATCTCGCCGACGTGGACTCCGAGAAATGGCGCGCCTACGCCGAAACTGGAACCTTCCCCATGCGCTGGGTCCACCGTCGCGAATGGCGTCTGACCGCCGCGCTGGAAAGGCGCATCGCACACGAAGCCGACTGGAGCACCTTCGTCTCGCCCCAGGAAGCGCAGTTCTTCGCCAGGCTGGTGCCCCATCACGCCGACAAAATCCGCGCCGTCAGCAGCGGTGTCGACCACACATATTTCGACCCCGATTGGTCCGGTGCGCGCGCCGATCCGCCCTATGACGCCACCTGCCCTAATTACGTCTTCACCGGCACGATGGACTACCCGCCCAATGTCGGCGCCGTCACCTGGTTCGTCGAGGACATCCTGCCCGTGCTGCGCCGGGTCGAACCGCGCACCCAATTTCACATCGTCGGTTCCAGCCCATCGCCCGAGGTCCAGAGTCTAGCGCGGACCAGTGGCGTGTTCGTCACCGGCCGAGTGCCGGACGTCCGCCCCTACCTCACCCATGCCACCGCCGGTGTCGCCCCTATGCGCATTGCCCGCGGCATCCAGAACAAGGTGCTGGAAGCCATGGCAATGGCCAAACCCGTCGTGGTCACCCCGGACGCGCTGGAGGGGATCGCCGCGCAGCCGGATACCGAAGTCATCGTCGCGCCAAACGCCGCTTCCTTCGCCGCTGGCTGCCAACTGGCGGCCGGACCCCAAGGCGCTGCCATCGGCGCCGCCGCCCGCCGCCGCGTCCTCGCTGACTACGTCTGGGCCGAACGCCTCCGCGATTTCGATCCGCTGCTTGGTATCTCCGCTTCAACAAGCTCCCAACTCATCCCAGCCGGAGTCGGTTCATGATCGTCAGGTCCAGGGCACCTCTTCGACTCGGCCTCGCCGGCGGCGGCACCGACGTGTCGCCCTATTGCGACCGC
>Ga0206856_10356_pt1 | contig 12253 bp, 12 predicted proteins | sample Alteio_BWOrgCont_48_FD_152630 | JGI IMG/M metagenome (GOLD analysis project Ga0206856, IMG submission 152630) | Enriched cells from forest soil in Barre Woods Harvard Forest LTER site, Petersham, Massachusetts, United States -... | ecosystem: Environmental > Terrestrial > Soil > Temperate forest >...
GTACCAAAGCGCATGACAAATGTCTTCAGTTCATTGTTGACAAACTAAAATCTGAAGGGCTTGCAGTATCTGTACAAAAGTCGACAGCTAAAACATTCGACGGTAAAACATTTGAATTTGAAAATGTAACTGCATCAAGCCAACCCGATAATAAACGTAGAATACTGCTTTGCACACATTGGGATACGCGCCCTTTTGCGGATGCAGATAGCATTGACCCTAAAGGCACATTTGACGGAGCATGTGATGGAGCCAGCGGAGTAGCTACATTGCTTGAAATGGGCCGTCATTTAAAAGATGCCAAGTTTTCAGTCGGAGTAGACCTTGTGTTTTTTGATATTGAAGATTATGGCCAGCAAGGCCCTGAAGATGGCAACTACCCTGAAATGAAAGACAGCTGGTGCCTTGGCTCGCAATATTGGGCAAAAAATATTCCACCAGGTTATGCCCCACTCTTTGGTATATTATTGGATATGGTTGGTGGCAAAAATGCAGTTTTTCCTATGGAAGGTACTGGCATGCACTTTGCACCTGATGTGGTAAAGAAGGTTTGGGATATTGCGGATAAACTTGGGTATAGTGAAAGGTTTACCCGCGACGGCACAAGCATGACCACCGATGATCATTTATATATTAATGAAATAGCCAATATTCCTACTATTGATATAGTGCACTATGAAGTAACACGCGGAGATTACCCTTATTATCATCACCGCCACAGCGACAATATGAGTGTTATTGATACAGTTACATTACACATTGTTGGCCGTACGTTAATGAATGTTCTTTACCAGGAATAGTAATATTATTTCTTCATTTTCTTCCGGTAATCGTCAATGCAATATCATCTTGCAGAACAAAACAGCCGTTTTGCAGACAAACCTTATTACATAGCATATTAGAAATTTCAGTAAAAGCTAATGGCAATACTTTTGACTCATTATTAATCATAAATTTATAGTAATGAAAAAAATTGTTGTAATTGGCCTTCACCTAATTTATTGGATTGTCTATACTTATGTGGTAGCATTGTTTATAACTATGACTGCACAAAGCCAAGGATTTGTGCTCTCAAACCTAATGTTTAAAAGAGTTTGGTTGGCGAGTTTTTACTTCAATGGTGCAGTGGCCTTTTATTGCAGTTATACGTTCCTATTCTCTAAATATTTAATAAAAAAAAGGATTCTCGCCTGGTTGATGTATACTTTTTTAGCTTACTTGGTAAGCATTCTACTTGTGGAAGGATTTTTATTTCTTTACATAGTTCCTAGTCCAGGTTTTGTGAAGATGGGTTTAACCTCGGCTTTTGGAATGGCAATACTACTTTTTTTGATTGCGTCTATTAATGGATTAATGGGATTTATATTAAGAGGCTTTGTTGCCTGGTACGGAGATATTAAGCTAAAAGCTGAACTGAACAAAAAGAATTACGAAATGGAGCTCGAGCTCATTAAAAATCAGATCAATCCACACTTTCTATTTAATACATTAAATAATATTGATATAATGATTACAAAGGATCCAGCAAAGGCATCTGTATATCTGAACAAGCTGTCGGACATAATGCGTTTTATGCTATATGAAACGAAAGCAGAGAGTATCTCTTTGTCAAAAGAATTAACTTACATTGAGAAATATGTAGAGTTGCAGAAAATAAGAACATCAAATTTAAGTTATGTGAATTATACGATCAATGGAGATGCGGGCGATTTGATGATAGCACCCATGCTGTTTATTCCCTTCATTGAAAATGCATTTAAGCATACAGAGAATAAAAAGCTTGAGGACGCAATAAACATTAATATAGATATCATTAAGGAGAAGATTGTATTTGCTTGTGAAAATAGGATTACAGAAGAATCGCAAAATAAATCTGACATAAATGGCCTTGGAAATGAGCTAATAGAGAAACGTCTTAAACTCCTTTATCCGAATAAACATACATTAGAGGTAAGTAATAAAGATCAAATCTATTCAGTCAAGCTTACAATTTTATTTCATGAAGATTAATTGCATTATAGTTGAAGATGAGCCGTTGGCAATGGAGCGAACAAAAAACTACGTCCTGAAACTTCCTTTTCTTCACTTGCTTTCAACATTTGATAATGGTATGGATGCCCTGATCTATCTTAAATCAAATAAGGTAGATTTGATCTTCCTGGATATTAATCTGGGAGAAGTATCAGGTATGCAGATTTTGGAAGCCGGGAATATTAATAGCGAAGTAATAATTATTACTGCATATAATGAGTTCGCGTTAAAAGGCTTTGAGTTAAATGTTACTGATTACCTGATGAAGCCATATACCTTTGAGCGCTTCCTGCGAGCTGTTGAGAAGGCACAGGCTAACCTGGCAAAGGGTGGCACGACAAGTGACAGAGGGTATATTTTCATTAAAACTGAATACCGTTTGGAAAAGGTTCTTTTAAATGATATTCTTTACATTGAAGGGATGCGCGATTACAGGAGGTTTCATACCACCGGCAAACGAATAATGACATTACAAACTTTTAAGGAACTGGAACTAGCGATTCCGTCCAATATTATATGCAGAGTGCATAAATCCTATATGGTTTCGTTGGACAAGATAGAATCTATAGAGCGGGATCTTATTAAAATTAAAGATGTTCTGATACCGTTATCAGAAACTTATAAGAAAAGGTTTTATGAGCTAATTAACCACTTGAAAAAGTGAAATAAACCTGTAAGGTTTTATCTATCTACTTCTTCTTGCTTTTCTTCCAGCAATCGTCAATATGGTCATCTACCATGCCTACTGCCTGCATAAAAGCATAGCAAATAGTTGAGCCGCGGAATTTAAAACCGCGCTTGCCCATGTCTTTGCTCATGGCATCGCTAATGGGTGTAGTGGCTGGTACGCTGCCCAGACCATTACGTTTGTTTACAATTGGCTTACCACCAACAAAACCCCATACGTATGTATCGAACGAACCAAATTCTTTTTGAATTGCCAGAAAGCAATTTGCATTATTAACTGCTGCCTCAATTTTAAGCCTGTTGCGGATTATGCCTGCATCCTGCATTAATTGCTCTACTTTCTTCTTATCGAACTTCGATACCTTCTTTGCATCAAAGTTTGCAAACGCTTTCCGGAAGTTTTCTCTTTTCTTTAATACAGTTAACCAGCTAAGTCCAGCCTGAAAGCTTTCCAGTACAAGAAACTCAAATAGCTTCTGGTCATCATGAACAGGTGTCCCCCATTCTTTATCGTGGTATTCTATATAGATAACTTCTTTTGTGCTCCAGCCGCAGCGTATTTTCTCTTTCATATGAAATTATTTAGTAATAATTGCCTTTCTTTTATTTACCCAATCAACCAAATTCAAAATAGGACCTGTCATAAATGTTGTAGCAACTGCCATTAATACCATCATGGCAAATACCTCAGGAGACAATATCCCCAGATCGTAACCAATATTCAGTACAATAAGCTCCATTAAGCCACGCGTATTCATCAAGGCACCAAGGGTTAGTGCATTACTCCATTTTTGCCCGACCACCTTAGCAGAAACTGCTGTCCCGATAAACTTACCCGATACCGCTACTAACATAATAAAGGCAAATGCCACCCATGTTGATCCCTGATCGAGCAGCCCCATTTGAGTACGTAAACCTGTAAAAGCAAAGAAAATAGGAAGCAATACAAGTACACTCACATCCTCTATTTTTTCGGTAATACTTTTTCTGAAATCGAGATTATGAGGCATGATAACTCCTGCCATAAAAGCTCCGAATAAAGCATGTATGCCAATTAATTCAGTAGTGTACGCCGAAGCCAATAAAATGAAAAACGAAATAGATATAACAGCTTTACCAGGTTCTGCTTTCTTTAATTGGTTAGCTGAGATCTTTTGCAATATGGGCCTAACTATAAGCAACATAACTACTACAAACAATACGGCAAGTATTATAGTAAATATAGCACCCGTAATTCCTCCTGCTTTGGCAATAGCAATTACAGCAGCTAGTATGCACCATGCCATAAGGTCGTTAGTTGCCGCTGCCATTATAGCCATTGAACCAATAGGCGTTTTGGTCATGCCACGCTCTTGTAAAATACGTGCGAGTACGGGGAAAGCGGTTATACTGACTGAAATACCTATAAACAAACTGAATGCTAAGAAGCCTACTCCTTCAGGGCCATACGATGGGTAGAGATAATAAGCAAGACCAACACCCATAAAGAACGGAACCAGGATACTTGCTATACTAACCGTTAAAGCATCGCCCGCTTTACTAATTATCACATCAATATCCAGATCCATACCTATAATGAACATAAAGAACGCAAGGCCGATCTGGCTCAAGAAGAGTAATGTATTTAGCGACTCCGCAGGGAAGATAAAGTGAAAGAAATGAGGAAAGAACACTTTTAAAACTGAGGGGCCGAGTACAATACCTGCTATAATTTCACCAATAACGGCTTGCTGGCCAAGCATTGACAGCAAGGCGCTAAATATTCGAGATGCGCCAATAATTACAAGTATCTGCAATAGCAAAAGGCTAAGTGGGTGCTTTATATTTTCTTTAAACTGGGTTAAGGCTTGCGATATACCTGTTAATGGCACAGCAACTTTCGAAACATTCTGGTCTTGCAAAATAGGTTGCACCTTTTCAATTTTTGGCTTGATGGGTAATTGCATACCAGCATCAATCACTTTCCACACGCCCGCTGCAAACAACACTATCAGAAGTAAGGTAAAGAGTAATGGTCTACTCATAGAGAAGGCTTACTGGTAATTAACAATTTACTGAACAGTAAATATACGATAACTAAAAAGGCTACAGCACCGGCAATACAAAAAACGTAAACCGAACCGAACTTGTACCAGATAAGTCCGGCCAAACTACTAGCGATAAATGTGCAAATACTTTGCAGGCCTGAAAAAACGCCCAAGGCTGTTGCAGTATCTTTCTTTTCGCAGGTTTTGCTTATCCATGCTTTCGATATTCCATCGGTGCAGGCATAGTATAGCCCATAGTAGAAAAAAAGAATAAAGTAAGTAACTTTACTATTTGCAAATGCAATACCAAAATACACAGCGCCAAATATTACCAACCCTATTATCATCATGGCTTTTAAGCCCACTTTATCGCCAATAATGCCAACAGGGAAAGCCGTAAGAGCAAAAACAAGATTATAGAAAATGTAAATAATAATAACCATTGTATCATTAATACCGGATTCCTTCATTTTCAATATCAGAAAGGCGTCGGCACTATTGAATAATGCAAAAAACAACAAGCCTGAAACCAATGCCCTATATGCGGGTGTGCTTTCTTTCCAATACTTAAACTGAGAAAAGAACCCTACCCTATTCTTCTGTTCCTGTTTAGTTTTGATCTCACCTTTATTTTTATCCTTTAAGCCTAAGGTCAGCAGAACAACTATTATACCCGGGAAGAACGATATATAGAAAAGTGTTTTGTATTGCTCGTGATGGAAGTATAAATACAATAAGGCAATTGAGGGGCCTATAGCTGCTCCAACAGTATCCATTGAACGGTGGAACCCAAATACCCTACCCCTATCACTATTGGCTGATTCATCAGCCAATATGGCATCACGTGGGGCAGTCCGTATTCCTTTACCTAGCCTTTCCAATGTACGGGAAAAGAAAACCCATACCGGATTTACAAATAGTACCATTATTGGTTTTGAAATTGCACTTAAGGCATAGCCCCATTTTACAAATGCGGCTCTGTGGCCATATTTATCAGATATTTTACCAAAGTACCCTTTGCTTAGGCTCGATACAGCTTCCGCCAACCCTTCCAGCACACCGATAATTACGACTGTAAACCCAATAGACTTAAGGTAAATAGGCATTATTGGCAATAGCATTTCACTTGCAATGTCGTTGAACAGACTTACAAGTGAAAGTATCCAGATGGTTCTAGTAATTGCTTTCATAAAACAGAAAGCAGCATTGCCATAATTACGGTTTAACTATAGTGTTCCACTTATTGGTATCAGGCTTTAAGCCCATACGAATTTCAAGTAAACGCTGCTTAATTTTAAGTGATACATTATCATCCTTTACTTCAGGCAGTTTATAGTTGGTGCCTTTAATGCTTATGGTTTGTATAGGAGCAACAACAGCCGCCGTACCAGTGCCGAAAGCTTCCTTAAAAGTACCGTTCTCAAATCCTGCTATCAGTTCCTTTGCGCTGACTTTTCTTTCTTCCACTTTATAGCCCATTTCCTTAGCCAGGGTTATAAATGAATCGCGTGTAACGCCATCTAATATAGAATCGGATATAGGAGGAGTAACCAATATATTATTCAGTAGGAACATTACGTTCATGGTACCAGATTCTTCCATGTTAAGTTCAGGAGAACCATCTGTCCATATAACCTGGTCAAAACCCTCTTTACGAGCCAAACTGGTTGGGTAGAATGCGCCACCGTAGTTACCGGAACATTTTGCAAAACCTGTTCCACCATGTGCTGCACGTATATACCGGTCTTCTACCTTTACCTTTAAAGGGGCAGAATAGTACGGACCTACAGGGCCTCCGAATATGATAAACTTATACTCATCAGCAACCTTTACACCAAAACGTTCTTCAGATGCAAATACAAATGGTCTGAGATAAAGTGAACAGCCTTCATTTGCAGGCACCCAGGCAGCATCAAGCTTAACAAGTGCTTTTAAAGCCTCATCAAAATGCTCAAACGACATATGTGGAATGCACATACGCTCCATTGACTTACAAAACCGGTCATAATGCTTTTCCACCCTGAAAATTGAAATATTTCCATCTTTCAACTTAAAGGCCTTCATACCTTCAAATACCACCTGTCCGTAATGCAGGGCAAGCATAGTGGGCGATATGGATATATGTCCGAATGGTACTATTTTAGATGGTCCCCATTCTCCGTTAGCATAATCGGAAACCAGCATGTGGTCTGATATTATACTGCCAAAAGAAAGGTTATTAAAATCCACTTCTGAAAGGCGGCTGTTCTTAGTCTTCTGTATGCTTATCGTCTCGGTAGCAATCATATATCAGGGTTGTTTTTGATTCTTACTCTATACCTATTACACAAGGATATGAATTTTTATTGTAATATATATGTACCTTAAGGTAAAATTTACTTTATCCCTTATTTTATGTATATCTTTACTGAATAAATCAAAAAATTTAATACTATGTGTATAATAGCATTTACCCTTGGACTGCTGGTAATTGTAGCAGGAATGAAATTACTGGCTCAAACCCAGAAAGATAACCTTAGCAACCTATTCAAATATGTTTCGTGGTTTGTTATTGTTATGGGCTTCCTATCTCTTTTAGGTACAGGCTTACATTGTGCAATGAACTGTTGCCACAGACACGAACACCGCATGATGATGCGTGAATGCAGAATGATGGATAACGATTGTGATGAAATGCAAGGCTGCGGCAATATGATGCACTGCCAACATGGTATGGGTATGATGCGCGGCGATGGAGGCTGTATGATGCACAGTGGTAATTGTGGTATGGGCGGAAGCTGTAATATGGGCAATGACAATTGCAATATGGGTGGCGGAAGCTGCAAAGAAGACAAGGGTTCAGAATGCCATGAAGGCATGAGCTCAAGTTGCCCGATGATGGGTGGCGGACACTGCGATATGAAAGATACTGTGGTTGTAAAAAAGGAGACTAAGAAATAATAATGGTTTTGATACATAAAAAAAGCCCTGCGATGCGGGGCTTTTTTATTTAATAGCTGATTATATCTATACCACCAAAAATGGCGGTACCATTAACAAGTAATACCTTTTTAGATTCAGAAGCTATATGCAGGTTGCGCTTATCATCTGTACCGGCGAAGATGTGAACCACGTTTACCCGTACATCCCAGTCTTTCGGCACAATAAGTTTCACACCACCAAAAACACAAACCACATCAACTACTGCTGTACCACTTATGTCGGCCTGTACAAAATTAATTTCAGTACCACCAAAAATGTTTACAATATCGCCCTTGGAAAATGCCTTAGAAAGTATAGTTCGCTTCGCCCCCCAGAAAACAGCTACTGAATCGAACACGTTATTACCATCGGCATCATTAGCCATATATCCGCCATTAAATAAATTACGCCTTGGCCGGAGAATTATAACCAATCCCGCAACAATAAACAAAACAGGCCAGAAATAATGACCAATTGAAAAACTGATCCAACCCTGATGCCTCGCCAACAAATAACCACCAATTCCAATTAACACAAAGGGTGCAGTGCCTTTAAAGCCTCGCCTAATACCAATTACTAGGCCTATAACAATAAGTAGCATTGGAAAGGTAAATAACCAACCGGGTATAGGAAAACCAGTACGCTGTAATAGTAAAAGCACACCCCATACCAATATAACTGCTCCGGTCAGTGCTCTACCTGAACGCCCATTATATTCTGGTGTGTTTTCCATTTATTCTGTATTAATAACCGAGCACGAACTCCAGCCTGATATCGTCGACATAAAATGTTCCCTTGCTGGTATTCCACGGATATATAGCAATAGTATTGGCCGATCTTATTACTGAATCAGGGAAAGTAAACTCTGCTTTAGCCTGTTGCCATTGCCCAAGCTTCGGAGCAATTTCTATAAATTCCTTACATGTCCAAAATGCAAATGAGTCATCCGGTCTTTTAACCTCGACCACCAGCTTACCTTGCGCTTGTGGAGTCACATAGATCCAGAATGATGCCTTAACTTTTACAACCTTGTTATCTGATATTTCTCTGAATAGCTGTTTAAACGATTCACCGTATGCATGGGTGGAATCGACCTGGTTTGAAAATGTACCGGAATGAACTATTTTTTTACTCAACCATACAGGAGTCCAGCCTTTCATCGTTTCAAAGTCGTTAAAATACACAAGCCCTTTTTGTTGCGGTTTGCTACAGGCAGTTAGTACAATAAGACAGGCTAACATTACTTTTTTCATATCCTTTTAATGCTTTTCAGGTGAATATCCATGCGTCGCTAAGATACATATTGAACAGATATGTCTGCCAAACTATAGCAGGTAATATATATACTAACAATACTATCATTTTAGCTCTGTCAGACAGATATTTCTCAAATACAATAAAAGGGGTTATGAAAATGAAAAGATATAACCCAACATATTCGAACCTGAAAATATTACCCGCATAATGTACATTTAACATAAACCAGGCCAATGCGGAAGCAGATAATGCAAGTGCAATCAGTTTATAAATAACGCCAACTTTTTCCAGTTTTTCAGGCAATTGAAACAATACAATATAAAAGAATGGAATGGCCATGGTATACCGGAAGAACCCGTTTATCACATTACCACTGGTGCAAATAAAATAACCCAATACACCCACTATAAAAAGAAGCGACAGGTTAAACATATACTCCTTTATATATGTTTCGTTGCCGCTAAATAACGAAACGGTTTCACGCTTACCGCTTTTCAGCAATGATCGTATACCCCAAACTATCGAATAGATTACTGCTGGTAGGGTTAAAAAGAAAATTGAAAAACTATTCATACCAAAACCTTCTGTTGACCAATCCGTTATTTTGTTAAACAGTCCCGATTCAGTTGGCCATAAAATCCAGGTATCAAAATACGAAGTCCATGAACCGCTATACATATATTGAATAACTGTAACAATGCCCCAGCCCATAATTACCGGTGCAATTGTTAATGTGCTTTGCTTGAAAAAATGTTTAATGTTTCTATGTCTTAACAGATACATTATATCAGTACCCAGAAAAGCAAAAACCAAAATTACTACTGCAGGGCGGGTCATACTGAAACATACCATTGCTAAAAAGTACAACCAGTATTTTTTCTTTACCAGAGCAAAAAGGCCAACAGCAAAAGTGAGCACGAACAATGATTCGGCATAAGGCAAGTAAAATACAGCAACCGAAGGAATTAAAAGAGCAAGTATAAAAAAGAAAATATCGTTCCGTTTATCTTTCATAAATATCTGCGACAATAAAATAACCGCTATACCATAGAACAAAAAGTTCAGAAAAATAATGTGATGTGAACGTATGCCAGACACCATCCATACCATGGGGAAGAATGGGTAGAAGGCATACCTATCGGCATAATGAGGATCTACCTCGCCATACAACTTATCGCGGATTGACATGTAGTATACCGCATCCCAGTTATATGCGTTGTTTTCGGCAATATCTATAAATGGTTTATTCACCTTATCTATTGAATAATGCTTCAGGTCTCCGTTTCGTTGATAGTTACTTGAAATTTTTCCCAACGTATTGTTATAGACTGATGGGTTTTGAAGGACATCAAAAACCAACATAAACAAAGAATAGACCGCAATTACAACTAATACTTTAGAAATTATTTTCCGCTTCATGTAAATATATCCCGTTATTTATTCATTACATCGAACATTTCATCCCGCTTTGCACGCAACCCTTTCGATTGGCCAATTGCCGCTTCCAGTGTATCATTTTCAATAGCCACCATTGCTTCAGATAAAAACTCTGCAAGTGGTATTCCGCCGTGCGTTTGTGTTTTATCAGCCCTTCTTTGGTGCCCTAATTCAGTATCGACCGATGGAGGAATAATTTCAAATACCATTACCGATGTACCTTTTAGTTGATAGCGAAGTGACATGGTAAGGGAATGTATGGCTGCCTTTGTGGCGCAATACACTGGCATAAATGCAATAGGAGCAAATGCCAGACCTGATGATATGTTCATAATAGCAGCATCTGTTTTAGTGGCCAGGTGCTTTGCAAATAATGAAGCCAAATGAATTGGTGCAATTAAATTTGTTTCTACTTCAGAATATATCCTGTCGAGTTCTACCGGCTTAGTAAGATCAGCCAACAGTTGAATACCCGCATTATTCATCAGTATATTAGTATCAGGATGGTTCTCAACTATCCAGTTATGAAGATATTCGCGTTGCACAGCTACTTCAATATCACATTCCCTTGTTATTAATGCCGGATGCTTTTCCTTTAAATGCTTTAACCGATCAGCTCTGCGTCCACATATTATTACCTTATTGCCGCGCTTTAAATACTCTTCAGCAAATGCAAGCCCAATGCCCGATGTTCCACCCGTAATAAGTATTGTATTATTCGTTGTATTCATATTTATTTATATTGCGCCAGCTCCACCAGCTTATTAATTGTTTTCCAATTTCGTGTTGTAGCCTGTACTTTTAACTTGTTTTCAAAAAAAGTGTTTGAAAGTTTTGTGTTCCCATAACCACCGGGGCAATACAAAAACACCTCTTTATCAATTATAATATACCTGTCAGGAGAATGGTCAATTTTTTTCATAGCATCAAGATTCGGCTTACTTGGTATATCTGCAAGGAAAGTAACATGCAGCTTTTCCTCGTCAATTCTTTTCTCTTTCAAAAAAGGATTTATTTCAGATACATGTTGCATTTCTTCTGCCTTTCTTACAAGTATTGGCACCTCAAACTTATATTTATCCTGAATTTTCTTTCCAATGATTGCTGCAAAATCGCCTTTTTTCTCTGCTTTAAAAATTACATTGCCACTTTGAATATAGGTTATTACTTCTTTAAAACCCAAACCCTCATATAATGCTTTAAGGTCCACCATTTTAATCAGCTTATGGCCACTTACATTAATACCCCTTAAAATTGAAATATAGGTTTCCATTTCGTCAAATGTAGAGAAAAAAGTAAACTTTAGCAGTTAGTGTTTTATTTATAAAGGATTTGATACCTTTGAAGTACAAATATATAATCACTATGAAAAAAATTACCATTCTAACCTTCATTGTAATTACAATTATTGCCGGCAGATCCTCAGCTCAAAGTTACTATCAGCATTTCGATGGTAAGGACACCTCAAAGTATAACTCCTTACTTATCAGTTTAGATACAGCCAAACAAAACGTATGGCAAATAGGTGCCCCGCATAAACATTACTTTGATAGTGCCTATTCAAGACCCAATGTTATTGTTACCGATACTTCCCTACCTTACCCAATCAACAACAATTCTTATTTTACTTTCCAGGTACCCACTCTTCATATGACCTATGCGATGCTTGCGATTCAATGGGTACAAAAACTTGATATGGATAGCGCCCGTGATGGAGGATTTGTGCAGTATTCAATTGTAAATCCATTTCTGTATGGGTACGTACAGGTATAAATACCTGCTCTTCTGCATTAGCTGCCCTTCCATCCCCGAACTGGAGCGGTTCCCTAAAATGCCGGTAAATCTTGCAAACC
>Ga0206856_10357_pt1:0-7500 | contig 12221 bp, 4 predicted proteins | sample Alteio_BWOrgCont_48_FD_152630 | JGI IMG/M metagenome (GOLD analysis project Ga0206856, IMG submission 152630) | Enriched cells from forest soil in Barre Woods Harvard Forest LTER site, Petersham, Massachusetts, United States -... | ecosystem: Environmental > Terrestrial > Soil > Temperate...
GAGGCGCAAGAGGGGATCAACTTTCAACGCTTAACGCTCAACGCCAAACGTTCAAGGCTGAAGCCGCCCTCCTGTGCTCCGCCTTCGCCAAGGCTACGGTGGACAAGTAAAGCTACGGCGGGCAAGCAAAGGGGGAAATTAGTTTCGAGTTTCGAGTTTTGGGTTTCAAGTTTTGGGTTCTGATTTCAGAATACTGAATTCGGAGAGCATGGTTTTGCTCAATATCGATAGGGGTGGTTGGGATAGGAAGCTGGTCCGTAGGGATAAGACAGATCGTAGGCGCCGCGCGACAAATATTCCACTGCAAACACCGTGCCGACCAGCGCCGCGTAGGCCGCAACAATGGTCGTTCCACCGAGGACGGCTTCGGTTTTGCCGGTGAGGGTGTCGCGGCGGTTGGGCATGAACAGGGGTTGGCGGGAGACGGTGGTGTCGAAGGGGCCGGCCGCACTTTGCCAGAGGAAATTTTCATTACCCGAAACCACGGTTTGGGGAGGATTAAACGAGGCGGGCAGAGCCGAGGCAGCAGTATTCGGGGGAAGGGTGGGTTGATCAAGCCGCGGAATCCACGCGCCACTGAGGGCAAAGGGGTCGAGTTCGATCCAAAAAGTTTGGGGCCCCGGCTGGGTGAGGGAATGGTTGCGGTGGAGGATGAGGCCGCCGGAAAAAGCTTCGGTGTAGCCGGGGTTGTCGTGAATGTCCTGAAGGGCGGAGGAAATGTTGTGGTGGAGGACTTTCTCGTCCACGAGGAAGATGCGCTGGCCGGGGGTGCGTTCGGGCACGGTATTAAAGATCAGGGCCAATTGGCCAGAGGAGGATTGACGGACTTCATTGAGGCGCAGTTGATTGAAGGGAAATTTTGAATCGGGCGAGGAACAGCCGGTGACGCAGGATAAGACCAGGCCAGCCAGTAGAAAGGTTGGAAGCAGCCGAAATATTTTCGGAACATTTTTAATCAAAGACCCATTCATGGCGATTTTTGGTCGGACAAGTAAAGAATGGGTATTTGCACCGGCGCAGTGACGATATCCAAGAGGTGCGCAGGGGCTTCGATGGATTTATTTTTCCAAGTTTTCGCTTCCCAATCGCCGCTCAAGTGCAATCGGCACGGACCACTGGGCGTTTGCCAGACGAGGGGCGATTCGGCGGCCTGGACAGCCACGCCGTCTGCATACCATGGCGTAAACTCAGAAGGTTTGGTGTTTGGGTCGACGCCTGACTCGGTTAACGCCGGATGCCAAGTTCCGCTCAATTCAGCTGGATTGATTTGAACTTGGGGCTGTCCTTGAGTGGTTTTAGCGACAATGCCGCCTTGTTCGATACCTGGTTGGGCCAAGGCGGCGGCAACGTTTTGGCGAAATTCGGGCATATTCAGCACGAGAAGGTGGACGCGGGAGTAATTCGGTCCACGATCGCGGTAGGCCAGCGCCAGATCACCCTGCGGGGTCTGCCAAATTTCCCGCAGATAGGGCGCGGGTGGTTCCAAGTGGGATTCCGTAAATTCGGTAAAGCATCCGCCGAGGCAAAGGCTGAGGCCGAGCAAAAAACAGCCAGCAAGCTGGGGCAAAAATGTCCGCACGTTTTTGGTACAATCATTTTTCAAGCCAGATTTGGGGATGAATATATAAATGCATTATAATTAACGACATACGATTAATGGAGGCACGGCATTTATATCAGATAAACATAAAACGAAATCATAAAAAGAGCATATATGTACATTTTATGAACAGATTGAGAGAGGTGATGGAAGTTCAACGAGCGGGTGAATTTCGTTTTTTCAAAAATATCGAGCGGGCAAAAAATAAATTCAAAATGTGCTTGTGCAGTTTAAGGAGAAGCGTATTGTCAGCGGTTTTCCCCCATGTCAGTCCGGTTCGCCGGGTTGGTGTGAGGGAGGGAAGCAGAGTTCTTTTTGGGTTAAAAATATATGCGATAGTTATTGACGAACGCGTAACTTTTTGGCCTAATTGTCCTCTTTCCCCCATAACAAGGGGCTCCACTGCATGGCTCGGCTTTGGCTGAAACACCATGAAAAACAGGGGATGAAACGGTGTTCTTTGAAATTTATTTTGTGCGATTGAGCGGATTCTCGTTCAATTGATTTAAAATAGCCCAGTGAACGTGCGACGGCGAAGGACACGTTCACTAGAAATAGATAAACGTGAAATGAACTGTCCACGTTCACTAGGTTTGTTAGTCCTGAATCACCAGATTTAGGACTTTCCGAAAGTTTATTTTCGGAGAGTTTGATTCTGGCTCAGAGTGAACGCTGGCGGCGTGGTTAAGACATGCAAGTCGAACGGGATTCAAAGTGTAGCAATACATGATGAGTCTAGTGGCGAACGGGTGCGTAACACGTGGGCAACCTTCCCGGAAATGGGGGATAGCTCGGGGAAACTCGAATTAATACCGCATGTGGTGGCTGACCTCCTGGTCGGTCTACTAAAGCTTGTAATGGCGTTTCCGGAGGGGCTCGCGGCCTATCAGCTAGTTGGCGGGGTAACGGCCCACCAAGGCTAAGACGGGTAGCCGGTCTGAGAGGATGATCGGCCACACTGGAACTGAGACACGGTCCAGACACCTACGGGTGGCAGCAGTTTCGAATCATTCACAATGGGGGAAACCCTGATGGTGCGACGCCGCGTGGGGGATGAAGGTCTTCGGATTGTAAACCCCTGTCACCTGGGACTAAACCTCAGCGAAGAGCTGAGCTGAATTAACCAGGAGAGGAAGCAGTGGCTAACTCTGTGCCAGCAGCCGCGGTGATACAGAGACTGCAAGCGTTACTCGGATTCACTGGGCGTAAAGGGAGCGCAGGTGGGCAGGTGTGTCGGGCGTGAAATCCCGGGGCTTAACCCCGGAATGGCGCTCGAAACTATCTGTCTAGAGGATTGGAGAGGCGGGTGGAATTCCAGGTGTAGCGGTGAAATGCGTAGATATCTGGAGGAACACCGACGGCGAAGGCAGCCCGCTGGACAAATCCTGACACTCAGGCTCGAAAGTATGGGGAGCAAAAGGGATTAGATACCCCTGTAGTCCATACTGTAAACGTTGTGCACTAGGCTTTGGGGGATTCGACCCCCTCAGGGCTCGAGCTAACGCGTTAAGTGCACCGCCTGAGGACTACGGTCGCAAGACTAAAACTCAAAGAAATTGACGGGGGCCCGCACAAGCGGTGGAGCATGTGGCTCAATTCGATGCAACGCGAAGAACCTTACCTGGGTTTGACATGCATCTCTAAGTCGGTGAAAGCCGATGAGCGTAGCAATACGCAATTTGCACAGGTGCTGCATGGCTGTCGTCAGCTCGTGTCGTGAGATGTTCGGTTAAGTCCGGCAACGAGCGCAACCCTCGTCCTTAGTTGCCAGCGGGTAATGCCGGGGACTCTAGGGAGACAAACCTCTTTTTAGAGGTGGGAAGGTGGGGACGACGTCAAGTCAGTATGGCCCTTACACCCAGGGCTGCACACGTGCTACAATGCCCGATACAAATGGAAGCAAAACCGCGAGGTGGAGCAAATCCTGAAAATCGGGCCCAGTTCAGATTGGAGTCTGCAACTCGACTCCATGAAGCCGGAATCGCTAGTAAAGGTGTATCAGCAACGGCACCTTGAATACGTTCCCGGGCCTTGTACACACCGCCCGTCACGTCATGAAAGCCGGTTTTACCCAAAGTATGTGCGCCAACCGCAAGGGGGCAGCATCCTAAGGTAAGGCTGGTGATTGGGACGAAGTCGTAACAAGGTAACCGTAGGGGAACCTGCGGTTGGATCACCTCCTTTCTAAGGAGACATTCCGTTCTCTTGAAGAACGCTAGCCATTTATGGCGAAGCCAAGCTTCTTGAGACTGTAGGAATAGTCGGTCGAATCTTCCTGGCAATGGCGCAAGCTGGCGCCAGAGAAGACAACGAGATAATCCCTTAATCGCACAAATTAAATTTCGAGAGCGCCAGTCCGGCACCTGCCGGATTGCGTTCTTTGAAAGTCCATTCCGAGCAACTCCGGACGCCTGACCGCGTCCGGCTGATTCTTACCGGGGCCGTAGCTCAATTGGTAGAGCACCTGCTTTGCAAGCAGGACGTCGTCGGTTCGAATCCGATCGGCTCCAAATTTGGAGCGGTCGTGGACTCCATCCACCTTACCGCTCTTTCCGCCAGTCAGTGCGGGCTCATAGCTCAGTTGGTTAGAGCACGCGCTTGATAAGCGCGGGGTCGGTGGTTCAAGTCCACCTGGGCCCACCACTTCGACCATTTTTTGCTCGGAACAGACTTTTAGACGAAATCCAAAAACTTTCGTTCTTTGACAGTTTAATGCATTGTGGGAAAGTAATTGAGCAAAAAAATGTAGATCAAGCCTTACAATATGATTTAGAAAACGGCGTTAGTGATCAAATAATATAGGGCAATAAGTGAATGCCTTGGCGATGCCTGGCGAAGAAGGACGTGGATACCTGCGATAAGCCTCGGGAAGCCGGAATCTGGCTTTATTACCCGGGGATCTCCGAATGGGAAAACCCCCTTGGTTGTTGACCAAGGATCGCCGCCCGAATCCATAGGGCGGCGAAGCCAAACCTGCTGAAGTGAAACATCTCAGTACGCAGAGGAAAAGAAAGCGAATGCGATTCCCCTAGTAGTGGCGAGCGAACGGGGACCAGCCCAAACCGTCGGGATTTATCCCGGCGGGGTTGTAGGAGCCCAATGTAGGACCGGAACGGTTAGGTGAAGCTTCTGGAAAGAAGCGCCATAGTGGGTGATAGCCCCGTAACTGAAAACCGAACTGGCCTTAGGGATTTCCTGAGTAGCACGGGACACGTGAAACCCCGTGTGAATCCGCGCCGACCACGGCGCAAGGCTAAATACACGGCATCGACCGATAGTGCACAAGTACCGCGAGGGAAAGGTGAAAAGCACCCCGATTAGGGGAGTGAAATAGTACCTGAAACTTATTGCCCACAAGCGGTCGCAGCCCCTTTATGGGGTGACGGCGTACCTTTTGCATAATGGGTCTGGGAGTCAACGTCAGTGGCAAGCCTAAGGGCCGAACGGTCCGGAGGCGCAGCGAAAGCGAGTCCAAATCGGGCGTCCAGTCGCTGGCATTGTACTCGAAGCGGAGGTGATCTACCCATGGCCAGGATGAAACCCGGGTAACACCGGGTGAAGGTCCGAACTGGTGGCACTTGAGAATGCCTCGGATGAGCTGTGGGTAGGAGCGAAAGACTAATCAAACCCCGTAATAGCTAGTTCTCTTCGAAATATATATAGGTATAGCCTCGCATAATGCGATACCGGGGGTAGAGCACTGAAAAGGCTAGGGGACACACCAGTCTACCAAACCTTATCAAACTCCGAATACCGGTTTAGTTAATGCGGGAGTCAGTCGGTGGGGGATAAGCTTCATCGGCAAGAGGGGAAGATCCCAGACTACCGTCTAAGGTCCCTAAACAACAGCTCAGTGGTTTAAAGGATGTGGTTTTACACAGACAATGGGGATGTTGGCTTAGAGGCAGCCACCATTTAAACAGTGCGTAACAGCTGACCCATCGAGTGAAATCGCGCCGAAAATGATCGGGACTTAAGCTGTTTACCGAAGACGTAGGTGTAGCGCGCAAGCGTTACGCGGTAGAAGAGCGTTCCAATTACGCTGAAGCCGGAACGGCAAGTGACGGTGGAGTGCTTGGAAGTGAGAATCCAGACATAAGTAACGATAAACGAGGTTGAATTCCTCGTCGCCGTAAGGATAAGGTTTCCCGGGGAAGGTTCGTCCGCCCGGGGTTAGTCGGGAGCTAAGGTGAGGCCGTAAGGAGTAACCGATGCACAGCGGGTTAATATTCCCGCACCACGATGTAGACGTTATTAACTCAGGAGTGACGGAGGAGGCTAAACGCAGGGGCCCGATGAATGGCCCTTGAAACCCGTAGGCTGTCTGGCAGGTAAACCCACCGGACATTAAGGCTGAAAGGTGACCACGAGTGATGGCTACGGCCTGATCCAGTGCGTTGATGCCATGCTCCCAGGAAAAGCTTCGGAGTGAGTCTATATCGTGCCCGTACCGCAAACCGACACAGGTATCCGAGATGAGTATTCTAAGGCGCGTGAGTTAACTCTCCTCAAGGAACTCGGCCAGTTAGCCCCGTATCTTCGGTAGAAGGGGTGCCCGCCGCAAGGCGGGTCGCAGTGAACCGGCCCAACCGACTGTTTAGCAAAAACACAGCTCTCTGCCAAGTCGCAAGACTACGTATAGGGAGTGACATGTGACCAATGCGGAAAGGTGAAACCCTGGGGTGCAAGCTCCGGGACTAAGCCCCCGTGAATGTCGGCCGTAACTATAACGGTCCTAAGGTAGCGAAATTCCTTGTCGGGTAAGTTCCGACCTGCACGAATCATGTAACGAGTTGGGCGCTGTCTCGAGGAGATGCTCAGTGAAATTGTAGTCGCGGTGAAGATGCCGCGTTCCCGCAGCAGGACGGAAAGACCCTATGCACCTTCACTGTAAGCTGCTATTGGCGTTTGATTTTCGATACGTAGCATAGCTGGGAGACACCGAAGCCTTCCTTTCGGGGGAGGTGGAGTCAAAATATGAAATACCAGTTTTCGATGATTAGACTTCTAACCCCATGCCATCAGCTGGCTGGGGGACAGTGGTAGCGGGTCAGTTTGACTGGGGCGGTCAACAACTTGTGAAATTATGCACCGGTGAATAAGGCATAACTAGTGAATAACTTTCCAACTCCCGCATGCTCATGGATTTGCGATGGTGAAAACCGGTGAATAACCGGAAGCTGGGTTTATTCACCCATGCGAACAACTTCGCTGTGGATAACTTGTGAAAAAGTTTTTTAAAGAATTTCGGGAATTTTGCGAAAAAGTTGCCTCGGTTTTACGGATTTGGAAAAAATGCCGTAGGATTTTCGAGTTATTTAATAATATTAATATTTGTCATTACATTGGCGGAGGAAATTGCCGTTCGCCTGCGGGCTTGCACCGAAAAACGGTGGTAATATGCTGATGTTTCCCACCCCATGCCCCGCCTTAACCGCCGCACTTTTTTGAAAACTGCCGGGCTCGCCACGACGGCGGCCTTGCTGAAACCGCGCTCCTGGGCGCAGGTCGCCGGAGCCAATGGCGACATCCGCCTCGGCCTCGTCGGCTTTAATAATCGCGGCAAGGACATCATCAACCGCGACATGCCTAATGTGACCGGTGCGCGCATCACGGCCTTGTGCGATGTGGACTCCGCCGTGCTCGACGGCATGGCGAAAACTTTTCGCGACCAGGGCAAAGAGGTGCAGACGTTTACCGACTACCGCGATTTGCTGGCGAAGGGCGATATCGACGCCGTCATTCTCGTCACGCCGAACCACCAGCACGCGCTGCAAGCGGTGTGGGCGTGTCAGGCGGGCAAGGATGTCTATTTGGAAAAACCGGTGTGCCATAATATCTGGGAAGGCCGCCGCATCATTGAGGCCGCCGACAAGTACCAGCGTATTATTCAAGTCGGC
>Ga0206856_10123_pt2 | contig 12103 bp, 9 predicted proteins | sample Alteio_BWOrgCont_48_FD_152630 | JGI IMG/M metagenome (GOLD analysis project Ga0206856, IMG submission 152630) | Enriched cells from forest soil in Barre Woods Harvard Forest LTER site, Petersham, Massachusetts, United States -... | ecosystem: Environmental > Terrestrial > Soil > Temperate forest >...
CTGACTCCTTTATCCCCTTTATTTATTGTATGTGCGATTTATATATTAAAAGTGGGGCGTGAGCTTTGACACTCTCAGTTCGGGACGTTTTTCAGGATGCGCGCGCGCTTCGAGAAACAAGCCAAGAAGTTGAAGCGTTGTAATCAAACAATGCTCGCGCTGAGTCGAATATTTTAACATTTGGTGAGGAAATGGCGGCTCACTTCTCTCAGCCAATGGCGTTTCGCAATATGCGTTAATTAGAAGTATACCTTTGGGATCTACACCCTTTTCGGCTTTGAAGCCTGCAACCCATTTTTCAAGTTGGGCAGCATCTTCCTCAGCTCCAGATTTTTTCTTCCCTTTTACCTCTGCGACTACTGGTTTCCCATCAAATTCAATACTAATGTCATCACGCCCAGGATCGCCTCCGTCAGCTTTAACTCCCAGAGAACGGAATACTTCGATGATCGCATTTACAAGAACGTCTCCTTTTGCGGTAAAAAGAATTTTTAATTTATCTTCAACATCCAATTCCTTGGAGGTTTTTTCGATAAGTTTTGCAATATCATCTTTCTGCTTTTCAAAAGAATTCAAATTATTCCTAAGCTCACGTTCCTGTTGCCATCCGTAATGCGTACTCCAAGCAGGAAGCTCCATTCGCGGTTTCTTTGGCGCTAGATATTCATTTAGTTTTTCAAAAGCTCCTATAAACCTTGCAGAACTCTCCGTAAAAGCTGACGGATATTGGAAGTTCCAATCCATCCAAGGAAGGAGTAAAATATAACCTCGTTGAACTTTAATTAATGAGGCCACCGCTTTGGATGTGTCTGGAACAAAAAGGAAGGATTGGCCGACAGACTTTTCAAAATGTGTTAAATATTGCATGTCCGGATTCACCGCGTCACAAAATGCTTTTAGATGGTCCGGCCCTTCAAATCGAACCCGTTTGCCTGAAATTGGCCGCAAATTCATTGATGGAACTGGGAAAATAATTTCTAACTGGAACGGAACTGTAAAAACAACGATAGTACGTCCCAGCGCCAGGAAATCTAAAAATTCGCCTTTCCGGAAATTTATCACATTGGGATTTAGCCCATTGGGGAACAAATCGCGACAATCAACAAAAACTGAATCAAATTCAAATATCGTTTGAGAAGACTCAAACATAATTCTTCTAACAGAATTATGGGCAAAATCTCTACCAATTGAACCTATATTCATATTGCAATGCTGGTTACAATTCTATTCCTGTTTTTGTTTGGTTCTAATAATAAAAAACCGTACTGAGAGTGTCAAAGCTCACGCCCCACTTTTAATATATAAATCGCACATACAATAAATAAAGGGGATAAAGGAGTCAGTCCCGACATTCCAAACACTGGTAGTGGTAAACTTTCCCCGCCTTCGCAGCACTTCGACGCGGCAAATCCCTTGCGTTTAGAAACTACGGCGCGGCCAAGATTGTTCTTTAAAATCAGCTACTGCAGGATTAAATCCACGCCACGGGCGAGCGCCGTTTCGGGTGGACCGGCGGGCGCGATCCGTTTTGCCCGGGCCAGCGCAAGCGGCCAGCCGTGCGGCATGGCCACAGACATCCCGGCCCAGTCGAACATCGGGACATCATTTTCCCCGTCGCCAAATGCCACGACCGCCGCCGGTGGAATCCCGAGGTTGCTCGCCAGTGTTGCCAGTGCAGCGCCTTTGGAAACGGTCGCCGGCATAAATTCCAAAAACCGCGCATTGGTCCGCACGGCTTGAACGTGCGGCGGCGTCACGTCGGCCAGCGTCACCCCTGAAAGGCCGTCCGGCTCGCCCATCCAGATGACTTTGAAAATGCCGCGCGCCAGCAGGTCGCCCCGGGGCAGCACCACGGGACGATGACCGGCGAGGTCGGTATAAAAATCCATCTCGAAGTCCGACTCTGAATCGGTGAAAACTCCCTCGACGGTGTAAGCCACCGTGGAGAAACCGTGGGCGCTGCCGGCATCCATGATGTGGGCCACCTCCGCCGGTTGCAGGAAGTGGCGGCTTAAGACGGTGGTGCGAGCGGCATCGGACACCTCGCCGCCCTGGCAGGAGACGACCCATTGCACGCCCGGCAGCGCGGTCACATATTTGAGCATGGAATTGTAGTGCCGCCCGGAGGCGAGCACGACCTGTGTGCCCGCCGATTGCAGACGCCGGACGGCCAGCGCGTTCGCCTGGCTGATGGCATGGTCGGGCCCGAGCAACGTGCCGTCGAGGTCCATGGCTGCGAGTTTATATTTGTTGAAAGTTAAAGGTTGCACGTTGCGGGTTAGGTTAGCGGCAGGCGCATCAACTTTCAACGAATCACCGTCTCATGGCGGCGCTCTTACGTGACGCCGCTACGATCCTTGGGGAGGGCCAGCCACTGCGTGGCAGCCACCGTTTTATTTTAGCCACAGAGTCACAGAGGTCACAGAGGTGACTGCGTCACGGCCACCATGCGTCACGGCCACCATTCCAGATTTCAACAGAAGCAAACAAAGATAACAAAGGGTCCTTGCGGACGGCCACCATGCGTCCCGGCCACTCCTCGCGGAGGGCCACCATGCCGGATTAAACGCCAAGACGCGAAGACGCAAAGGTGACTGCGCTACAGCCGCTGTTTTAGCCACAGAGGCACAGAGGTCACAGAGGTGACTGAGTCACAGCCACCATTCCAGATTTCAACAGAAGCAAACAAAGATAACAAAGGGTCCTCGCGGACGGCCACCATGCGTCACGGCCACTCCTCGCGGAGGGCCACCATGCAGGATAACAACAAAGACACAAAGGCGCAAAGGTGACTGCGTCACGGCCACTGGACTGGGGTGAAAGGCAAAAGTGAATGACGCCTAATTGCGAAGCTGCGCGCAGTGCGAAACTGAGACCCACAACGGTCCGATTCGGCGGTCATAGACCGCCGCTACAGAAGATGGCGCGCGAGGACTCTCGCCCCACCGTTTGTGACTAAGCGTCCTGGTGGATAGTCCGGCCCGTTCCGGTCATTCTGTTTATTCTGTCAAAAACAGTCTGAAAACGGTCACTTGCGGCGGCGGATGGCAAGCAGTCCGAGCAACCCGGCAGAGAGCAGGCTGAGCGTGGTTGGTTCCGGGATGGGGACGAGAGTAAGCGTCGTATTGCCGGTTTCGTCGTACACGTAAACCCATTGAGCATCGCGCCCGGGAATCAAAGTTCCATCAGGTTCCAGGTCCGCCGGGTTCGCTTCTCCAATGAACATGCCGTATGACCCTGGCGAATTGCCCCAAATATTAATGACCGTATCATAGACAGGCGTACCGCCATCCGAACCGGCAGGCCCGGACGCAAAGGCCACTCCTGTGCCATCGAATATGGGATTACCCGAAGAGTTGGCAAAGGTGTCATAAGTCACTACGTCGCCGTCAAGGTCCCTGACGTCCCCACCCGCGGTAAGGAAATTTCCTGTAGCAGTGGTCGTGATGCTGGGATTTGCTTCGAGCGGAACGTTGATAACATTGATGAAGCCGCTCTGGACGTTTCCACCCAGGAAGGTGAGGGTGCCCGAGGCATCAATGCCACTATTGCCGGTGAAAGTGAAATTGTAGGTTTGGGCCATTGCCGCCGTAGCCGAAGCAACGAGCATCAGCGCTGCGATACGGGCAATTCGCGAAGAAAAACGCATGAAATGCTTATCAAACCGGGTTGGCAACAATGATTTCATATCAATAAAATAGCTTCGGTTTATCCCCTGTAACCCTGTGATTAAGACTCACTAAACACGAGCATCGTTAAAACTCAAGAAAAATCGCGCCCAAAGCAAAAAACTTATTCACAATCCAATGGTTATCAAAGCCATGGTGATCCCGGCAAGGGTCCTTGCGGACGGCCACCCTGCGTCACGGCACGCGATTTTAGCCACAGAGTCACAGAGGTGACTGCGTCACGGCCACTGGACTGGGGTAAAAGGCAAAAGTGAATGACGCCTAATTGCGAAGCTGCGCGCAGTGCGAAACTGAGACCCAAACGATCCGATTCGGCGGTCATAGACCGCCGCTACAGAAGAGGCAGTCACAGATGTCCCCTGTTTTTTCGTTTTACATTTTTTATATTTCATTTCCAATACGCCTATGACCCATTTCACCTGCACACGGTCGTCCTTACTTTTTTTCATCTTATTATTTGGCGCGTTTTTGAGCGCGTCGGCACAAACGCCCAACCTGCCGTGGGATTGGTCGGGGGTGATCGGCACTGGTCAAAGCCTGTCCGTGGGCGCGCGTGCGTTTGATATCAAGGCGACGAACCAGCTTTACGGCAATCTCCAGCTCTACACGGACCATTTGCCGTGGCCCATTGATCCGGACAATACGAACCTCGCCATGATTCCGCTCGTTGAACCGATTGGCCGGCATTCACCGGCTTATCCGAGTTCCTGGCCGGAGAATATCGAGGCGGAGACGTATCACACGGCGATGGCGGATGAAGTGAGCGTGCTGGTGCACGATGCCACGGGCCATGACTTCATCGGCGTGCACAGCGAGGTCGGCGAAAACGGGCAGGGGATGAAGTACATCAAAAAGGGCGCGGTGCACCACGGCCTCAACGGCCGTTCTTATGAGGGCGCGATGATTGAAACCAAGGCGATCGAACGATTGGCCAGGGCGCAGGGTAAAACCTTCGGCGTCGGCGCGATCGTCGTCACTCACGGCGAATCGGACGCCGGCAATAAGGATTACGAAACTGAACTGCACCAGTTATGGTCGGACTACGACAAGGATGTCCGTGCCATCACCGGGCAAAAGCAAAGTCCCCAAATGATTCTTTCGCAGCAGAATGTGGTGGTGGATTATTCTCCCTCCACGCAGGCGCAATGGAAAATTGGCGTGGATTATCCGAAGGACATCGTCTGCGCCGGTCCCAAGTATCAATACCCGTATTACACCGATGGTATTCATCTGGTTGCCGATGGCTACGAACAACTGGGCGAGAAATACGGCGAAGTTTATTTCCATCGCGTGATTCTGGGCGAGGACTGGCAGCCGCTCTATCCTACCGGCATCAAGCGCGACGGCGTGGTTATCACGGTTCAGTTTCACGTGCCCACGCCGCCGCTGAATTGGGATACGAGCCTGCCGCCGGCGCATCCGTCCGTAGAGGAATGGAAAAATGGCAAAGGCTTTGAAGTCTGCACCTCTAGCGGAACTAAAGTCGCCATCAAGTCCGTGGAAATTTCTGACGACACAGTGGTTATCACATGCGCCTCGGATCCCGGCAGCAACGCTAAAGTCAGCTACGCCATGGTAGCTGAGAAAGAGCGTCGGACTATTCCCTCCGGCGGCACCGTGCGTTGGGGGCTTTTGCGTGACTCCGATCCGTTCGCTGGCGCTTTTACCAAAAAAACGCAGCCGAATTACTGCGTGGCATTTGAAATGGCAGCGCCATAAAGAAATCGCGTTTTATTCCGTCAGCATGAACCATCCTGTGCTACATTGTGGGCAAGGAGAAATTATGAATACCTTCAAAGTTCGCACCATGGATGGCTCGGAAATCAAAGTGCCCGCGGAAAATTACAGCTTCTCGGACAATGGAACGGTGGTTTACTTCCTCGTGGACAATAAACCCGTGGGATTTTTTGTCCTGACCAACATTGTTTGCGTGTTTCCGGAGGCGAGTTGATTGCCTGGAAATTCTCTCCAGCAAATAGTTTAGAGGTTTTGGGCAATAGTGAATAAGTTTTTTTCATAAGAGCTTTGATATTTTTTGTTTTTATCTGAGGTGAGTCTGACTTTTAACAGTCAGTTAAGCCGTCATCAAGACTTTGTTGGCTAGGGACTTTTGGGTGGATGCAAGGTTGTTAACTAAGGTAACTTTTTTGAGTTGCTCCTGCTGGGATTCGGAGCGATGCTCGAAACCTAAACATCATGCCACTTGAAATTCAAAAGAGCGCCGACCCGCAGAGGCCTGGCGTGGTCACAATAAAGCTCATCGGCAGTCTCGATACGGCTACCGCGCCGCAACTTGACAGCGAAATGACGAAGGTCCTTGCGGAACGGGTCAACGACCTGGTGTTCGACCTGGCCCAGCTTAAATTTGTCAGCAGTGCCGGCTTGCGCCTGTTCTCCGTAGCGCGCAAACAATTGGTCGCACGCGGGGGCCGTGCGTCTTTCATTCACATGCAACCACAGGTCGAAGAAGTTTTCGCGATCATCGAGAAATTACCCGGATTTGGGCTGTTCAAGGACATCGCTGCATTGGACAAGTATCTGGATTCACGACGGACTCCACAGGCATAGAAGTCGTCTTGAGACATGAAACGGTCCTGACCGTCTTTTCAATTCGTAGATTCCTTGCCAAAGGCGGCAACCAGAGCGTCGTATTGAGCACGGCTGATGGGAAGCATTGAACCGTGCCGGACTTTGGGCGGGACATAAAATTTGTCCCAATCGGGGCGTTGGTTTCCGGCGACTTGAAACCAGGGGCCGTCCAAGCTGGCCGCTACGGAAAGGCCATAGGCGACTCCCGGATATTGTTCGTAGTAGAGATACCACGCCTTTCCGTTGGGCGAGGGGATGAGCGCAGGCGCTTCGCGGAAATTTGGGCTGATGGACGGCCCGGGGGTTGAATAGGGTCCTTCCACGTCCTTCGCCCTGGAAATCCGAATCGTCTTTCCCGTGGTCCAATCCAAAGTCGGATAGCGTTCGTCCTTGAGGATGGCGTAATAGGTCCCGTCCACCTGCGCAAGCGTCACATCTATCGTTGCCATATCCCAGGGGAAGAGTTTGCGGGGCGGGGCGGAAAATGTTTTCAAATCTTTGGACGTCACGAACAAGGTGCGCTGGCTCGCCCAATAGGGTTCGGGCAAATCTGTTTTGCCGAGGTCATGAGGCGTGTGCCAGGTGAGCAGAAATTGGGAGGTTGACTTGTCGAAAAAAAGTTTGGGCGCGCCAATTCGAGGCAGGGTCTTCGAATAATCTGGTACCGTTTTCAAATCCGGAACGTAGTTGCTGTATTTCTTCCAGGTGATTAAATCGTCAGATGCCCAGAAATTGATATCGGGACTGTCATCGCCGCGGTTTCCAACCAAAAAATAATGGCCGTCCGATCCTTTAGCGATACTGGCATGGCCGTGGTATTCCTGGAAGACACGCTTGCCGCTGTTTAGCATTTGCCAGTGCAAGCCGTCCAGGCTGACACTGTAGTAAAGCCCGCCGTAGTCGCTGTCTATCATATGGGCAAAGAGATAGGCCTCGTATTTCGGTTTCTCGCCAGGCGCAACCTGTCCTGGAGGATCGGGCATCTGCGCCCGGGCAAAAGGCGCCAAAGAGAGGCCGACAATCAACAACCCGAAAAATTTTAGCAGAATTCTCATTTGATTATGGGCGCCAGATAAAGTGGTAGCAGATTCATTTCGGGGTTAGCCGATTGGTCCGCGGCTTTTGATTATAGTGTAGAGCCTGGGGTTGCTTTTGCGGAATACAATGCCAGCAATGCTGCCCCGATGGCCTGCGACAAATCGCCCAGAGCCGCCGGGACAATTTTGATGCCGCGTTGCGACGGCCAGAAATATTTCAGCGCGCTTTCCCGGATAATGCGTAAATAATGCTCACGAAATTCCGGCGTGGTCGCTTCCGGATCCATCAAGCCGCCGCCAATGACAACAATGCTCGTGTCCAGCGCAAGCGTGAGATTGGCGACGTGAAAACCAAGCGCACGGGCTTGAAAATCAAAAATTTCCTGAGCCAGCACATCGCCTTTTTGTGCGCGGGTCCGGAGGGACAATGCTTTTTCTTTTGGCGTGGCAGTGGATTTCGCCAGTTCGTGGTCGGGATATTCCAAAAGTTTTTCTTGAAGCAATCGCGGCAATCCAGAAATAGTCGTGTAGGCTTCGATGCAGCCCCAGTCACGGCCGCAACCACACAGGAATGGTTTGCCGGAAACGCCAAGCAAATGCAACGGCGCGGGCATGTGCGCGGTTTCCATTCCAGCAAGCGTGTCTCCTTCGAGCGGCAATCCATCCGCCCTGATAAACGCCGATCCGAGACCGGAACCCGGCATGAGCATAAGCACCGAGGCGCGAGAATTTCCCCGGGCCAATTGCGCTTCGGCAACACCGCCGCATTTGCCATCATTGCCAACGACCAGCGCCACGTCATGGCCGGCTTCCTTCGCGAGCGCACGGCTGTAATCGGCATGGACGTTCCAACCGGCAAAACTTGCAGGCAGATTTGCGGCTTTGCCCAACACCCCGTAACGCTCATACGGCCCGGGAATCGCCAGGCCAACGCCTTGCACCTGCGGCCATGACAAGTTATTTTCCGCAAGAAATTCGGTGATGGATGAAATCCAGCTGGCGATGACGGCGTCGCGACCGTTCGCGGAATTCGTAGAGCGTTGCAGCAATTTGGTGGTGACGGCTTCGCCATTTTCCCAGACGGCAGCGGTTTTGCACGTCGTTCCTCCATTGTCGGTGCCGATGAAAAACTTTTTAGAACTCATGAGTGGCAAAAGTTGCGGACATCACCACGCAAGCGCAAGAATTTTTAGTGGTGCACGCACCAGGAGTTGAACCTGGAACCTTCTGATCCGTAGTTGAAAAATAGGGCAAACCAGGGGGTAACTCCAGGTATCACGAACAGCCTCAGCACCATTGATTTTATTGACCGAAACCGTGGTTTTGGCATCACAGCAAGAACTTAGTAGAAAAGGGTAGGTCCAGCACAAATCGCAGCACAAATGAAGCGTGTCATCACCGTCGGTCTGCGAGGCGAAGACCAGGGGGATCAAGATGACCTTTCGTCCTAACGTCAGAATGTTTTTCAATGAGCCCCCCATAAACCGCGCGCGACAACGACCAATGCTTCGGCAAATCCTCCAGCACTGGTTCGCGTTGTAACTCCTCGTCACTGAAATGCGAGTATAAACTCGCGCATTGTCAATGTCGATGAGGACAAGGCGGTTGTTCACCGGCGTTTTGGTTCCACTCCGCGTCCGCCAGTTATTTTTTGGCGTTCTGCGCGGTCTTACGAAAACAAATCGCTAAAAATCCAAATAAAATGATGAAAATGGCAATAGGCAATACGGGTCCAGACAAAATCGCCTTTCTTTCTGTTGGTGTTGTATTGATTATCACCAATCGGCAATAAAGGTTCTAAGGCGTTGGTGTAATCGTAACGTTATCGAACGTAGCTGTATTCAATATCTCATTATCTTTGGATCCCACAGCTAAGCCAACCCAAGCGTTTGTGGACATGGCAACCGTTTGAGTGCCAAGCAATGTCCAACTTATGCCGTCGCTAGAATAGGAAGCCGTCAAACTGTCGCCACTACGGCTTAACTTCAACCAGCAGGGCGCAGTGATGCCTTGGACATTGAAAAAGGTGCTAGTGCTACCACCAGTGTTGGTTCGACCTTGGAATGACACGCCGTTTGTACCTACAAAAAGGAAAGCATCTTCTGAATCGGCTGATAATGTATCCCGGATCATCACGCCCGCTTTGCCTGAAAGATATGAACTCCCCACACTAACATGCGCAACTATTTGACCATCTCCATAAAGCGGTTGACCAACATATTGAAAGGCATCATTGGTTCCCCAAATATCCAATCCTGAACCACTGACGGTAAAAGTACCGGTTAAATTATCAATTTCCGTATCGCCAGCGACTCCAACGCTGCCAATGTCACCACTTTCCCACGCATTCTGCACGCTGACGTTGTCGAATGTTGAAGTATTAGTGGCTGTATCGTTTTTGGAAGTGACGGCCATACCGATATAGTAACTACTGGCGATACTATTAGTTTGTGTTCCAATCCAACTCCAATTCGTCCCATCAACCGATTGGTAACCATTTATATTGGAACTGCTTCGAACGAGCATAAGCCACTGCGGTGGAAGGAGGCCGCCGATATGATTAACGGTAATACTCGACCCGCCGGTAACTGTTCGACCTTGTAGCGAAATACCATTGGTCGGAGAGAGAAACAGGGCAGTATTGCGCGAATTGGCATCAGTTGTCTCCCGGATCATCAAGGCACCCTTCGCCGAGGAAGCCGTGTTTTGAACGCTGGTCACTCGCGCAACCACCACCTTGTCTCCGCTACAAGACTGATAAAGAAACTGAAAATCGTCATTTGTCGACCAAATATCCGTTCCTGAACCTGCTACGGTGCAAACTCCATTCGAATAATTAATTTGAGAACTCCCGCCTGCATCGCCAATATTTTCATTTTGCCAAGCTCCATTGACGGAAACATGGTCGAATGTTGAGGTATTCAAAAGAGGGTTTGATTTAGACGTCACAGCCAGCCCTACGTAAATATTGGTTGCCGTAAAATTAGTTTGCGTGCCGATCCAGTTCCAGTTAATGCCATCAACCGACTGATAGCCGAATAAGGAAGTGCCGACTCGAACCAAGGAGAGCCATTGGGGGGGGAGAAGGCCGCCAACATGATTAATAGTGGCGCTTGATCCACCCGTAACTGTCCTGCCCTGCATTGACACACCATTAGTGGGAGAAACAAACAATGTGGTATTGCACGAATCTGCATCCAGCGTTTCCCGGAACATCAAGGCACCTTTCGCCGATGAAGCTGTGTTTTGGACGCTGGTAACCCGCGCCACAATCTGACCATCCCCGCTCCATGCTTGATAAACAAACTGAAAACTGTCGCTGGTTCCCCAGATATCAGCCCCCGACCCGTTCACCGTAAAAGTTCCGTTGGTATAGGCTGCGCTCCCGCCAAGACCAACACTTCCGATATCGTAACTAGACCAATCTGCCGGCAGCGTCTGGGGAACAAAAGGCCCAGCAAAAATATTCGCGAGCGACGGGGCCACGTAAACATTGGTTTTGTAGCTCGTCACTCCCGCATCAATCACCAGGGCATTGTTGTTGAACACAACCCCCCCTGAATTCGTGATAATAACACAGCCCAATAGAGTCATATCATTCGTCAGGCAGGGATTCTCAAATGTATTGTTTTCCACCAGAACATTTGTCGCGGAAGCAATTTCCATGGACGCATGAGTGGAGTTTTTTACCAAATTGTATTCGAAAATAATATTATTACAGATGGGATAGGTTGCAATAGGTTCGGGGCCGGTCTGTCCCACCAGGACTATATCATTGGGGAAATAAGTATCCGTTACCCCGTTATTCCTGATAATATTATTGCCGTCAAAAGTGTTGTTTTGAACAATAATGTTGCTTGGATTATATCCCTCACCATAGGACGAACCTAAACCATAGTACGAATTTATGCTGGCTATGAACAACCCAGGATTGTAATTGCGAATGAACTGGTTATTCTCGACTGTCCCATTGGCCGTATGAAGAAAGGCTCCCTTGCCCTTGCTATCATGGATATAGCAACCGCTGATAATATAATTGCCCGAATTATACGTGTCATTGAAAAGAATAGTGTTAGTGGTCAGCCCAACAGGAAGATTGTTTGAAAATACAAGAGAGTATGACGAGCCATTATTCGTACTAGCTGTCAGAATTGACGACCAATTCCATGGAGTATAATCGCCCTGACGCAATTCGACGACGTCGTTTTTATGATAAGGATCTTTCCAGTCAACTGTATTTTCGGCGGTGAGCGTATTCGCGCCCGTAACTTTCACTTTCTCCGACGTGCCGTCGTGAATGTTGATATTGTCGTCACCACAGTTCCCGAGTTCATCATTTTGCAGTTTGAAATATCCATAGCCTAAAGAATTGTTGATGCCATCTGAAGCGCTTGACAAATGGTAAATTGAGCCAGGTTCGCGGATAAGGCTCGAATCAATAATTTGCCAGTATTGATTGTAGAGAAGCGAAAAACCCATGCCCAAAGTCGAATACACCGTTACATTGCTGAAAGTTAAATTATCATTGTATTCTACATCATTCCCCGGATGTTCGTAACTATAATGACGCAGAAGATAGTATTGCCCGACCCGAACTCCCTTATTATAAAACCAATTGGCGCTGTGACTGGTGTAAAACCGCAAGGTGCTATTTCCCAAACTTGTCGTTTCATTGGTAGCCACATCGCCGAGCCCGATAATGCCGGCGCCCTGGTGGGAAAAGTCATAATTAACCCCATCCACTTCGTCGAGTTCGTATAAAAGCGAGTGCACAGGAGGATTGGCTTC
>Ga0206856_10360_pt1 | contig 12086 bp, 14 predicted proteins | sample Alteio_BWOrgCont_48_FD_152630 | JGI IMG/M metagenome (GOLD analysis project Ga0206856, IMG submission 152630) | Enriched cells from forest soil in Barre Woods Harvard Forest LTER site, Petersham, Massachusetts, United States -... | ecosystem: Environmental > Terrestrial > Soil > Temperate forest >...
TGAGTCTCGCAAGGGAAATTTCCAAACGCTGTGAACAGGCCTCCAAACAAATGCCGATTCTCCTCGAAGTAAATGCCGCCGCCGAATCGAGCAAGTTTGGTTACCAGCCCGAGAAGTTGCTGGCAGAATTGAGGGAACTTAATTCCTTGCCGCGCCTCACAGTGCAGGGGCTGATGACCGTGCCGCCGTATGCGACTGAGCCGGAGAAATCCCGGCCGCATTTTCAGCGGTTGCGGGAATTGAAATTGCAGTGCGAGGAAGTTTTGCAATCGCCGCTGCCGCATCTGAGCATGGGCATGAGTGGTGACTTTGAGATCGCCATTGAAGAAGGCGCGACCATTGTGCGCGTGGGAACGGCGTTATTCGGTCCGCGCAAAAGCCGCGTTAACGTCAATTCCTTGCAATCTGACGCATAAAGATGCGGTATTGGTGGTGAAAAAATTATTTTCTTTTTTGCAGCAGGTTGATTTATATTAGTCACGTGACGATAGATACATTCAAAAGGGAAATTGCGGCCGCGGTAAAAGCTTATGACAAGTACGTCATTTGCGTGGATAAGACTCCCGAAGATTTCGAGACATCGCTGCAATCGCTGACGAAGAAGGCCATTACCGCTTACGAAAACCGTGGGCCGGGAATGCGCCACGGTATCGCGTTGGACAAATTCGTCACTGTCATCCTCAGCCAGAGCGATGAGGAACGCCCGATGTGCGGCATCTATTTCAACCTCCATTCACCTTATCAAAAGAACGCCTTGCCCAAGACGGTGAATGAGCTGAAGATAAAAAGTTAAGGCAGAAACAGCGCTCGCTGCTTCCGCCTTTTTTCTGTTTTAAATTTTTTACTGCTGGCGAACTTCGTCGCCCACTTGTGCATCGCCAGAAGTGATGTCCGCCACTACGTCGTTGTCCTGCTGCTGCGTGCCGACTTTGACCTCGCCAACTTTCATCCCCGCGCGATAGAGGAAAAATGTTTGGCCGGATTGCGGCATTTGACCGACGGGAAAACTCAGAACCACGAAACGTGCCAGGGAATTGTACCTCACCACTTTTGCCGTGAGCGAATTGTCGGGCGTGATGATCGGTGTTTGATTGGAATCGTTGCCGGTTTGCGCGGGTGTGCCGGATTGCTGCTTCGCGGAGTGATGCATGCAACCTGTAGCAACAAACCCAGCTAGCAATAGACCAAAGGGAAAACGCAAATTCATGCAGTTAGTAAAACGGTTTTGCGCGGCAGGGTCAATCCGCTTTCAGCCCGAATTTCGCTTTTTACTGGGGTTCCGCGTTAGTGCCGCGCTTGCGAACGATGCACGGTCGGTTGCGGGCGCGCGGTTGTTTCCGGCTTGTGCCGCGCATAGACACGGTGGATGGCGTTGGCCAGGGCGACGACTTTTTCGCGCGTCCATTCACCCATGAAACAAACCTGGATCCAATTTTTTTTGCGCAGGTATTCGCTGTTGAAGCTGAGCAGATAACCAGACTCCTGCATCGCATTGCCGATTTTTATGGAATCCATTTCCGGCGGCAATTGAATGGTGATCACCGCGGGCGAAACCGCCGCGCCGTTGCCAACCAATGGAATATTGCTTTCAGCGAGCTTCCCGCGCAGCCATTCCGCTATTTCTGTGGTATCAGTGAAACGCTTTTCCCAATCCACCCGCTTCACTGCCGTGCGCAACGCATGGAGCAGGTTGGAAGAAAAGGTGAAAGGAATGCCCTCTTGCCGCGCATAGAAATCGAGGTCGAGATAACGGGGCAATTTCGGCGTGCTCGCGGGATCCATCGAATGATTGTAAAAAATCATGGACAATCCCGGGTAAGAACGCAGGCCCTTGCCGCTGGCGCATGAGGCGAGAAAAACACCGTCCAGGTTCACGGGCATCGTTCCAATCGTGCTGATGCAATCCAGGCACAGGCGGGTTTGCGTTTCAGCACACAAATTTTTCAAGGCATCGAGGCCGGCCAAAATGCCGGTCGAAGTTTCGCAATGCGTGCACCACAGCCAGGTATAATGAGGCTTGTGAGCGCGCATTTTTTTCTCAATGGCTGAGAGCTCAATCGCCTCACCCCAATCAGCCTTCAACGTGTCGAAATTGAGGCCCAGGCGGGTCGCGTGGTCAATCAGCCGGTCGCCAAATTCCCCATTGCTCAAAATCAATCCGCGTCCGCCGAGCAATGACAACTGCGCGGCGATCATGTCATTAGCCAGCGTGCCTGAGCCCATGAAAATCTCCACGTTCTTGGCGCGCGTCAGTTCGCAAAGAATTTCTTTCGTGGCCTGGAAATCCTTTTTGAAGCTGTCACCGCGATGCGATTCCGGCGCCTGCTCAAACGCGCGGCGCACTTCGCGCCGGACGGTTACCGGCCCGGGCAGAAAATTCACCGCGTTCGGATGAAACGAGCGGGCAGGGGAGGAACGCAGAAATTCGCGTGCCGTCACTTCAAAAGTTTCCAGCGTCACATACATCGGCTGGAACTGCGCGTCGCCGGCGCCTACGAGTGGGCCGAATGGAACGAAACCCAGGTGCTGGTAAAGCTTGGCCTGGCGCGGGGTGCCGGAAATGATGGCGAGGCCGTAATTTTTTTCGACCCCGTGCTGCCAGAGCAGCGCCAGGATGCCTTGCAAAACCTGGCCGCCGCGCGCGCCACGGAACTTTTTCTCAATCGCCAGCAGGCGAATTTCGCAGATCGTACGGCCCGGCGGTAAATAGGAGTCCAGGTTCGGCAGCTTTTGGTCGAGCGAAAACGGCCGGTTGCCGCGCACCGCGAGCATGCCCACCAGCTTTTGGCCTTGCATGCAGATAAGGTACGTGTTCTCCGCGTGAAACTTGTCCACCAGGCGTTCCGAGGCCGAGGGCTGGTGCTGCGGGATTTCTTCGACGAATGTTTTGTAATTGAGCCGGTGGATCTGCTCAACTTCCCAATCTTCAGTCGCGACTTTAAACGTCAATGGTTCCTGGTTCATAGTTTTGGCGGTTCGGATTTTAACGCGCTAAATTCTTCGCCCAAATTCCTGCGGTGCGCAAACAAAATCTCAGCGGACACAATCACCATCAGGCCCGTGTCCATGTTGTTTCGTGTAAAAAACCAGCATACCGCCGGCAGACACAAAAATCCAAACATCGCCGGCAACAGCGTTTTGCGCGCAAAGACAAGCATCGCCACGAACAACGCCGCGCACGTCAGCGCGATGCGGTAATCATAAACCAGCAGCGCCGCCGCCGACGTGACCACACCTTTGCCGCCATGAAATTTCAACTGCGCCGGCCACAGATGACCCGCTGCCACGGCCGGGACGGCCAGCGCAGCGCAAAAATCATCGTTCGTCAATTTGCGGACAATCCAGACGGCCAGCATGCCTTTGAGAAAATCGCCTGCTACGGTGAGGAAGAAACCGGATTTGCCGAGAAAGCGGCCGACGTTTCGTGCCCCGGCGCTGCCGCTGCCCAGCGTACGGATGTCCTGGCCCGTGCGTGCGCGGACCAGATAGTAACCGGTAGTGAAGCAGCCGATCAAGTAGGCGCCAGTCACGCAGGCGGCTGCCTGCAGCCAGTTCACCGTCTGCCAATGTTCATTCCATTGCATTCCGAGGCTGCTCTCCCATGGGTTTAACGCACTATACGTTGTTTCCGGCAAAGTGCGAAAGAAATTTTATCCCACTCTCCGCGTAAAAGCCGTCGGGAAATCAGCTTGCATAGTCAGGCTTTCCTTCGAATCCGCCACGCCGTCCACAAACTGGCGGATGATCGGCTCGGTCGAATTAAAAATCTCATCCGGCGGGCCATTCGCGTGGATGCGTCCGCGATGCAGCATGATCACATGCTGGCCCAGTCGCCGCGCCGAACGCATGTCATGCGTAACTACCACCGACGTCACATTCAACCGGTCGCGCACCGCCATCATCAATTCATCAATGCTGTCCGAAACGATCGGGTCCAGCCCCGTTGTTGGCTCGTCGTAGAGGATGATTTGCGGTTCGTAGACAATGGCCCGTGCCAGGCCCACGCGCTTCCTCATGCCGCCGGAGAGTTCAGCCGGCTCTTTATCCTGGGTGCCGGGCAAATCCACCACCTCGAGGGCGAAGCAGACTTTCTTCTCAATTTCCGCTTCGGTCAGGTGATCATGACGGCGCAGGCCAAACGCCACGTTTTCCGCCACCGTCATCGAGTCAAACAACGCCGAGCCCTGGAACAGCATGCCGAATTTGCGCCTTACCCGGAGCAACTGCCGCTCGTTCATGCCCACGATATTTTCCCCGTCGATGAGCACTTCGCCCGAATCCGGCTGGAGCAACCCAATGAGATGCTTCAACAGCACGCTCTTGCCGCCGCCGCTGCGCCCGATGATCGCGACGGACTCGCCATTTTCTATCCTGAAATCCAGGCCATCCAGCACCGTCTGGCTTTTGAAATTCTTTCGTAAATTCCGTACCTCGATCATTGCCAGTAAAGTAGCAGAGGACTCCCCTTTCGTCATTCTTCATTTTGCTGGAAGTTCATTTTCAAAAACTAACTTGCCTATCCTTGCAAATGGCCTGAGGTGCTTCTCAACTTTCAACCACATTATAACCTGCAACTTTCAACCCACCGGGGGGGGTGGGGGTCTGGCGTAGGCTGGCGTGGCTTGGCGTAGCCGCGAAAATTGTGACTGCGCCACAGCCAACAATGGTCTTAATCGTTGCCAAACCTAGAACTTTCAACCGGCAACCTGCAACCGACTATGTCAAAGAGCGACCTTTGCCACGCCATAGCACAACAAAGGCGTCCCCATTTTATCACATAAGCGGAGATTCCCTAGTTCGCCACTACCGCATTCTGCGAGTGACATGTGAAAAGCAGGGAAGCAAAGCTTCTTAAAGCCGTTGAAAAGTAGCGAATCAGAGCGAAGGCGAGGGTCAGCCACGCGAAACATTGAGAAATAATTCGCTATTTTTCAAAACCGGGCTACAATGTGGTCGTTCGTTAGATAGCTTGTTAGTTTCAAGTCTGGAAATCCTCAGGTGAACTTCTGTTCGGTGATGATTCGAAACCCGAATGTCGGGAACAATTTGGAGCAAAAAGGTTGGTCTTATAGAACATCACAAAACATGAGTAATAATAAATTGTTCGTTGGAAATCTTTCCTTCGATACCACCGAAAACGACCTCCAAGACACATTTGCCGCCCATGGCACCGTGCAGGAAGTGAACCTGTTGATGGATCGCGAAAGCGGCCGTCCGCGTGGCTTCGGCTTCGTCACCATGAGCGCGCCCGAAGAGGCTCAGGCCGCGATTGAAGCGCTCAATGGCCACACCATTGATGGCCGTGCGCTCACCGTCAACGTTGCCAAACCGCGCGAAGAGCGCAGTGGTGGCAATGGCGGTCGCCGCGAATACGGCGGCGCACGTCCTGCGTATCGGCGCTAATCACCGATAGAACATCTCAGGAACGAGGTTTGGGTGAAACCATTCCTCGTTCTTTTTTTCTTCCGCTCGCGTCCGGATGGTTTGCCCGGCACGAGCAGTATTTCAGCAGACCTTTACCGAAAGACAAAATGACACAGACAAAAGAACAGCACATTGAAGTAGAAGGCGTGGTCACAGTGGTCCTGCCCGGCACGATGTTCCGGGTTGAACTGGCGAACAAGCACATGGTATTAGCGACGATTTGCGGCAAAATGCGCAAGCGCTGGGTGCGCCTCACCGTCGGCGATCATGTGAAGATGGAAATGTCGCCTTACGATTTGAACAAGGCGCGCATTACCTGGCGGCTCCGGTGATTACCGGTTCACCCTGGTGAAAAATCAGGACTGACCTTTTAATGACCATGGCAGCGGACAGCGCGGATTTTGAACTGCGCTCGCTCGACCCCAAACACCCCGACCATGGCAAAGTGCACACCTTGAAATGGCGCGTTTGAATTTAAGGTCTGGCTTGATGCGGAAATGATTGCCGAAGACAAATGTTAGGACTGACTCTGGATGTGCAATAGGTGATTAATCAGAGCTTGGAGGCTTTCCATGAATATTCAACGAAATCGGAGGGTCAATTTTGCTTTCGATTGTCATATATTTTATCTCTAATCCCGCCGATTGAAGCGCTTTATGAATGCCAAGCGCTGTTAGATTTTGGGATTCGGAACTGGGGACGCTGATTATAAGCCCGTAACTTAATTTAAAAGGTACAAAACCTTCGAGCCTGACGACATTGAAGCTTACTGATTCAAACACTTGTTTAAATTGGTTGGCAAAATGTTCAGCTTCGGCATCTTGTCCATAGAATCCAATTGTCATGGGTTGCTTGGGTATATTCTTTAATCCATCCACTATTTGGGAAACTTGGATTGGAGTAAGTATACGCGGCGCCGATTGTATTTTTTTTAGGTGTTCGCCGCGTTGCCGTAGAATTAACCCCGTGATTGTTGCCGCAAGGCCGAACCAAGCCAGCCATTTGTAAGCAGGACATAACAACCCTGCGAATACAACAGCTATACCGAACCAAGCTACCTTTATCCCCTCGCTTGTAATTTTCCTGGTTGAGTTCCAAAATTGTATCACATTATAAAATCAATTATCAAAATCTACTCTGGGCAGAAAGGCCTTTCCAGTTTGAGATGCATGACGGCGCATGCGGCAGATAACTTCGGAGAGGTTCCATGTGCCTGCGAGGACAAGATAAACGTGGCTAAAGTCCATTAGGATGATTGGTGTTTTCCGGCCAGAAGCCTGTTGTATTGCGATCTCTGAATATCCAGCCATTGAAACCATAATACCCATTGTATTGTCAGCCTTATCATTTACTTTAGTCAAAAGGCTGTCTACATCCGTTGCGCCTGCTTGTTCTCTTGTGAATTTTAATTCTGTTAAATATGTTGTTCCTTCAATAGTTACAGACCCATCAATTTGACGGCCATCAACCACATAAGGGCGGCGGTGGGTAATTTCAAAAAAACCGACCAGGTCATAAAACCATTTTTGAAAAGCATACCCTGCTTCTTGTGTGCCAAGCCGTTTTGATAAACCTGTAAGTTCGCTCGAGAGTCCTTCAAGCGTTTGCCGGTTTGCGATTGTTTTTTGGAGTCGCTCACGGGCGACTTTTTTTATTTCTTCACGTTCTTTAATTTCCTCAGTCTTCTGCTTTTGAATTTCGATATATCGACGAAGTGCTTCTATCGCTTCCTGCGCAGACTGTACTTTCTCTTTTGCATCCTCCCATCCCTCTAAGTCGGGGAATTTTACTTGATCCGCAAGAGAAATCGCCATTTGTTGTAGAATCTGGCCGCCTTTTGCATGAGCCTCAAGTTTTGGTAATAAACGGGTAATAAATACGCGCTTAGTCTCAGTTTCTTGCCAAGAAGCGAGGAAGGTTTCGGAAATCTTATGACGTCGCAAAAAGTTCAAAAGCGCATTTTTACGCCAAAACGATTTCAACATCGCATCCTGAACTAAATCAATAAAATGTGATGGTATTTCATCAGCCATATTTAATCCGCCTGAACCACAAAAGGGATCTTCAATAGTTTTCCCCAGAGCGTTCTTAAAGAATCTTACATATGTCCCAAATCGGCAAAAGGTAAAGTTGTTCGCAAAATTCGCGGGAAATTAACAATCAATTGAGAAATTAACATGCGGCCAAAAGGGTCAATCCTGACTAATTCTGCCTTCTATTTAGCGGTAGTGGCGAACTAAGGATTTCCGCTTCTCTCTGGTAAACTGCCCGGATGATTGCGATGCAAAACCCGCAAACAACCGGCCCTGCCATTTCCCGCGACATGCGTGTGCTCCTGGGCGAAGACTTGAACTGCTTGGGGCGCGATTGTCATGCGATGTCGCGAAGCGCCTGGAGTGCGGCGGTTTACCGCCGCTTTCAAGAGCATGCGCGGCCAACTGGCATATCGCCGACACCTCAGTGCAAGCCTTTAAGCCATAGCATGCGATTCCGCACTTCAAAATCAGGCCCGAAATCAAGGGAATCAGGCCAAAATCAAACCACTACAGACCGAAAAATTTTATCACGAGTGGTGGCGCAGGGTGGCCAGCGGGTGCTACCCGCCAGAATCACAAATCCTTATTCAGCACGATTTTTCCGTTCAAGGCGTTTCAAGCTGATTCAAGGCAATTCAAGCCAATTCAAGCGTTTTTACCTCCTTCATTTTTTATTTTTATGCGCCCCCTCCAAAACCTTCATCGCGTAAGGGCTTTTTTGCCAGCCATTGCCAGCCACCCCCCCCCACTTTTTTTATGGTGGCCGCCCGCAAGGGCTGGACGTGACGCAGTCACTCATCTTTGGCATTGCGCTTCACGACGCCCTTTCTCAGACTTTTCCCTTATGACAGCCAAATTCCTCCGCCCTTACCACCGCCAAGGGCAAAATGGAAAGTGATTTGAACCTTTTCAATTTGCCGGACGAGTTGCTTCTGGACTTCGAGCCCGGATTAGCCGAAAAGATTTCGCAACGCCTCGAAAAGTTCATCGTGGCCGACGATGTGCAAATCGCGGACGTCACGCCGCATTATGGCCTGCTAACCGTGCAAGGCCAAAAAGCGTCACAGGTAGTGAACGCCGTGGGATTGGCAACTGACGGCGTGACCGGAAAAGTCCGCTCCATCGTGAAAATTTCCGATGCGATGTTAGGAGATATTTATTTAGCCAATCAACCGAGAATTTCTTCAGGCACAGAAAAAACTGGCTTTGATATTTTTGTTCCAAATAACTCACTGGGAGCAGTGGCAGATAAATTAATTGCCGCGGCAAAAAATGTTGGCGGCCGCGCCTGCGGATGGACGGCGTTTGAGACGGCGCGAATCGAAGCAGGCATCCCGCGATTTGGCGCGGACATGGACGAAACCAATTTGCCGATGGAATGCGGCATTGAGCAGAGCGCGATGAACTTCAATAAAGGCTGCTATATCGGCCAGGAGGTTTTGAACCGTGTGCATACGATTGGCCATGTGAACAAAGAATTGCGCGGCCTGCGATTGGCGGACGATCTACAAACGTTGCCACAAAAGAACGACAAGCTTTTCTATAACGGTAAAGAAATTGGCTACATCACCAGCGCCGTGAAATCACCTGCGCTTAATGCTACCATCGCGCTCGGTTACGTTCGCCGTGAAGCGAATCAAATCGGCACGGAATTAACATTAAGGACAGCTGCCGGTGATGGGGCCGTAAAAATTGTTGAATTGCCATTTGTAAAATCGTAAAGGCGGTTTATTCTACATGATTGAGGTTGCAAATGAATACACAGCAAAGTCTTTACGAACGAATTGGTGGACGAGGTGGTCTTGCTCTCTTACTGCGTCATTTTTATTCCGATGTCCGGCAGCATGCCTTGCTGGGCCCGATCTTCGAACAGCAGATCGAAGATTGGCCGGCGCACCTGGAAAAAATCGGTTCCTTTTGGGCGCGGGTGACCGGCGGCCCGGCGGAGTATTCCGGCGCCATGCCGGCCAAACATTTTGAGTTGGGTATCGAAGCCCGCCATTTTGCCGCCTGGTTGCAACTCTGGAGTTTCAATTGCGCGAATTATTTGAAAAAAGAGGAAGCGCAGGAAATGATTACGCTTGCCTACGGAATTGGCAATCGGCTCAAAAGCATCCTGGGCGTGCAATCGCCAGCCTCGACTTCGTTCAACATCAGGACTGCTTCGTTCCAACAATGATTTCGGCGGCAAATGCCTGCGCCTGCCGGCAAACCATCCGTGGGAAAGCATCAAATCCAAATCAAACGGGTTTACGAAAAACCATCTCCTGATGATGGCACACGCTTTCTCATAGACCGTCTTTGGCCGCGCGGCGTAAAGAAAAGCACGCTGGCCGGAGTTGAATGGTTGAAGGATGTCGCTCCCAGCACGCCGTTGCGGGAATGGTTCGGGCATGAGCCTGCCAAATGGAAGGAATTTCAAAAGCGTTACCGCGCGGAATTGAAGGAAAATTCCGGCGCCTGGAAACCACTTCTGGACACGCTTAAGAAAAGCGATGTCACTCTGCTCTACGGTGCCAAAGATCAGGAGATCAACCATGCGGTTGTTCTCAAAGCATTTTTAGGCTCACGCCAATAATCACGGCACGCACGGACGCGGCGTGGCAGATTGCGATTGGATATAAATTTTCGCGGGTTGCAGGCCGTCGGCGGTTGCAGTCAGGATAATGTCTCCCTGAATCTTAGATGATTGCACGATGATTTGCGCCAGGCCGTTAAAGATGCTGCGTTTATAATCTGATTGCGATGCATACTGATCCGGCTCATGGCAGCTTGGGTCACCGTTGCCGACACCGAGGATTTTTCCAGGACCTTCAATCGCAAACTGCACCATGTTCGTCGCGGTCGGAACGAGGCGTCCAGGCGTGTCGTGGATGGAAACGGTGATGACACTGACGTCCTCGCCATCGGCGTTGATGGCGCTGCGATCCGGCATCAGTAATACGGACGCAGGTGCACCGGTAGTTTCGACCTGCGTGGAAGAAACGACGACACCGTTGGTGTCATAACCCTTCGCGCTCAAGGTTCCAGGCGCGTAAGGAACTTCCCATTCCAAATGCTGGTTTACCGGCATATCTTTTCTGCCGAGGCTTTTGCCATTTAAAAAGAGTTCCACTTGCGGGCTGTTAGCGTAGCACCAGACATTAATATTTTGGCCTTCTTTACCGGCCCAATTCCAGTGCGGCAGGAGATGGATGATCGGCTCGTCCTTCCAGCTCGCCTGGTAATACCAGAAATTATCCTTGGGGAAACCGCAGGTATCGAGAATGCCGAAGTGCGAATTGATGCACGGCCATTTGTAAGGCGTCGGTTCGCCGCGATAATCAAAGCCCGTCCAATAAAATCCGCCGGAGAGCCACGGGCGATCCGCGAAATAGCTCCACCATTGTTCCGACGTGTTGGCCCAATGCGGGTAATTAATATCGTAAGCGCTCACGTAACCGCGATCCTTGTCGGTTTCGTAAATGCCGCGCGTGCTGACGGTGCTCCCCTGCTCCGTGCCGATTTCCGGCTGCTGCGGATGTTCTTTATGGTATTTGTCCATCTGTTCGCCGGGATAATAGTTCCAGCCGCGCACGTCCAGCGTACCCGTCAGGCCCGTATAAACATCGCCGACGCTTTCAGCGGCGGTCGTGAGACGCGTGGGATCGAGATGTTTGACGAATTGTTCCATGGACGCGCCGACGCGGCCGGCCACCTCGCTCGTCTGCAGCGATTCCTCGTTGCAAATGCTCCAAATGAAAACGCTGGGATGGTTGCGGTCGCGCAAAATCTGCTGCTTAAACTTCGCCATGTTCTCGTCATCGCTGCCGAGCAGGCGGTTTTCATCCATCACCAGCATGCCCTGGCTGTCGCAGGCATCGAGCAATTCCGCCGTTGGCTCGTTGTGCGACGTGCGATAGGCGTTGCCGCCCATTTCCTTCAGCTTATCAATGCGGAAATATTGCATGCGATCCGGCAACGCCGAGCCGATACCCGCGTGGTCCTGGTGATTGCAGGTGCCCTTGATTTCATAAGGCTTGCCGTTCAACAAAAATCCTTTGTTGGCATCAAAGGCAATCGTGCGAAAGCCAAAAGGCGTTATCTGCCGGTCCACGATTTTCCCATCGCATTCCACGGTCGTGACGAGTTTGTAAAGGGACGGCGTTTCCGGCGACCACAGTTCCGGGCTCCAAACGTGCGTGGTCATCTTTACTTCCTGCCTTGATTCACCGGCGATCTCCGTCTTTTGATGAACCGTGGAAGCGGTCCCGCCGTCGGGCGAAATGATTTCAGCTTTCACCGTCGCCTTCGCGTCGTTGGTCAGCCAGTTGAGCAGTTGCACCTGGACATGGACCTGCGGATGGATGCCGGGAACGTTGTCCTTAAATTCGGTCCAGACAAAAATGCCGTCCGGCGCGATGGCCACGGGCGCGGTTTTCTCGAGCCATACGTGGCGATAAATGCCCGCGCCTTCATAAAACCAGCCTTCAAACCTGGTCGCATCCACGCGCACGGCGATAACATTGGTGCCGCCGAAGTTCAGGACGTCCGTGATGTCGTAGCGAAAGCTGTTGTAACCGCCTTCGTGATGGCCGACGAGCCAGCCGTTCACAAAAACCTCGGCGTCGCGATACACGCCGTCGA
>Ga0206856_10361_pt1 | contig 12079 bp, 14 predicted proteins | sample Alteio_BWOrgCont_48_FD_152630 | JGI IMG/M metagenome (GOLD analysis project Ga0206856, IMG submission 152630) | Enriched cells from forest soil in Barre Woods Harvard Forest LTER site, Petersham, Massachusetts, United States -... | ecosystem: Environmental > Terrestrial > Soil > Temperate forest >...
GGAAATCATCAAACTGGATGTCGAGATCCGATGAAGACGCGCTTTGGCGTGAGACGGTGAAGGCGATTGACGCCACGCCGGCAGCGGATATCGCAAAAACGCATTTTGCGACGTTCCTGAAGCCTTTCCTCCTCAATTCGCCACGCTATCGCTCGCTTGCGATCGACGTAACGCTGGATGAACTGTCAAATATCCACGATGAAAGAACCTTCACTGACTTATTTGACGCGGCTTTCTCCGATGCCGACCTCGTAAGCCTGTCACGTCTCTTGAGTTTGGAGAGGAAACTCTCGGATCAGGCCGCGGCACTTTATCCTTCGAATCCGAGTGATCCCGTACCAAGTGAATTTGTTCAGATAACTCGGCTATCCTCTGTAGTCTGCGAATCAGTCGGCAACATACTGCGCAAATACGATCACGTTCTAATCAAGTCAAAGTTCTTCGGGTCGAAAAAAGCAGGCGAGTCCCGTTCATCTGGGCAGAAAATCCCTATGAATTTCATATACTTTCAATCATGTGATTTTTCAGGTATCGATTTCTCCGATATAGATCTTACGGCTTCGGTATTTCTTCATTTCAAGATTGATGGTGCCACCTTCGTCGGAGTGGATGATGATCCCCCATTTGTGGGATGCCCAAACTTGGTGGAGGGCCAAGTATATCGAGGCAAGCCTTTTGGCAAAGCTTCTGAAAAAATACAAGCCAAATCAATTTGTTGATAATTATGCTCAAGAATATCGCGACAGCGAGAAGATCAAGGAATCGGAATGGGACGATAACATCATGCGACTGTGTCGCGCCGCCGGACTTACTTGTACAGACGAGATGATAAAAGCCGACTTCTCACGATGATCGAGGTGTGGCCCCCGCGTGAGAGCGGGACGGTCGCGGGGGCGCGTGTCCTCACCAGCGAGAGACTCCCAGTGGGTGATTGCGCTAGGCACGAACCGGTTGCCACTTTCGTCTATATTCAGCGCGCGACTGTTTCCAAGAATTCACCGAGCGCCCCAATAAACCCCTTCGTATTCTGCCCATGCACATTATGCCCGGCATCCGGCACCGTAACCAACCGTCCCCGCGGCAGTGCCGAGGCAAACCGCTCAGCCGCCTCCGCCTCAAGAATATTCGAGTTCGCCCCCCGCACCAGCAGCACCGGCAGATCGAATTCCGCCGCCTCCTCCAGCGTAATATTCTCCAACGGCCCGGACCCACGCGGAATATTCAGCCGCCGAGGATTGGAATCGCACTTGCTGACATACTTTCCATCCGCCCGTTCCAGCATGTTGTATTTCACCGTCCGCTCGATGTGTTCGCGCGAGCGGTACGGATCGTATTTACGAACGTTGCTGACGAAATGCTCCAGATCGTCGAATTCCTGGTTCGCCTGCACGAACCCACCGATCGCCGCGCGCGCCCTATCCGACAATTCCGGCCCGACGTCAACAATAACCGCCGCGCGCAGCAACGCCTGGTTCCGCCGCGTCAGCAGCATCGTGTTCCGTCCGCCCATCGAATGACCGACCATGATCGGCCGCTCCAACCCCATCGCCCCGATAAACGCCTCGGCATCCAGCGACATCTCATGGTTCGAGTACACAACATCCCTGGCCCACTCACTGTCGCCATGCCCCCGCTGATCCAGCGCGAAGACATGATACCGCTGCGCCAGATGCAGGCTGACCAGATCCCACGAATGCGCCGACTGATGCCCGCCATGCAGCAGCACGATCACCGGCGCATCCGCCTTCCCCCATTCCAGGAAGTGAAACCGCAACTGCCGCAGCACGATGTTGCACGACCGGTACGGCACGTCGGGCGCATGCGGGATGCCCAGATCGCCGGCGCTGGCCAGCAGGCTGCGGAACTCGTCCGTCCCTGTCATGTCCAGCGGCGTCGACCCCTGGGCGAAAGTGTTGAGATACATCCCGCGTCCTCTCCCGTACCGAACCGCAACAACACCCCGACCCAAGCGACAAGGCAAGACCCGCGTGCTACAGACGGTCCCGGACACCAAGGCCCAGGATCCCAGATGACCCAATCCCCACTCGACCGCGTCCGCCTGTACCAGGACGAACTCGCCGCCATTCGCCAGGACATCCACGCGCACCCGGAACTCGGCCTGCAGGAACACCGCACGTCCGACCTCGTCGCTCGTAAACTCGAGGAATGGGGCATCGAGGTCCACCGCAACGTCGGCCAAACGGGTGTCGTAGGGGTACTCCGCAACGGCAACGGCCAGGCCTCGGTCGGATTGCGCGCCGACATGGACGCGCTGCCGATCCTGGAGGCGACCGGTCTGCACTACGCCAGCCAAACCCCTGGGCTGATGCACGCCTGCGGCCACGACGGCCACACCACCATGCTGCTGGGCGCGGCGAAATACCTCGCGGAAACCCGCAACTTCAACGGCACCGTCAACTTCATCTTCCAACCGGCCGAAGAAGGCCTTGGCGGCGCCCTGGCAATGCTGAAGGACGGCCTGTTCACCCGCTTCCCCTGCGACGCAGTGTTCGGCCTCCACAATTACCCCGGCCTGCCGATCGGCCGGTTCGCCACCAGCTCAGGCGCTCGCTTCGCCGGCGGCGCCTTCTTCGACATCACTATCACCGGCAAGGGCTCCCACGGCGCCCGCCCGCAGGAGGGTATCGATCCGGTGATCGTCGCCTGCCATCTCGGTTCGGCGCTCCAGTCGATCGTCTCCCGCAACGTCTCGGCACAGGACACGGCGGTGCTCAGCATCACCCGCATCCAGTCCGGCGACGCCTACAACGTGATCCCGCAACACGCGGTCCTCGCCGGCACCGTCCGCACCATGAAGTCCGAGGTCATGGACATGGTCGAGCAGAACATGAAGCGTCTCGCCACCAGCATCGCCGCCGGCTTCGGTGCTGAGGTCACGGTCGATTTCCGCATCCTGTTCGCCCCCACGGTGAACGACGAACAGCAGGCGCTTGCCTACGCCGACGCCGCGGCCAGTGTCGCCGGCGAGGAAAACCTGCGCCGGGACGCGCCGCCCGCCATGGCGTCGGAGGATTTCGGCTTCATGATGCAAGCCGTGCCCGGTGCGCATGTCTTGCTGGGCAACGGCGGCAGCGCGGCGGTCCACAACCATCAATACGACTTCAACGACGAGGCGATTCCCTACGGCGTCGCCCTTTACGCCGCGATCGCCGAGAAGAAACTGCCCAAATCCGCACTCTGACCGGGTCTGGCACGCCCCGGCCCACGTGATATGGTCGGGCTACACAACCGGCCCAGGAACCTCCGATGACCCAGTCCGCGCTTGACCGTGCCCGTCTCTACCAGGACGAACTGTCGGCAATCCGCCGTGACATCCACGCGCACCCCGAACTCGGGCTTGAAGAATATCGCACCGCCGACCTCGTCGCCCGTAAGCTGGAGGAATGGGGCATCGAGGTCCACCGCGGTGTCGGCAAGACCGGTGTCGTCGGCGTCCTCCGCAACGGCAACGGCCAGGCCTCGGTCGGCCTGCGCGCCGACATGGACGCCCTGCCGATCCTGGAGGCAACCGGTCTACCCCACGCCAGCCAGAACCCCGGCCGCATGCACGCCTGCGGCCACGACGGTCACACCACCATGCTGCTCGGTGCTGCCAAATACCTGGCCGAAACCCGCAACTTCAACGGCACCGTCAACTTCATCTTCCAGCCCGCCGAGGAAGGCGTCGGCGGCGCCCTGGAAATGCTGAAGGACGGATTGTTCGAGCGCTTCCCCTGCAACGCCGTCTACGGCATGCACAACCGCCCCGGCCTGCCGGTGGGTAAATTCATCACCGGCCCGTCCGCCCGAGCCGCCGGCGGTGCCTTCTTCGACATCACCATCACCGGCAAGGGCGCCCACGGCGCGCATCCCCAGCAGAGCATCGATCCCGTCCTCGTCGCCTGCCACCTGGGCACCGCGCTGCAATCGATCGTATCCCGCAATATCTCCGCCATGGATACCGCCGTTCTCAGCATCACCCGCATCCAATCCGGTGACGCCTACAACGTGATCCCGCAATCCGCCGTCATGGCCGGCACCGTCCGCACCATGAAATCCGAGGTGATGGCGACGATCGAGCAAAACATGAAGCGCCTCGCCAGCAGCATCGCCACCGGCTTCGGCGCCGAGGCAACCGTCGATTTCCGCGTCATCTTCGCCCCCATGGTGAACAACACGGAAGAGGCCATCGCCTACGGCGACGCCGCCGCCGAACTGGTAGGTGAGGACAATGTCCGCCGCGACGGTCCCCCGGGGATGGGATCGGAAGATTTCAGCTTCATGATGGAACGCGTGCCCGGCGCCCACATCAACCTGGGCAGCGGCGACACCGCCGCCCTGCACAACCACCTCTACGACTTCAACGACGAGACGATCCCCTACGGCGTCGCCCTCTACGCAGCGATCACCGAGAAAAAACTGCCCAAGGGTTCGGTGGACTGATGCTGGTCCGCCCCGGCGCCACGGACCTGGCGATCTGGTTCGATGGCGCCGCCATCCCGGCCCGAACCGGCGACAGCATCGCGGTGGCGCTGCTGGCCGCCGGGATCACCACGACCCGCACCACACCCGTATCCAACACACCGCGAGGCCCATTCTGCATGATGGGCGCCTGCTTCGAGTGCCTCGCCGTGGTCGATGGCCGCCCCAACACCCAGACCTGCATGACGACAGCCCGCGACGGCATGCGGATCGAGCATCAGGACGGCGCTCGGCAGATCAGCGGCCGCTGACAGCGGTCACCGGCCGGCATGCGTCATTGTCTCTCCAAGGTCCGAGGCTGGGCTCGAGTATGGTGAAATCTGGCGTCTGCAGCACAGGGCTGTAGTACGTCAACAGCGTCCGCATGAAGCGCGCGGTGAAACGCAACCGAGCCTTCGGCGACGGCGGATTGCGGTCGGGCGGGGCGCCGATTTCGATAGTCGTCGGACCTTGCAAAGCAAGTTGGCGCAATACGGAACAAGGTGCCAGGCGTCCCGTCTCGATCTGATCCTGGACGAAGTAGGCATCGTAGACCATCGGCTTTCCGGCGGCGTGACACAGCAGTAGGTCCTCGCACCACCCCGGCCCCGATCGCGCTCGCATCAAGTCGGCCGCCGATTCGAATGCCTTGGTCATGTGCGGCAGGTCCCACCGCTTGTGGAACCCGTCCACAAGCATCGACGGGACCAACGCCGGTATCCAGGCAGCGCTCAGTATCAGCAGGGATGCGCACACGGCCGGCCTCCACGGCGCCACCCCGCCAAGCAGATCCCAGTACCCGATCGGGACGATGATCGCGCTGAATACCATGGCCTCGAACAGGATGTTCGTCGCTACCCCGTGTCCGAACGCAAACGCCATCCCGCATCCGCTCGCAACGATCCATCCGATTGCGAGAAGCCTCGACCGGTTCGTGCCCATCACACCGGTCACCCAGCACGCGCAGAGGACGACAGCGGGCGCGAACAGCACAACATACCCGATGTCGGTGCCCCAGCCATGCGCATAATCAGCCGCTCGGGATCGCAGCAGATGGTCGAGGAAGAAGCCACCGTCGACGCCGACAGCCGCAGCCAGCAGCAGGCCTGCCGTCGCCAGGCCCACCGCAACCCAGATGCACAGGCCTTTCCAGTGCCGCGCCAGCAACATGTCCACGCCGACGGCGATCGGACAAGCAATCAGGTTTTGCTTGGTAAACACAGCCAGCGCGAACAGCACGGCCGACAGGCAAAGCGCGACTACCGATTGGGACCAGCGGGCATAGATAAAAAATCCCAGCAACTCCGGAACCATACCCAGCAATTGCGGGTCGTTCATCGCAATCCGGTCGGGAGCAAAAGCCCCGAACCACACCAGAAGACACAGTCCCGCATACCATCCGGCGAATCGCGAACCGGAGACCTGCGTCGCAATCCGACCGGCCAGTCCGCAGACCAGCCCTAACGACAACAGCGCGACCGCTCGGCCTGCCACGTTCGTATCGCCGATAATGCGTCCCAGCAGCCCGATCAGATGAAACGACAGGGGTGGGTAGTTCTCGATCGTCGGACCGGGCGGCGTCCCGTATAGCCGCTGCCCCGCGGCAGCGGCGTCCTGCCAATAGGTATTCCAACCCTCATTATAGGCAATCTCGACGGGCATCGTGGCGCGCAACAGGGGGAACCACATCAGCAGCGTCGCCAGAACCACGAGCAAAACAAGCACGGGCATCCAGACCCAACGATCGGTCCTGCTTCGGTTTTGCTCGCTGGGCATCGTCGTTCAGGATCACCGGCTTATTGATGCCAATCTGCATGGCCTAAAGGACGTTACCAAATGCTGACACACTCGTCCTTCGCCGGCGCGAATTGAAAGATCTGATGTTGTCCGTATCACCACCGCTGACCAGTTACGGAAGCGCGGACAGGCGCCGTTGCAGAAAGCGGCGGACGGCCGGATCCGCCTCCATCCCGATCGCGCGCCGATAGGCCGCCCTGGCCGGTTCGATGGCTCCAGTGCGGGCCAACAGACCGGCGCGAGCCGCCCAATAGGGCTGGTAATCCGACAGGCGGGGATCGTCGGCGAACTGATCCAACAGGACCAGCGCCGCACCAGTCCCTGCGGTTTGAGCAACGGCCACCGCTCGATTGATCGCCACCACAGGCGATCCGGTCAGCGCTTCCAGCGCATCGTACAGCCCGACGATCGCCGCCCAGTCGGTGCGCCCGGTCTGCCGCCGCACCCCATGCGCGGACTGTATCGCCGCTTCCAACTGGAACCGGCCGACAACACCCTTGCGGCTCGCCCGCACCAAGAGTGCCTCGGCCTGCCGGATCAATCCCGCGTCCCAGGTGGACACGTCCTGTTCGTCCAATGGCACGTATTCTCCATCCGCGGTCCGCCGAGCGGCACGGCGGGCTTCGGCGTAGAGCATCAACGCCAGCAGACCCAGCGCCTCCGGCTCCTCCGGCAGCAACGATACCAGCAGGCGGCCCAGCCAGATCGCCTCCCCGGCAAGGTCCCGCCGCCGGACATCCGTGCCGTTCGGGTCCGTCCAGCCGGCGCCGAACGCGGCATAGATCGCGTCCAGCACCGCCCCCAGCCGTTCGGGCAGGTCGGCGCCTTCCGGCAGCCGGAACGGAATCGCCGCCAGCTTGATCCGAGTCTTCGCTCGCACCAGCCGCTGGCCCATGGCGGCGGGCGCCGTCAGGAAGGCGGATGCGATCGTCGCCGCATCCAGCCCGAGCACGGTTTGCAGCATCAGCGGCGCCCGTACTGCCAGATCGATTGCCGGGTGGGCACAAACGAACATCAGTGCCAGCCGATCATCCGGGACCGCTATCGGGGCCTCGGCCGCGCATTCCTGCGCAAGCAACCGAAGATGCGCCGCGGCCTCCACACTTGTGCGACCCCGCCGACCTATGTCGATCAGCTTGCGGCGCGCCACCGTCAGCAGCCAGGCCCGGGGGTTGTCCGGCACACCGTGTGCCGGCCACGTGGCCAGCGCGGCGGCGAAGGCGTCGGACAAGGCGTCCTCGGCCGCCGCCACGTCGCCCGTACGCGCGGCGATGAACGCGAGCAGCCTGCCATAGCTGCCTCGCGCCACCGTCTCCGCGATCTCGGCCGGATCGCTCACCACAACGCTTGTCTATGAGCGATCAGGAGCATAGTCCGTCATCGGCCAAACCGGACGCACCTCGACCGCGCCCAGCGCCGTGCCGGGGCAGCGCTCCGCCCATGACAGGGCGGTATCCAGGTCGGGGGCCTCGATCATGAAGTAGCCACCCAACTGTTCCTTGGTTTCGGCGTAGGGACCGTCCAGCACCTGGGTTTTGCCGCCGGGCGACCGGACAGTCGTCGCGGTGGAGGACGGACGCAGGCGGCTGCCCCCGACCATGACGCCGGCCTGCCCCATTGCCTCGGCATAGGCCATGTAGGCAGCGGTCAACCGGGTCGTATCGGCCTCGGATGCCGCCGCCATCTCGGCCTCGCTGGTATAGATCATTAACAGGTATTGCATGTTGGTTTCCCTGGCTTGGCGGCCGCACGATGCGCCGCTGATCCAATGACGTTCAAGCCGGGACGATTTCGACAAAAGACCACTTCGCAACGCGATGACGTCGCTTGCTCCGGAAACGTGCGCGTTCAGCGAGAGCCCGACGCCGTATCATCACCGAACAACCGCTCGATGCGTGGATCGGCTGCATCGAAGTCGGCCGCGACGTATTCAATGTGCATGGCGTTGGCGGGCTTCCGGCGCTCACCAGGCTGTCCGATCGACATCAGCCGTGCGTGCGGGACACCATTCTTCGCGATCACGATCTCCTCGCCGGCAGCGGCCCGATCCACCAGCGCGGACAACTGGGCTTGCGCATCGGAAAGACTGACAAGTGAGGTCACAGCCATCCCTTCACAGATTGCCCGGCCACGGCATAGCACCGCCATCGGTTTGCCGACACTGCCCACCAGGTCTTACACGTCAAGCACACGACCCTGCGTCCGGCACAAACCGTTTGCATTCCCACCCCATCCGTGCTTCAAGCCGCGCCTTCCCTGCCGGGGGCGACGGCATCGCACCCGGCTATGCCCGCATGTCCATCGTGGACATGAGACCATTTCCGGTCGAGGGCAGAGACAAGCCATAGGGGGTTCATCCATGCCGCTATACGAAACCGTGCTGATCGCGCGGAACGATGTGACGCAGCAGCAGGTCGAGACGATCGCCGATGAAATCGGCACCGAACTCGAAACCGACGGCGGTGCCGTCAAGAAGCGCGAATACTGGGGCCTCCGCGGCCTGGCCTACCGGATCAAGAAGAACCGCAAGGGCCACTACATGCTCCTCGGTCTCGACGCCAAGCCGGCCTTCGTCAAGGAAATGGAGCGCAAGCTGGGCCTCAACGAAGACGTCCTGCGCTTCATGACGGTGCGCATCGACGAAATCGACGAAGCCCCGTCCGCCATCCTGTCCCGCAAGTCCGACGACCGTGAACGCGGCTTCCGCGGCCCCAAGCCCGCCGGCCGGTTCGAAAGCGGCCGCCGCCGCGGCTTCGACGATCGCGAGGAATTCCGTGCCCGCGACGGCGGTTTCGGCGGCGACGAATTCCGCCCTGGCCTGCTGGAGGAGTAGACCCCAATGTCCGATACCGAAGTCAATCCAGCTGCCCGCCGAGCCGCCGTCGGCGCCCGCCGGCCGTTCTATCGCCGCCGCAAGTCCTGTCCGTTCTCCGGCCCGAACGCGCCGAAGATCGACTACAAGGACGTGCGCCTGCTGTCCCGCTTCCTGTCGGAGCGCGGCAAGATCGTCCCCAGCCGTATCACCGCCGTGTCCGCGAAGAAGCAGCGCGAACTCGCGGTGGCCATCAAGCGCGCCCGTTTCCTGGCGCTGCTGCCCTATATCGTCGCGTAAGGAGCGGATTTCATGGCCGCCGTAGAACTGATCCTGCTCCAGCGGGTCGAAAAGCTGGGACAGATGGGCGATGTGGTGAAGGTGAAGCCGGGTTACGCCCGCAACTTCCTCCTGCCACAGAAAAAAGCACTCCGCGCCAGCAAGGACAACCGCGCGAAGTTCGACCAGCAGCGCGTCCAGCTTGAGGCGCTGAACCTCAAGCGCCGTGAGGAAGCCGAACGCATCGCGGAACGGGTGGGCGGGCTGTCCGTCATCATCATCCGCCAGGCCGGCGAGTCCGGCAGCCTGTACGGCTCCGTCTCGGCGCGCGACATCGCCGAGGGTGCCACCGCCGGTGGATTGACCATCAACCGTTCCCAGGTCGTTCTGGAGCATCCGATCAAGACCCTCGGCCTGTCCCAGGTTCGTGTGTCGTTGCATCCGGAAGTGTCGATCCCGGTCACCGTCAACGTCGCCCGCAGCCCGGAGGAAGCCGAACGTCAGGCCCGCGGCGAACGCGCCGCCGGCCCGGCGGACGATGACGAACAAGCGCCAACCGCAGAGAACATCTTCGAAGGCGACACACCACAACCCGAGTGATAGCCAAGCTTCCCCTGTCCGTGTGGTAACAGGGGAAGCGGCCCCGGCACGTTCTGTTGAACATTGCGTGCCCATGAAAATTTGACGCTTCGCGCTTATCTGATCCATGCTCTGGCCGTTTCTCGGTCAGGACAAGGGATTGGAGAACGATGCGCGCTGTCCTCGATGGCATTCTCCGGCGCCTGATTGCGGTCGGACAATTGAATGTTGTATGGCCGGACGGCGCATCTACCACCTACTCGGGCGCCGATGGACCTACCGCGACCTTGTGGTTGCGTAACCAGCAGACAATCCGCCGGCTCGTGCTGAATCCGGGGCTGGCGTTGGGCGAGGCCTACATGGCCGACAAGCTCTCTGTTCAGGAGGGCAGTATCTACGACGTGCTGGACGTCTTTCTGGCCAACCTGCAGCACAACCCGAGCGGTCATCCGGTCGTCCGTTGGCAGGAATGGCTGGGCGTCCTTGGTCGCCGGCTGCTGCAGTTCAACCCGGCCAGCCGGTCGCGCCGCAACGTGGCCCACCACTATGACCTGAACGGCCGCCTTTACAGTCTATTCCTGGATCGCGACCGGCAATATTCCTGTGGCTACTTCCCGCGAGGCGATGAAACGCTGGAAGAAGCCCAGATGGCGAAGAAGCGCCATATCGCCGCCAAACTATGCCTGAACCGGCCCGACCTGCATGTGCTGGACATCGGCTGCGGCTGGGGCGGCATGGCCCTCACCCTGGCGCGCGACTTCGGTGCTCGGGTGACGGGAATCACGTTGTCGCAGGAGCAACTGGCGGAGGCGCGCGCCCGCGCCGTGGCCGAGGGACTGGAAGACCGCGTCCGCTTCGAGATGCTGGACTACCGTTCGGTAACCGGAACGTACGACCGGGTCGTTTCAGTCGGCATGTTCGAGCATGTGGGCGTTGGTCACTATCGAGCGTTCTTCGATACGGTGGTCCGGTGCCTGAAACGGGACGGCGTGGCGCTGATCCATGCGATCGGCCGCAGCGACGGACCGGGCGGCACCAATGCCTGGTTCCGCAAATACATCTTTCCCGGCGGCTATTCCCCCGCCCTGTCGGAAGTACTGCCCTGGGCGGAACGATCCGGCATGATGGCCACCGATATCGAGATCCTGCGGCTGCACTACGCCGAGACGCTGCGCCACTGGCGCCGGCGCTTCGCGGCCAATCGAGATGCCATCGCGGCGCTCTACGACGACCGCTTCTGCCGCATGTTCGAGTTCTATCTGGCCGCATCCGAGATCACGTTTCGCCGCCGCGGCCACATGGTGTGGCAATTGCAGCTTGCGCACGATCATGGCGCGGTACCGTTGACCCGCGACTACATCGCCGCGGTCGAGAAGGGGGAACGGACTGGGCCGCTGGAAGAGGCGGCAAGTCCCCTGCGGCGGTTACGCACCGACTGAAGGGGCCGCGATCTGCGGCCCCGTCGTCTACTACCCCAGGTTCTTGGCGAAGAAATCCAGCGTCCGCTGCTGCGCCAGATCGTAATCCGGCTTGCTGTAGCTGCCGCGTTCGTCGCAGCCAAAGCCATGCTGCGCGCCGTTGTAGACGTAGACCTCGACCTTCGGCTGCGCCGCACGCACCGCATCCACCTCGTTCATCGGGATCGAGGCATCTTTCTCCCCAAAGTGCATCTGCACCAGGCAGTTCGCGCTCTCGTTCTTCGTCCCCGGAATGCCGCCGCCATACCAGCACGACGCCGCCGAGAACTTCGTCGTCCGTGTCGCACCCCACCATGCGACAGTGCCGCCGAAGCAGTAACCGACGATCCCCAGCGTCTTGCCGGCCAGATGATTCGCCGCCGCCTCGACGTCCTTCATCACGTCGGCGTCGTTCAATTTCATCCGGATGTCACGGCCGTTGCCGATATCGTCCTGCGTATAGCCCAGTTCCACGCCCTTCTGCGCGCGATCGAACAGTGCCGGCGCGACCACCGCATAACCCAGCGCGGCGAACCGGTCGGCCATGTCGCGAATGTGGTGGTTGACGCCAAAAATCTCCTGCACCACCACGATACCCTTGGTGGCGTTGGCCGGCCCGGCGACATAGGCCGAAAAGCTGAAGCCATCCGCGGCTTTCAACTGGATCGTCTCTCCCATCTGATTCCTCACAAAA
>Ga0206856_10362_pt1 | contig 12034 bp, 10 predicted proteins | sample Alteio_BWOrgCont_48_FD_152630 | JGI IMG/M metagenome (GOLD analysis project Ga0206856, IMG submission 152630) | Enriched cells from forest soil in Barre Woods Harvard Forest LTER site, Petersham, Massachusetts, United States -... | ecosystem: Environmental > Terrestrial > Soil > Temperate forest >...
CCTGATCGAGAGCACGAATGGAGCTGCAAGTTGCAAAAGCCCGAGAAGTATTTCAACTGCTCTATACATTTCGACCATATGGGTCACCCCGTTCCCGTGCCTTGGCTGACTCGAGTGACATTCTCAGCTGTTGATTCTTGATGAGCAGTTCGCATACCCACTGCTGCGCACACCTCAAACGCTCCTGCCATTCTTCCTCTCGTACCTGATCCGGCAAAGTAGCGCCGGCAGGTTCCTGGGCAAAAGACTCCGGATATTGATGGACAGCCACAACCTCTTCATTGCAAATCGTCATCGTTGTCATGGTGACGCTCCTATTCCCGTTCGGGCGATCTCTAACAAGGTTCCGCGGAAGAATCCGCGACAGGGCCCTGGTAGTCCCTTTGAAAATCGTCCTTCGTGCTATTCGATTTTCCTTTGGATTCGTTACCTGGGTCGTGACCGGACATCTCCGATGTCGGCCACGGTTGCGAGAGTAGAGCAAAGCGGGTCCGTGCGAAACCTCAGGAACTCCAGCGCGAGTCCTGTATTTTTCTGCAGGCCCCGGTTTCACGCAAATCGAGACTCCTCGGCAAAGAGCGAGTCAAATTCATCCGCAGATTGCAGTCGGCGTCATAAGGGCGAGCCCTTTTGCTCTTAGAGAAAGCCGAGGATCGGCTCCGGTTTTCAATACGCCTGCCGAGTACAAACGAACTTCTGCTCCGCCGCATTCATCAAACTTTTGCCGGGTATTAACTGGCATGGGTTACGAATCGAAGTGGGCCTTCTGAGCTACTGCAAGCAGAGTGGAATAGACCCAGGGCACCAGCACACGAATAGCTCGATTACGTCGTCGACGTCGGGGAATATTTCACTCGTATTTCCCGCGATTCCTCTTTTTTCCCAAAGCGCCAGCGCCTTGAAGGAGCCCTCCCCACACATCACGCGATTTATAAGCGTCGATCGGAGCGTCAAGTTGGAAGTGCTCGATTGGAGTGGCTCTGGCAGATCCTTGGTGTTACTGGCCGGGGGCGGGGATACGGCCCACGGGTTTAACGATTTCGCGCCGAAGCTCATAGACCACCACCATGTTTACGGAAGTACGCGGCGCGGGTTCGGCGCTTCCGGTTTTTCAACCACGGAGCACCCGGCTGACCGCCTCGGTGATGACGCGCTGGCGGTGATTGACTCGCTCAAACTGAATAGAGCAGTTCTGGTAAGACACTCCATCGCCGGGGCGGAATTGAGTTCGGTTGCAAACAGCCACCCGGATCGAGTTGCGGGGCTGATCTACCTTGAAGCCGCCTATTCTTACGCTTTGACAATGGCAGGGAACAAACATTATGGAAGCGCAGACCTTCGCCCCGCGGGACGGATCTGGCCAGCTTCAGTGCATTACAGAACTATTATGAGCGCGTGAATAATGTCAAAAACAACAATCCTGGTGTACGCCATTAGTGTAAAGATCAGCGACACATATTGTGATGATCCACAGTCAGACTCAGCGTGAATACCGTCCTTTCTCGATTCGATTCCTCGAGCCAGACGCTACCACCGTGCTCTTCAGCTATTCGACGAGCCAGGGTGAGCCCGAGGCCTGTTCCGTTGGGTTTTCCTGCGGTCACGAACGGATCGAACAACGTCCTCCGGATAGAGGCAGGTACACCGGGACCATTGTCCAAGATTGTGACGTAGATCCGTTCATCACGTTCCGTAAGGTGGACGTTCACCTCAGGCACGTAAGTTGAGCGTGTCGCAGCCTGGCAGGCATTGAGCAGCAGGTTATATATGGCACTCTCAAGATTCCAGGCATCGATGTATGCTTCCGCGGGCCGCAACTTGTCAACTATGATGGACACGTTCTGCCCTTCTGGATGAAGCTTCACAGCCGCAATGGCTTTCTCAACAACCAAGGAAACACGCTCACGGACAAGCGGGCTTTTCCGTCCGCTACTAGCGAATTGCAGTAGTGAATCAAGGCGCTCCGTCATTGCGAGCACCGCTTCTTGAATTTCGAGCAGTAGGTCAGTCCGTGCGCTGGCACACATATTGTGGCGCTCGAGGAACTCGGCGTTAGCATAGATCGCCGTGAGCGAGTGGCGCATATCGTGGGAGATCGAGCATGCCATCCTGCCGATTGCCGACATCCTCTCCGCCTCTATCAGTTGCCTTTGAGCACGCCGCTGCGGTTCGTTTCGCAGATCCAGACCAACGCCCCTATCAAATATGAGGATATTGCCGCGGTCTGAAATCTTTGGCTTCCTAAGGCGTGTTCTCACTGTTTCCCCTTATGATCTGGAGACATAGATCGAATGACTGGCACCTGCGACCTCGATTGTGTGGCTCCCGGCCCGAGTGGCAATCCACTGTTCGAGATCAGGGTTGATGTTTCTATCTTTTGTCGCTACTACCATCCAACTCGGTTTGCTCCTCACGCGGGTGGTAGTGATGACGGTTTTGAGCTTGTTAGCTGTGTTGAATACCTGCGACTGTGCCATAAGGGCGGCCAGTTCAACCGGAAGATCGGCTGCAAGCTCATGCAATCTTACCCAGGGCAGGCGCCATGAACTCCGCCGTCTTTGTAGTCTGTTCATGGTGAGTCTCCAGCGCCTCGGATGCCTATGCGTCATAACAGCCTGTCGAGGCGAAGACAGGCGGAGCTACGCTAAGCTGATCAATCGCGTCCTTGACAAGTCCTTGCACCTCAGATCGTGACACGCCGAGAAACTTCGCAACCTCTACTTCGGACGAACGGATTATCAATCTCAGTGTGAATGCCAGGCGGGGGTAATCGGGCAAGCTGCCAGGAGAATTCGGCTGAAACAACTGGTTCTCATCTTCCTCTCTGCGCGCGTCCGACAATACAGCAATCGCCTGGGTGATGAGAACCTCTCGAGCCTGACGGTAAGTGAGTGCTGAACTGGAAGATTCAAATGCAGTCATATCGAGCTTCGCCATCGTGCGTGCGAACGTATCTTCGACGAGCTTGCCATCTGCTACGAGATACCATGCCAGCGTGGCGAATTCATCCAGATGCTCAAGCAGCAGATAGCACCATGATGCACTTCCTGGTGAGGGGGTAAATGATACAGATGGGAATAAAGTTGTTGCCATGGCTGTCACTCCTAACTTTGTAATGGGGAGGGCTGAAATCTAATCGACTGCGGGGGCGTCGTGCAGCACGGCCTGCGAGCTGCTGGCCGCCTCCGGAGCACGGCGGTCTGCTCCTGGTTTTGAGCAGCCGAACCACTTGAATGCGTCATTCATCGTATCCTGCACACGTGTGTTGGGGCGGTGCAGCATCCGAGTTGCCTTCGCTACGAGCTTAGTGAGTCGATAGCGATTCGATTCATAAGCAAGAGCCGTAAATGTCAAGTCAGCACGCATGGCGTTTCTCCGAAAGTCCGATCTTTGTTGCAGACGTTAACTGCGGTATACCGCTCTTAATAGGCTTCCAGGGATTTACTCATCGAACGCTTCACAGTATGAAATGAATGAGATCATCCCCCAGGGAACGAATTCGGGGCGCATGGAAGTTTCCCCGCACCCCGAAGCTGAGCAAGGAGGCCAAAGTTGCTACTGCACAATCACGGTGATCGTGGTGTTATGCACTATGCCGTTGAACGAGGTTCCGGTCACCACGACGTTATGAGAATCGTCAGCGTCTCCGTGATAACTGCGCTCCTCACGGCAGGCGGGTGTATCTATGAAGTCATTCGACCCCTCCCTCCCGCGCCTACACTGGTCGGTGATGGTGACGTTTGCGGTTGTGGTGCCGTTCAATCTCACCCAGGGATTCGCAATGGTACAGATCATGCTGCGGGGTGCGGCGCAGGTGAGTGCCACCGTGCCATTGAAGCCATTCACCGATCCCAAACTGAGGGTGGCTGTACCTGTGCTCCCCGGCTGGATCGCCAGGTTTGGCGTCAGCGTCGAGAAGGCGAAATCAGTGGGATTGTCGTATATCGTGGTGGCAGCGCTGGCTGATCCGGCATAGGTGGAGTTTCCGAAATAGGCCGCGTCGATCACGTCATTCCCAGGCTCCAGCTCACTTGCCAGGACTGTGGCGGTAGCGGTCGAAGTATTGCCGGTTCCGGGAACGAGCTGAACTTTTTCGAGAAATTCAATATCGGCGAATACGAAGCCGGCGGTGCCCGTAGGTGCGGCAGTTCCGGACCCCGTCACCGTCATGGTCAACGTAACCAAAGTGCTCGGCGGGATATTGCTGAGGTTGGTTGGATTGGTCTTGAGAGTCGTCGTGGTCGGCAGCAACGTGCCCGGAGTCACTACGACAGTGTAGGTGACACTGGCCGGCGCGTAGTTGGCGTCCCCGTTATAGGTGACGGTCAGAGGGTAAGTCCCCGCCTGCACATTTGGGTAGAACTGCGTGGCTCCTGCTGTGGGGACGTCGATGAGGATGTCATCTGCAGTGATGATTGGAACGGTGGTTGCACGCGCGTTGCTTCCGAGCCGGAAGGTCATTGTCCCAGTGGGAAGAGCACCGGCGAACGTGGTGTTGCCCAGCACGACTGCCTCGAAGTCGGGGCTCTGTCCAGTGTTGTAATAGAAGGTCAGATTGGGCGGGGTGGGCAAGAAATAGCTCGAAAGTTGCGAGGCATCCGGAAAAATGTCCAGCGTGGTCATCACCTGCACTACTCTGAATTGCAACGGGGCGGTTTTCGAAGCCTTATAGCTGGCATCGCCGCTGTACCTGGCGGAGATGGTGTGGCTGCCAGGTGAGAGCATTGAAGCGTTGAACTCCGCCGCACCTCCAGCATTGACAGCGACTGTTCCGAGCGTAGTCGATCCATCGCTGAAGGTAACCGTGCCCGTCGGAGCACCCGGAACACCTGATGCCCCGGCGATGCTGACATCGAACAATAAGCTACTTCCATAATTAACGGAGAGACCGGCTGTGATGGGATCGGCGGCCGCGGTGGTGCCGTTGTAGCTCACGAAAGTCGGGCTAAACGTAAGAACACTTGCTTCCGGAGCTACCGTCACACTCACCGGCTGAGATTTGCTTGGGCCGTTGATGCCATCCCCGTTGTACTCCGCGGTAACGGTATAGCTACCTCCAGGAAACGAGGTGAGCTGCTGTTGAACGCTTCCATTGCTGCCCAGCACCAAGGCGCCAATGCCCTTATTGTTGGGAAGGGTCGTGCTGCTGACCAGCGCCACGGGGCCCGAGGGTATCCTGTTTCCCGTGACCGTTACGTCCGCCAATACGCTCTGTCCATGGGTGATGGCGGCGGGAGTCAGCGAAAGCTTCGTGGTGCTCTTCGCGTAGGTGAGCTTGCCCCAATGGTTATAGAGCTGGTTTACGTCGAGCGATCCCAGCCCCGAGGCCTGGTCGTATCCCGAGGCGGCGTAGTAGTGCTGCAAAGAGTCGAACCCGTCGCCGTCGGTATCTGCCGAACAACCCGTCTCCAAGCCGAAGGCGACGAGACCGAGGATGCAAGGCTGATTGTTGCTGCCCACCGTGATGTCGTTGAAGACCGTCGGCGACTGTACCGCCAGCGGATAGAGCGTGTAGTTCGCCTGCCCCTGCGGGCCGTACTTCTGCTCAATCAGCGCGAGAATGCCGGCCATGGCAGGCGCCGAAGCCGAGGTCCCACCTACCCCTGCGATAAGCGTTTCATCGGTCGCGGGACTGGTCTCGGTGCAATCGCCGGCCGTCGCGCAGATCGGCCAGAGAACCCCGTTGACACCGTTTGATGCGAAGAGCGAGACGTCCGGGAGGTCGCGAACCGTATCGTTCGGTACACCCGGGCCTACCTGCCAACTGGGTTTTGGATAACCGGAGGTACAAGTCGGCACCTCTATTATCCCATCCAAGATGACAAAGCTCCCCACTGCACAGCTGCTTGCACCACCGCCGCCCGCACCGCCGGTGGATGGCTGGTCGGCAACGGGATCGTACGTCGTGCTATTCAATCCGAACTGCGATCCATTCCATGGCTGTTCGCTCATCGGCTTCTGCAGCGAGCCCAGGTTTGCGTCGTTGGTGTTGCTCCAGTAGCCGGCGATGCTGGCGCCGCCGCTCGCATAGTCGCTAAAGTAGGCGTCGGTTCCTCCCACGGCCACGTCCCATGGCGTTGACGCAAAGCCATTGACACCAAGGCCAACGTAAAGGCAACCCGAAGCGGACCCGCTATCGCCCGCGGACACCATCACGGTCTGCCCCTGGGCAGCTGCCTGCTCCCACGCCGCGTTGATGAACTGGTTGGCGGCTGTGCCACTGGATTCGCAGCTTTCAAAGCTGAGACTGAGTATGGAGGCAGCATCGTCATCGACCGCCCGCACCAATGAAAATTCGATCCCTCCAGCCCCCAACAGCCCGTAGGAACCGGCGATGTACAGCTTCACGGTTGCCGCTGGCGCAATGGCGCCGGAATTCTCGACATCCAGGTATGCTTCAATGGCGTCACCGTTGATACCCGGATCGTTGCCATCGATCACGACCTGCGGCGGATTCGGCGGCAGCCCGAACAGCTTGCGGTAGGCGTTGACCAGGTTGATGTCGATGTTCGAATCGTTGATGATGCCGATGGTCTGGCCCGCGCCGTTCACATGCGCTGCCTGCAGCGGCTTCAGGTCATACTGCGTGGCAAAGTCTTCCGGGGTCAGCAAATAAATCGGAGGTTCTCCCGCCCCATCAGAAAAGGTCCACTGGGGGATGCCCTTGTGTGTCTTCGGATTGTATAAAGCCTGCCCCGCAAGCTTGTACATCGGCTTCGGCTTGAAGTCGTTCAACTGGGTCACTCCAGCGACTAACGCGCTGAACGCCGCCGGAACCTGTGGGTCGGCGGCATTCGCATAATGCGTCTCCCCGTTCACGCTGTATTTGTGAATCGACGTGTGAAACGCCTCGTTGACCTGTCCAATGGAGCCGCTGAACTCAATGGTGCTCTTGCCTGAGGAGACCTTCGTAACGGTCAGTCCATGCGACTGCATCCACGCGGTCACTTGCTGGATATCGGAGTCGGCCGTTCCAAAGCGCGTGCCAAACTCTCCGGGTGCGAGCCATTTGTGGAAGCTCGGGGAGGACGACTGGTGGGCCGACTGAAGGAAGTTCTGAAGCGAGCCCTCCTGTTCGTCGGAGCGCTTCAGCACCAGCATCAGACGTCCGGATCGCTGGCTCTGGTCGGCTTTGCCCAGATCCTTCGCATTCTTCAATTGTGCGGGACGGCTCCCGCGCAGGGTGACCAGTTGAGTTTCATCAACGGGCGTCGTGATCAGCGGCGTGGTTTGTGCGTGCAGTGACGGCGCGAAGGCTGCCAGGACGAGAAGCAACTGAGCAAGGGCGATATAACGCCCGAGGACAGATGGCGCTGACACGGTTGCGGGTAGAGCAAGCGACAACATGCGCATCAACTTCTACCGCATCGTTCAGGAATCGCTGGGTAACATCATGAAGCATTCGCAGGCGACGGAAGTAGCCATCCGCCTGAAGAGAAGCCCGGAGAACGTGGTGCTGACGATCGAAGATAACGGCCGCGGATTCATCCCGGGCGCGCACGCCTCACCGGCATCCGACAGCGGCTTCGGCCTGACCGGCATGGCCGAGCGAGCGAGCCTGCTTGGCGGAGTCTTCAAGGTGCGATCGACTCCGGATCGCGGCACGACGGTCACAGTCGAGATTCGTCTGAAGAGCCGCCCCACCGCATGAACTTCTGCTTCTGGTTGCCTGTCATCGACGGATACGGAAGGGTGATTGCGTCAGGTTTGGATAAAGCCCCGATTCAGCGCGATCGTGACTGCGTGAGTGCGATCATTCGCTCCGAGCTTCGAGAGAATGCTCTTCATGTGCCCTTTGACCGTAGCCTCTGAAATCGAGAGCTGTTCCGCGATGAGTTTGTTTGAGTTTCCCGCAGCAACGCTTCGCAGCACATCGATCTCACGATCAGAGAGCGCATCGTCGGCCAGGTGTTCAGCAAGGTTAGCCGCGATAGCCGGAGGAATAACACGCTTTCCGTTATTGACGACTCGAATGGTGTCCAGCAGATCCTTTCGCAGCATATTCTTCAAGAGATATCCTGCAGCCCCGGCCCTGATCGCGCGCAGTGCCTGAACATCCCCCTGATAGGTGGTCAAGATGATGAAGCGGGAACCGGGGAATTCGCTACGTATAGCGTTCATCGTATCGACGCCATCCATGCCGGGCATCTGAATATCCATCAACGTGACATCCGGACGGTGTAAGCGGAAGCGTTCGATCGCCTCCTGCCCATTGGTTGCCTCGGCTACCAGCACCATGTCAGGTTCTCCCTGAATAACAGCCGCGATACCTTCGCGCAGAAGAGGGTGATCGTCCACCGCAAAAACCTTAATCACTTTGGCCATGGTATCTACTCCGATTGTCTTGCCACGCGCCGCTTGAACCCCTTCCAGCCCGATCGTTTATTAAGGTGTCGATAAGCGACGCCAGCGGGAATGGTGAGATCGATCTCCGTCCCGGCTCCGGCGTGGCTCCAGATATTCAACTGCGCCCCGATTTTTTGAGAACGCTCACGCATGCCGGACAAGCCCCAATGGCCACATCGTCCGCCCTTGAGGATTTCATTGTCCATCCCGGCACCGTCATCGCGAACAACCAACGTTACTTTCTTGCGGTCGTAGGTGATCTCCATTTCGATCTGGTTCGCAAAGGCATGTCGAAAGGCATTGTTCAATGCTTCGCGGCCGATCTGGTAGGCCTCATCGCACACCGTAGGATCAAGAGGTTGAGGCGTACCGAGGATTGCCGCGCTGAACCGGGCACTACTGCCCTGGGCAAGTTCATTTCCCCAACGCGCCAAGTTTTCCCAGGGCCCCTTACCTGTCATGCCTTCTTCTCGAAGATTATGAACGCGCTGTCTACCTTCGAGCAACACTTCGTCCGCGCGATCGAGGGCGCTCTCCATCATCGGTCGCGCAGGAGCTTCAGCCGGTATATTTTTCAACACGGACTGGAAACGCAGCATGAGTCCTTGAAAACCCTGCAGCAACGTGTCGTGAAGTTCGCGTGCGATCCGCTCCCGTTCCTCTAAACGGGTTGCGAGTTGTTCCTGTATGTGATGAGTAACCTGCCTCAAATGGATCAGGTAGATCATGTACAGGATGCTGACGGCGGTAATCACACAAAGAATGCGGAACCACGAAGTCTGATAGAACGCAGGCACTATGAAGAACGAGGCTGTTGCACCAGTTTCGTTCCACACCCCATCGCTGTTACTGGCGATCACGCGAAATTGATAGTCGCCAGGAGGCAGGTCTGTATAGAAGGCCTGTCGCCTTGTCCCGGGGTCCTGCCAATCCTTGTCGTACCCATCCAGCCGATAGCGGAAATGAACTTTTTGCGGAGCGACGAAGCTCAATGCCGTATAGTCGATCTCCAAATCCCTGGTGAGCCGTGGAAGCCTGACCACTCCATCCGTTGAATAATGCCTTCGATTCGCAACTATCTCCTCCACATGCACAGGAGGAGGGATCGAGTTCCGGGGGAGATTTGCTGGATCAATCACCTGAAGGAGTCTGCCATTGGCAAACCATAAGCGCCCATCTTTCGATCTAGCAGTTGGTTCGTAGAAGGCGTATCCGGGCTGGGCGCCATCGAGCACATCGAAATGCCTAAATTGCACGCTGCTTTCCGGATGCATCCACCATCGTTGCAGTTCCGGCTGCTCGATCTCGACCACCCCACAGGCGGTTTGCAGCCAAAGGCTTCCGTGGGCATCCCACACCAGGCCGTTGACGCTCTCGCATGGAAGACCGTTGCGCGTTCCAAGAGTCAACGCCCGTCCATCTCTCCACGCAAGCACTCCAGCCGTACTCGCAGCAAGTACATATCCATCCGGATTGGCAACTACCTGCCGCACGCGAGAACCCATGGCGCGTGGAAAGTGAATCACCTCCGTGTGTCCGTCCCGGAAGCGCGCCAGGTCTCCAGTCGAAAGACCCAGCCATAGATTGCCCTGCGCATCGGCTGCCAACACATGCACAGTAGAGATGTCTGGCAGCCGAAACTCTTCTACCACCTTGAAATCACGAATCCTTAGAAGCTCTTTGTCCCATGAGGAGTCGACCCACAGGTTGTTCTGGAGGTCCTCTGCGATGTCATCGACCGGGCCAATCGAAGTTCCATCCGGCCTACTTATTTTCCTGAAGCGGCCGTTCTGCATCACGGTCAAATTGTTATCGACGCCGACCCAAAAGCGATTTTCACGATCTTCAAAGATCGAGCGCACCTGATTGCCCGGCAGGCCTTTGCCCTCGCGAATCGAAGATATGGTGCCCTGTCTGATCGCGTCCAGGCCTCCGGCATTGCCTACCCAGACTGTGCCATCGTGAGCCGCAGCCACGGAGACGACATCATCGGTTGTGAGCCCCTCGCGCGCCGACCAGGTAACAACGCTCAGATTGTGGAAGCTGTCGACACCTTCAGTGGTGATCACCCACACAGTGCCTTCTTTATCCTGAAAAAACATGGAAACAGAGTCGCTGGAGAGTCCGTCGGTTCTGCGAAATCGATCGACCCTGCCGTGATAGTAGTGGTAAATTCCCTGGTCCGCGGTCCCAATCCACAGGGCGCCGTCGCGATCGAGGAGTAGATCGGTGACTGACAGAGTGCTGCCATCCAATTGTGGTGCAAGAAATGGCTTCCATTCCCCGTTGATCAAGCGTTCCAACCCCAGGCCACGCCCGGGCTTAGCTATTCCCACCCACATGGATCCATCGGGCGCAGCGGCAAGCGCATCGATTCCAGTGCTACCGTTCGATTCAAGCCCCGGCGGCCTGTAGACTGTCGGCGAGCCTTCTTTCCATCGGAACAACAGGTCGCTGGCGCCCATCCAGAGATTACCCGCTTCATCCTTGGTCAGGAATTCGCCCCGGGAGATATCGGCCGGAATGCCATCTGCCTCATTCAAGCACCGCGATTTTGCGCTATCTACCCGACAAATAGCGCCGGCATTATCCTTGGCTCCTCCGCGCGCAACCCAGATGACTCCCTCCCGATCCTCGACGATCTCGGCAATCGGTCCGGGAACATCGGAAACGTGCATTATTTTCTCGTCCTTCAAGCGGAACAGACCGTCTCGGGTTCCAATCCAGAGACTTCCGTCGCGTGAACCGAGAAGGGTATGAATACTACTATGCGGCAGCGCCTCTCCATCGGCGGGCACCCAGGGAGTAAAGCGAACACCATCGAAACGCAACAGCCCGGTGCTAGTTCCGAACCACAGGTAACCGTCGGTTGTCTGCGCAACATGATTCGTTCTGCCATTGAAAAACCCTTCCTGGATGCGCCAGGCGGTGTGTGCATACTGCGAGACATGCTGATTGGGATTAAGTGCGAACACAGGAGCGCAAAGAAGCGCTAGCCCAACTAAATATGTGAGCAGATCCACAAACAACGCGGGTTGATGGATGACCGCTTTCGGGGTGTAGCGCATAAGGCCCGGCAATGAGGACTATTGTGAGGCCTATCATATTCCAGAGCGTGGGCGCGGGTATCCATCCAAAAGGATCGTCAGTGGACCCTCCCTATGGGGGTTGTTCCATGCTAGTGGGAACACTAGTCTCGCAGTTGTGCAAAGACTGTTCTCCATGTTCCCTACGGGAACGTCAGGCGCCGCGCTCCTTATTTTGCGGATTTCAGTAGCTGCAACCCTGGTTGTGGATGGAAAGCCAGTCTGGGGATCCATAGCTTCGCTCTGGATGCTAATCGTCTTTCTGCTGCCCGCCGCTTCGCTGGTGCTTGGCTTTCTCACACCCTACTGCTCGATCCTCGGCTGCATCCTTCAATTCGCGGTTCTCCTTAAAACCGGTGGGAGCGATGGCTTTCCCATCGCCATGTCTATCCTGAACTGTGGAGCGGTTGCCATTTTAGGACCTGGGGCATACTCGGTGGATGCGCGTATATTCGGCAGGCATCTCCTCATCATTCCTCCCCGCACGTAACCCCGCCCTGGCCTGGTAGCTCAGCGGCACGGTCGACGCAGCTCACGGCACCGCATTTCTTTGACCTGGGAGTCCCTCAGGATATCCGAAATAGGTATCTGTATTCGATCCT
>Ga0206856_10340_pt2 | contig 11988 bp, 15 predicted proteins | sample Alteio_BWOrgCont_48_FD_152630 | JGI IMG/M metagenome (GOLD analysis project Ga0206856, IMG submission 152630) | Enriched cells from forest soil in Barre Woods Harvard Forest LTER site, Petersham, Massachusetts, United States -... | ecosystem: Environmental > Terrestrial > Soil > Temperate forest >...
TCTTTCTACAGATCGATCCGTGACCGTGTCGAGAACGACTTGTTCAGAGATTCCTTAATCAGGATGAGAATTGATGACCGCAACGAATTCATGATGTCCGGTCTGATTGTCGCTGACAAGAACTAAGTTTTGTTTTGATTGTCGCGGAGCGACAAACCAACCGTGTCCTCGGTCGTCGCGTGATCGGGCGGGCGCCCCGGGCCTTTGTGTTTGCGCTCAAGCGCCGCTCGCCGCCGGTAGCTTTCGACGTTGATTTCGAAGATCGTTGCGTGATGGACCAACCGATCCACGGCGGCCAGCGTCATCGCGGGATCTGGGAAAACCTTGCCCCACGCGCCGAACGGCTGGTTGGCGGTGATGAGGGTGGAGCGGCGTTCGTAACGCGCGCTGATCAGCTCGAACAGAACCGAGGTCTCAGCCTGATCCTTACTGACATAGGCGAGGTCATCAAGGATCAGCAGGTGGAAGCGGTCGAGCCGGCTGATGGCGGACTCAAGGCCAAGTTCGCGGCGCGCGACCTGGAGTTTCTGTACAAGGTCGGAGGTGCGGGCGAACAACACGCGCCAGCCGTTTTCGACCAGTGCCAGGCCAATCGCTGACGCCAGGTGCGTCTTGCCGCCGCCGGGTCCGCCGATCAGGATCAAGTTGGCGCCCTTGTCGATCCAACTGTCACCGGCGCAGATCGCCATCACATGCGCCTTGGAGACCATCGGCACCGCTTCGAACTCGAAGGCGTCGAGGGTCTTGCCCGGCAGCAGCCGGGCTTCAACGAGATGGCGCTCGATGCGACGGCGATCGCGTTCAGCAATCTCGTGTTCGGTGAGCGCGGCGAGAAAGCGAGCCGCGGGCCAGCCTTCCTTGTCCGCCCGCTCGGCAAAGGCTGCCCAGCCTTGCTTGATCGCGGGCAGCCGGAGGTCGTTGAGCAGCAGCGTCAGCCGGGCAGCGTCGATGGTCTGGCTCATGCCGCCGCTCCGATATGATTGTCGTTGCCGACCAGCGCCTCGTAGGCGATTAGCGGGGTGAGAAGGACAGTGACCGCGGGCAGTGCCGCCGGATCGGGTGCGAAGCGTTCGCGCAAGGCCGCCAGGTCGGGCAATTGGCCTGCCGCGAGATCGGCGGCGAGCAGCGTGGCAAGGTCGGCCTCACAGCCGCGCTCATGCGCCAGAGCCAGCAGGTTGACCATCAGACGGCAGGCGGATTTTTCCGGCAGCCGTTCGAGCAGCCGGTCGAAGGTCTGCCGGTAGGCGTCGCGCGGGAAGAGCTGGTCGCGGTAGACAAGACCCAGCAGCGCCATTGGTTTGCGCCGCAAAGCATGGATCACATGGCGATAATCCACGACATGCGCGCGCTTGCCCGCGGCATCGGCCCGACCGCGGACCAGGGTCATCAGGGGTGTGCCGCCGATGAACAGATCGAGGCGGTCATCATACAGTCGGGCCCGCAACCGGTGGCCGATTAGCCGTGACGGCACCGTGTAGAATACCTTCTTGAGGATGAAGCCGCCGGAGGAGGTGACGGTGACGATCGTCTCCTCATGATCGCAGGTCCGCTGCCCGGGCAGTGGCTGGAGCGCGGGCCGTTCGGCCTCAATACGCTTGGTGGATCGGGCGTTCTTGCGGCTGACGATCTCGTCGATGAAGCGGCGATAGCTGGCGAGGCCGTCGAAGTCGTTGACACCGCGCATCAGCAGCGCGTCGCCGACGGCTTTCTTGAGATGACCGTGGGAACTTTCGACCGAGCCGTTCTCATGCGCGATACCGCGATTGTTGCGCGTCGGCTGCATCCCGTAATGGGCGCACAGCGCGTCATAGCGCCGGGTCAGGTCCTCGCGCGCATCCTCGTCGAGATTGCGGAATGCCGCTGAAAGGCTGTCGCTGCGGTGTTCACGTGGTGCGCCGCCGAGTGCCCACAATGCGTTTTGTAGTCCTTCGGCAAGCGCCACGTAGCTCTCGCCGCCGAGGATCACATGGGCATGCTCGAAGCCCGAGTAGACCAGCCGGAAGTGGTAGAGCCGATGATCGAGCCGTTCACCGGCGATGGTAACGCCGAGGTCGGCCATGTCGGTAAAATCCGACAGTCCCATCCGGCCGGGCTCGTGAACCTGGCGGAAGATCACCTCCTGGTCTGCACCATGCAGCGCTCGCCATGAACGGATGCGCCGCTCCAGGGTGCGCCGGACGCCCGCGGACAGAGCGGGGTGGCGCCGCTGCATCTCTTCAAAGATGGCGACCGCGCGCAGCTCCGGTGCGGCCTTCAGCATCGGCACGATCTCGCTCTCGAAGAAATCGGCCAGCGGGTCCGGGCGGCGGCGGCCGCGGATCTGCTGATGATCGGATGGAAACCTGTGATCGTGCTCGAAGCGATACGCGGTGGCAGCGCTGATCGATGCCTTCGCCGCCGCTACGGACGGCGATTCTGTCTGTCGGAACTTCATGTAGAGCCTCATCTGGTGATCGGTGACATGGCGGCCGGGCAACGGGCGGATCCTCGATGAGAGAACCCATCCCGATACACGGTCGGTGGCGATCACCAGACGATCCGCTGCCCCGCGGGGGGCCGCAGGCCGACTTTTTCCGGGGCGTGGGCCTTCGGTCGGGCTACGCCCTCCCTTCACCCCACGCCCCGGAAACTTTCTCATCCTGATTGACGGGGATTCTCACCTTGATTGTCGCGCGGCACCGCTGGAAGTGACTGAAACCGGCGGTTTCCGGAAACCTGGATTTTTTAGTCTGGTACCTTCGCGGATGATGCACCGGGTGACGGTTAAGCCTCACGCGTGTTGCTGGAAACGCTGGGTGTGTTGATCTTCCGCAGCCAAATCCCGCTCGGCCAGGAGCCAATGCTCGACATCGCGTCCTACGGGACTGGGATTGCCCCGCCTTCGTGGACACCCTGAAGCTTTGAACCCAAGGTGTCCCCATGCCCAAGACCGGTTTGCCGTATGCGCCGGAATTCCGGCGCCAGATGATCGAGTTGGTTCGCGCCGGACGCGATCCGGAAGACCTTGCTCGCGAATTTGAACCAACCTCGCAGTCGATGCGCAACTGGGTCGCTCAGGCCGATCGTAGCGAAGGCCGCCGGGAAGAGAAGATCGAGCCGACGTCGAGCGCGGAACGCGATGAGCTAATCAAGCTCCGCCGCGAAGTGCGCCAACTCCAGCTGGAGCGCGATATCCTCTCAAAAGCCGCGGCCTGGTTTGCACGCGAGACCGGCGCAGTATCGTCCGGATCTTCGGGTTCATGAGCACAAACCAGGCCTCGTTCCCCGTTGCCGGCATGGCGCGCGTGCTCGGCGTCTCCACAGCGGGCTATTACGCTTGGCGTGAACGCCCACCATCGGCCCATGCGCAGGCTGACAGCGAACTGCTGACGCGCGTGAGGACCATCCACACCACGTCGCGGCACCTGTATGGCGCGCCGCGTGTGCATGCCCAGCTCCGCGCGGACGGTCGAAGGCACGGCCGCAAGAGGATCGCCCGACTGATGCGCGCCGCGGGGCTGGTCGGGGCCTGTCACCGTGGCAGCGGACCGACGACGACGCGACATGACCAGGATGCCCGGCCAGCACCCGACCTCGTCGATCGCAAATTTACCGCCGAACGCCCCAATCAGCTCCGGGTCGCGGATATCACCTTCGTGCCAACCGCAGCTGGCTTCCTCTATCTCGCCGTGGTGCTCGATGCCTGTAGCCGTAGGATCGTCGGCTGGTCGATGGCGAACCACCTGCGCACGGAACTCGTGCTCGACGCTCTGGAAATGGCTGTCGGCCAGAGGCGGCCGCACGATGTCATTCATCATTCGGACCAGGGAAGCCAATACCCGTCTCTTGCGTTTGGCGGTCGCTGCCGTGAGGTCGGCGTTCGGCCCTCCATGGGGTCGGTCGGTGACGCCTACGACAATGCCATGTGTGAGAGCTTCTTTCCGACGCTCGAGTGCGAGCTCCTCTCTCGCCGGAAATTCGCGTCCCAAGCCGAAGCAAAGGTGACCTGCTTCAGCTACATCGAGGGCTTCTACAATCCGGTCCGTTTGCATTCAGCCATTGGATACCAGTCGCCCATCCACTATCAGCAGCAGATCGCCCAAGAACTTGCCGTGACCACGTAGCCCCCAAGCCAATCAACCGTCCACGAAAGCGGGGCAATCCCAGGATCGAGGCTCCGGACAGCAAAAGGCCGGGTCAACCCCGGCCTTCGTGCGATTGATCGAGCGTGTGGCGTTTACTCGCCATACGAGCCGGTCTGCTGCATTCGGGTGGCGAACGAGTCGCCGACAACGGTGCTGCCGTTATGGAAGGTGGCGGCGCTGGCGAGCGGCGCAACGGTAGCCGACAAGCTCAGAGCGGCGAAGGCGGCAAGGACCAGGTTCTTCATCGAAATTCTCCAATCTTCCGTCGGGCGGGAATGTCCGGCTTCGATGAACGGGAAATGGATCTGCATAGGCAGGATGGGAATGCTGCATCGCAGCACTAGTGTTATGCAGTAGGCGCATGTAACCCACGAAGCCATGCGTTGTGATTGTGGTCGTCCAGTTCGGCATTTGGGCTGCCTCGGGATATTATGGGGTCAACCTCCCCGTTGCGATCTCGACCGTAATTTGACTGGGTGTTTGTGGATGGGTTTGATGAGTATGATAGCAAACGCGACGGCCACGATTGAGGCACAGTTGGTCTTGATTTTCTCGCATCGCGTGGCAACGAGCTTGGAACCGCTCCAGCTTTCCGATCAGTTGCTCGATCCGGGCGCGTATTTTGTAAAGAGTCCGCGTCATCGGTCGATGTGGGACCTTGCTGGTCGACCGATACGGAATGACCCGCACGATCCCATGCGCACGGGCCGCGTCACGGTTGGACAGGGCGTCATAGCCCTTGTCTGCGATGATCCCGCGCGGGGTTACCTTGGGTCCAGCACAGCCGCTTGGAGATTAGTCGCCGAATTACGTTGCGAAACCCAATTCATACTCGTTCTATTACGAGGGGAGCGATGCGATCATCGACGCTGCTGAAATTTATGCCGTGACTGGAAACCTATTTCTCTACGCCCGAGGGAAGAATACGGACCCATCCATGTCCTTTCATCAGCGGCTACTCACTCCACTTACCTTTGCCGGTGTCATCGATCACGCGAGGCTCATTGCAGAAGTTAATCGGCGCTTTCCGCCGAATGGCGCTGAAAGTCGGGAGGATAAGCAGGTCGAGGCGGCGTCGGAAAACACATCCACAGATGTTATTTGATATTACTTCATCTTTTCAGCTACGCAGGTTCCGGTGAGCAGCATGAGGCTGTCTTTTTCGTTCTTCTGTGATTTGGGACATGCTCGCCCCGGTGCTGGCGCCACCGACGCTACCAGATATTGAGGCTCTGTCGCCCGGCTTGAGATTAGGCAGTGGAAGACCGCTTTGACCTCCATCGGTGGACAAGCAACTCACAGTCCCAAAGGTACCCATATCAACCGTGAGCATGGGATTAGCTTGACCTCCGTTGGCTTCTGCGACACCAGATCCGGAGAACTGGGCAACTCCCATGACGACATGGTCGTAATAGGACTTATTCGATTCCGCCAAATGAGCCAGATAATTGATATTCCTGGGTGCCATCTGCTGCATAGCCAGTTGTCCAGATGCCGACTCGACACAGGCGAACATGGCAGTCGCGGTGAATATTGATAAATGCCTTGTCGTCACGTGGGTGCCCATCCTACCCGCTGGATGTCCGGTTACGGCGTTCACTATCTGTGATGCACTTGGATGGTTGGCTGATTTCAGAACTGGGTAATTCTTGTCTACTTTCGGTCCTTAATGCCTCTTTGTCCAAAAGCCATTTTGGAAATGTCGACAAAAAATAAAGCCAACCATTGACCGCGAAGAATACTAAGATCCACCAGGGTGATATTGCCGCCCCTTCAACGACGGTTCGGGCATCCAGCATTTTGTCGAATGGCAATTTGGAATTCTGAATGGCTTGCGTTGCGGCAATATTGCTCATGTCCCAGGCGAATGCTCCGAAGAACAGGATGCCCACAATGAGGCTGAGTTTACCGTACAAGACGACATAAGCATTTGGGTGTTTGTACGCCACAAAGGTCACGGCGCTTAGCGCTGCCAGTGCTAATGATCCAACTGCCGTTACGATTGCGCTATCCACCAGGAACGCCCATGTTTCCGATTCTTAACCAAAACCAGCCTTAGCACGGCGGCAACGCACTCACCACTGCCCAAGCAAGGGTCAGTGATAGGGTTGGGACTAGCCCACCTCTTGTTTCATGCGGGTGTGCCCGAGAGTGCGCTTGCCGGTCTATTGAGCGCAATCGGCATTAAAAAATGAGCGGAAACATCGCCGCGTGTGGCCATCCGAGAAGTGTTCCCCCCAACTGTTGCATGTCATTGAAACAGGCGGATCAATGGTCCCCAAATGGCCGCCACCTCCTCTCAACATCTGACGCTTCGTGTGGCTATCGCTGCCAAGCGTCTTCCCCGCCTCCATAATCCGATCGCGGGGGTGTTGGGAGCGCGGATCAGGGGGTGCTCTCCCCCTCCGGAAGGTGCCGTTCCGCAGCCGAGTGCCCTTCCACCAGGGCGTAACCATTGATTTCGATCTGCTGCGCTATCTCTGGCGAGGTCGAGGCCATAGTCACACCGAGCGGGATAGCGTTGCCAGACTTTTCCCACGGGCCTTCACCGACAGGGAGGTTCGCGCCCGTTGCGTCTATCGTGAATGCAAAACGGTTCGGGGCCGTTTTCGATTGGAATATATGCAGGACCATTGCTTAACACCTCTGGCCATACGCTGCGAGAACTACCGGCTAGGTAACGCCACCGACACGGCCGCGGTTGCCGTGGCTGGGTGAGAGGTAAGCGTCCCTTCGGTCGGTGAACTGGTACGGGTGGCTGGTCGCGGCCCGGATCAGTCGGGGATCGATCGGGCCTTCCGATGTCACGACAAGTGCCGATGTCAGGAAGTGGCCGATGGACATTACGCGGTCAATGTCAACGGCACGGTCAGGCCTGTCCTCGACTAAGGCCCGTCGATACTCATTAGTCAGTGCGTTTATCCAATCCCGGATCATGTTCAGTTTGGCGAACGGCGCCAGGTCTGAAAACGAGGACTCAAACCGCCGCATCGAAGGGCACTGTGCCCGGTCGGAACGAAAGGGCGTTTCACCCGGATCGTGATGTCCGAACGGATGACCTGTCCAATAATCTATTGACGCGCATCGTCATGCGGCTGAGACACTTCGTCAGGTAATCCGAGAAAACTCCCGTCCCAAGCCCCTTGGGGCGGGTTTTTTCATCGCACGGCGCCCGTCATCGGACTAGCACACTCAGTGCTGAAGAACCTATCTGCGGGGTCGCCCAGCAAGTAGGCGACCTCGGCATCTTCTAACGCGAAGATCAACTCGCCCCGGCTCAGGTCGCGGATTTTGTTGGCCTGGAGCCGACTCAGCATCTTGCGGAGCCAATCCGCGCCGTGAACTATTATCGCGTCCCGGACGGATTGTTCGAGTTCATCGCGAGATCTTATGTCAGCGGCCCATCTGGGCGACGGCGGGGGCACCGTAGGGATTGTATTCTGGTAGGTAGAGATAGGCACGTAAAAATTCCGATACGATTGACGTCGATTTTGCAATCGATCGTGCCGTAAACCTGCAGTCGGAGAGAGGTTGGTCACGGCACGATCGATCGCGGGGAGGGCGCCTTGCCTGGCAAGCTAGGCGCCTTTTTCGTTAGGCAGCAGCGGCGCACGGCGCGGCAGGCAACGCCTGGATGAGCGCATCCAGGCTGGCCCTGGTTACGTAGGCGCGCCGGCCGAGCTTGCGGAAGTCGACTCGCTGCTTGTGGCCGAGAGCGTACAGCACGGTCTTGCTGATGCCGGAATACTCGCAAGCCCTTGCGACGGTGAGCAATTCTGGCGTCCCAGAGGCGGCGGGGTGAGGTGATTTAGGCACGGGTGGAAGATCCTTACAGAGTTAATCGTTGCCGCGCTAAGCACACTGCGCCGAACGACCAGGATCAACTACACCCGACTAGGTGTTTGACCTATAGGAGTCAAAGTAGAGCCCAAGAACCATAGAAACGGCATCATCATGGCGTGGTGCGTTCTAGCTTGGGTCGCCCGTCGATTCCCTAACGGTCGCGGCGAAGCGCAGAAGGCAGAAACCGTCGCGCTGCACGATCTGATGGACGTTTTCGGACAGAGCGAGCGTCGCCAGCACCCCGCCAGTTTCCTGGATCGCTTCGTCGATTAGGTTCCACGGTGCATGCTCAGGCGGTAGGCTGTCACCAGTGGTATCGGCGGTGAAGCCGTACTCTCTTGGGTCACTGACCGATCGGAAGAGCGAGAGTTTCATCTTCGTCTGTCTAGCATCGCGGAGCACTCCTGGCGAGACGGGGCGGCCTGCATGGGCTGGAAGCCGTAATGACCCTCGGCTTCCAGCCCATGCACGCCCCGAAAGCCCATAAAAAATAAAAATTGAATCAGCGAGTTAGGCGATGGGGTGAATAACTTGTCGAGTGAATGGGGGAGGGGGTGATGGTGTCTCATACTATGAGACGGGGCCCAAAGTTCTTGACGCTAGCGCGAAGGCTAGGCCTAAGGCCCTGAGACGAGTCTCAAATATGGCCCCACCTGCCGGTGGGTATCGTAACGACCGATCGGGCGCGACGGGCAGCCGGGGCTGGGCGGTGGGGTCAACGAGGTCGTCGTGCTCGGGATGGCAGCCGGGGCAGTGCACGGTCTAGGTCAGTGCATCAGCGTAGCGGGGTGACCACGGCGTGGCATCAGTAGCCGGGCAGCATGATGCAGTACCGCATGGTATGGATGACACGACTACGCAGTGTCCTGGTGCCAACACCACCACGTAAGCACAACTGACAGCACCACAGACAGGTCACACGGGCACAGGTGACCTACGCACCAGCATCCGACCAATCACTGACGTAGATTGTGCGCAAACGATTCTGATAGCTCGCAAACATGAGCACAACATCCACCTCACAGACCACCGGCCCCTTCTTGACCCGTAAACAAGCCATTGCGGCCCTGGGTGAGTATGGGATTCCAATCAGCGATCGGACCCTAGCCACCATGGCAACCCGCGGTGGCGGTCCAGTCTTCCGCCACTTCGGGCAGCGAGTCCTATACAAGAGGGAGGATCTGCTTACATGGGCGCACGGACGCCTGGGGAAACCGTGCGCTAACACGTCCGAGGCTCGGACATGGCGCTGATCAGCGCATCATGGGCAGGGGCTTGCCGGGCTTCCTGCTACCTATGCGCTACCTAGGCTTTATCGCGTCGGGACCGACCGTCGCGGACACCCTACAAGTGATTGATAAAATTAGATAACTTGGCGGACCCGACACGATTCGGACGTGCTACCTTCGCCCTATGAGGGACAGGGCATGGGCTGCGTCGTCGTCGGCGGCGGAGGACGGATGGCGGTCATGATGGTTGACTGGCGTCAAGACGTTCCCGGCGGCCAGAAGCGCGAATACAGCGGTTATACCGGCGCTTACACGTACGATGGCAAGCAGCTTGTCACCACCGTCGATGCCGCGCCGGATCCGAGCCGGATCGGCACGAAACAGCCTCGGGGGGTGCGGTTCGAGAGCGGACTGATAATCATGATCCCCCCACCGCGGGTGGTGGACGGCGTGACTGAACACCGTGAAATCACCTGGGAGAAGGTTTCGGACGTCTGACCGGGGGAGAAGGGTACCGACAACAGGCAGAGAGGTTCCAATATGTCTTTCGTGGTCGCCAAGGACGGCGTGCCGCTCCATTATACGATCCACGACTATACCGACCCGTGGAAGGACGCGCCCGTCCTGATCCTGCAGCACGGCTATTTGCGCTCCTCACGGTTCTGGTGGAGCATGATCCCCTATCTCATCCGCTTTTATCGGGTGGTCACGCCGGATCTGCGCGGGCTCGGCGAATCGTCCAGGGATTTCGATCTGGAAACAGGACTCTCCGTCGAGAACTATGTCTCAGACCTGATCGCCATCGCCGACGATATCGGTGCCGAGGCGTTCCATTACGCCGCGGAGTCGTTAGGCGGCATTATCGGCATGGTGCTGGCGGCCGACCATCCTGCACGGGTGCGCACGCTATCGCTGCTCGCTGCGCCGCTGTCGATCAGCCCATGGACTCAGAAGACATTCGCTTTGGATCACCCGACCTGGCAGGACGCGCTAAGGATCGTGGGCTCTCGCGGATGGCCCGCCGCTGTTGGGAATGCCACGCGCTTTCCGCCTGGGTCGGACCAGAAAATGTTGGAATGGTATGCCGACGAGACCGGCAGGTCCGACGTGAATGTCCTGATCGCGATGTCGCGCCTCGCGGCCAGGGCCGATGCGACTCCGGTGTTGACCCGCATCCGGGCGCCGGTGTTGGGCCTTTATCCGTCGGGCGGTCCCATTACGTCCGATCACGAGGCGATCCTGAAGGCACAGGTCGCGAACATCTGCATCGTGCACGTGCCGACGACCTATCACATGATCTGGGTGCTCCAGCCAGCCGCCTGCGCGGACCACATCCTGCATTGCATGGCCGTGCACGACGGCACGGTATGCCGGGAATGACAGCGATGCGCATGCTCGCCTACTGCCTGTTCGCCATGGTCTCGGCCCGCGCCTAGCAACCCGACGCAGCCCGGGCGTCTTCATTGGTGGTGCCGGAAGCCTAACGACGCAGCGGCCGTGGTCGCGTCCAGTGAGGGGTCTGTCTGGACCCGCGCGCGGCAGGTCCCGTTCGTTCCGTCCACGGCTTATTCTATGCAGCATTGTGCGCCGCCCGAGCGGGGGTGAACCTCCTCGAAACAGGACCGCATAAGATATCTTATGTTAAGTGTAAGTCGTTTCCGACAGTGTGAACTAAGCTTTCTGCACCATCTCCAAAATGGTTATGTCAAGTCATGACGTGCCGACGCGTCAGCTGACCGCGGAAACCAGGCGCAGAGCCGTTTGTCCAACCCCGGCAAATGCCAGTCGCCATATTGGGCGGCGCTCTTCAGCCGGTAAGCCACGCCAATCCGGCGTGGCGCGCTGACCCGCTTGCGCAGGCAGGCCTTCACCGCCGCCGCCGCCGCATCGGCCGTCGAAAACGACCGCACCTTGGTGCGGCCGAACGTGCCGATCCGGCCGTAGCTCATCTCCACCAGCCAGGCCCCGAACAGATCGGGGCTCACCGCGATCTCATAGGCGCGATGGCAACGACGCGCCGGCGACCGAGCCTCCAACTTGATGCAGAGCGATGTCATCGACGTCGTGTCCCGTGCTGCGGTTGCTGTTCGTCGCTACCTCGGCGGGAGAGAGAGGCTGCCATCGAAGGGCAGGATCACCGCTGACGGCAGATCAAACCGCCCTTCCCGACCCGGCAGACCGTTTTGATCCCATAAGGACGAGACCAGTCCATCCCTCGACCTGGTCAACTCCTGCGAACATGAGGGATCGGGCGATAGCCCGCAACGATCACGCCAGCTTGCGATCCGCGCCTGCATCTCGCTCAGGCGCGTCGTTCGTCGGGCCCGCATCCACCCCCTGCCCTCCTCCGACCACGGCATGTCGACGACGACTTCGCCGTCGGTCTCCCGCACGAGCCGGCACTGCAGGTAGCTCGCGCCAAACGGCCCGCCGATACCCTCCTGGCCGAGCCCCACCAGCGCCTGAACCTGTGCGGCCTGCGCTCCCGAAGGTGCTCCATCCCGAAGCCAGCATCCGACCTGCTGAGCGATCAGGTCCTCAATGCCAACGACCTGCAGCGAGGCCTCATCCATTGGCCCTGACGGGTCGAAATCAAGAGCCACGACCAGGGTGCTTGACGGTTCCGCGCCGCCGGGTGCCGCACGGGTCTCGCTGATGTCGATCCCGATCTCGAGTTTCGGGTGCCACAGCCCCCGCTCGGCATGCCGCGGACGGCCACACCAGCGAAATCCAACGGCAAACAGCTCAAAAGTCAGCAGCCGCGCGTCGGTCCCGACCACTTCGAGATTCCC
>Ga0206856_10354_pt2 | contig 11941 bp, 8 predicted proteins | sample Alteio_BWOrgCont_48_FD_152630 | JGI IMG/M metagenome (GOLD analysis project Ga0206856, IMG submission 152630) | Enriched cells from forest soil in Barre Woods Harvard Forest LTER site, Petersham, Massachusetts, United States -... | ecosystem: Environmental > Terrestrial > Soil > Temperate forest >...
GAAATAAAGAAGAGACCGACAGACCATTGAATCAGACCTTTTGATAGAGTTTTGCTCATCTGGCCGACGATGACGGAGATTGCGTTTGAGCGGGACCGCCATCGCTCGATTGAACTCCGTTCGTAACTCCTGAGTCCTGGCTACATTCAATACCTCCGGTGCAGGGTGGACCAGAAGCTACCTGCGACTGAAATGTATTTGCTGCAACAGCGGCCGCTTTGCTAGTGTTCTTGCATAAAGCCTGATCTCTAGCACTATTTGCCGCGATGACACTCGCGGAATCAAACGATACAACATCCCGATAAAAATCGCCGAGAAAGCCAGCCTGATTTTCGATCAACTTCATACCGTCCGGACATGTCACTGTCTTACCGTCCGGGCCAAGTGTAACGTCGAAGCATACATCCGATTTTGCGGTACAGTCATACGTGGGAGCCCCGGGCTGAGAACGAGGTGCGGTTTCACATGCAACTGGTGTCGCATTGCAATTCTGGTCCGACAAAACGTCATTGAGTGCGTCTACACAATCGCTGATGTTAGTGACACCATCGCAAGTAAGTGTAATGGCGAACGCTTTTGAGTTCAATCCACACAAAAGAATCACAGAAGTGAAAACTTGAAGTTGAAGAATGGTTGATATTTTCATCGATTTAATTGATATCACGCCCCCCCCTATGCGCAATAGCAGACGTTCTAGCTAGAAAAATCCATAGGGCTTCCTCCCAATGGCGTTCTTCTCTAGTTTGAGCTTAAAACGCTTTGCAGAAAGTTACCACTGTGTCTCGATAAACCCATCTCTCGCAATCAGCGTAGACAATATATTCGATATTATAAATTCTAGAATACCGCTCAAAATGAATGGTATTTTCCATCGACGTACAAAGCGCACCTCGGGTGAAATTGACAAAGCGTTTAAGAGTGTAATAGAGCCAAGGGATACAAAACTAAGGCGAAGTCCTCACGAGGCGGAAGCCAGCGAAGTTGAAGCGAGAGGACAGGTCGAAGTTGTCTCGAAAGGCCGAACGCAGGTACAGCGCATCGCTGCCCCAGGCGCCGCCGCGCATCACGCGGTCGGAGCCCGAAGAAGACTGAGGGTCCGTTGAGCTCTTAGGGAAGTTCGGATCATAGGCATCTTCACACCATTGCAAGACGTTGCCTTCCATATCGACCAGTTTAAAATTCGCGCTCGCCTGGTTCGCGTGCTCACCTACGTCGTGGGTGGTACCCCCAGAATTATCACGAAACCATGCGACCTGCTTTAATTTTTCATTGTTCGGGCCCGGATCATCACCAAAGGGGTAGGCGGTAGTCGTATTGTCCCTCGCTGCCCGCTCCCACTCCGCTTCGGTGGGGAGTCGGTAGGTATGACCATCGTGGAGGGTTTGGTTCAGCTTGGTGATAAATTCATGAGCGTCGTTCCACGAAACATTTTCGACGGGGCAATTCGGACAATTTTGATGAGCCGAAGGATTCGTCCCCATGATCTTTTGCCACTGTGCCTGAGTCACCGGCGTGCTTTGCATTTCATAGTCTTTGCTCAAGGTGACTTGGTGCTGATTTTCGTCGCCAAGTCTGCCAGCCTCATTGGGTGGGCTCCCCATTTGAAACGTCCCGTGAGGAATTCGTTTAAAGACCTGGCCCAATGAATTTGTACCGCCTCCGCCGCCTGTTTCAAGGGACGCCGCCTCCTCGAACTTCGAATCAAACACATCGCGAGGGGTCGTCTGGCAGGCAGCTAAGGGCGCAAGCGAATTGAGGTCCGCGAGATTTTTAGTGATAAAACCAATCATGTCTTTTTCAGTCGTATCCAGTTCACAAGCTGCCGTTTTGGGATCCACGTCGCTTTCAAAGCGATCAATCGCTGGAGTCGTCGTATCTTTGGAAGCGTTTGAGGACCTGCTGGGTGAACCGCTGAGCTGGTCAATTTGAGCGAGCACCTTTTTGTATGCCTTATTGTCCTTTTGAAGCTGAGCTTGAAAAGTGCCTGCAGGCGGATACAGAGATTGAATCTTCGCTTGTTTATCCGCCGGGATGCTCGCATTGAGGGCAGACACGGGGCCGACCTCATCAGTCGCCGCAAGAAAACCCTGTGCATGGCAGCGGAAACACGAGATCCCGTTCTCCACCGCTTGATCCGGGCGCTTTGGGTCGCTCACGATTTGCACAGGAGCTTTGTTGATCCGCTCGCCTTTTGCGTTCACCAGCATATAGCCCAACGTCCCGTTGGGCAGTGTGAAGATGATCTCGCCGCCATTGCGGTTAAACTCAAGAGGACTGTTACGAATGTCGTGGTCATCCACATTGCTGTTAAAGTCATAGCTGATCCAATAAGGGCCAAATTTTGAATCATGTCGCTCGATCACGCGGTTGAACTTTGAGACCCCCGAATGCACGAAGCCTGAGCGCATGACTTTGCCATCCGCAATGTCCTGAGCTAAATTCACTCCGAGAGTGGTTTCGAGCTCCGTTTCTGTTTTTGGCAGCTGCAAAATCTGGGTATAAAGCCCATCTTTCGGGAAGGGACTCGAATCCGTTGGATCTCCGCCGTGAAGTGCATTCGCGATAAACCAATCACCACGAGCCATCGGGACGTTGGTCCCAGTTTGCTGGCTAAAAAAATCCGCCTTCGGATGAGCGGCGCCCAGTGCTGTGAAGGGATTGGCCCCCTGAATGGTGTCCCAGGTAGACGAGTCCCACCCCAATGTCCTGAGATCGATTCGAAACACGAGCTGATTCGGATCAATTGCTTTGGGGCTCACCAAGTCGGGGTGCCAAGACAAACTATTGATGACTTTTGAAAGAGCTGCGCGCGCATTATCCAAATCCGCAGAACTGGCGCCGCCGTTGTAAAGCGTACCGAGGGTGAAATACCTCATGAACTTTCGATCAGGTGCGAGCATTTTTTTCAGGTCATCCGCCACAAGATCGAGCGCTTGTTTTTCAGAAAAGCACGGCTGCCCACTACTCGTTGAAGCCTGACCCTTGAGTGAAGCAAGCCAGGATTTGAGGAGGGCTTTTTCTTTGTCCGTGAGAGCAGCCACGCCCGAATCGCTAGGTGGCATCACTTGATCTGGATCGGTGGACGCTGCTCTTTTATAAAGCTTCGATTGTTCCGGATTCAGTGGATCGATTAGCCCTGGCTTTTTGAGGAGGTTATCCGTGTCGAGAATATTGCCGAATTTTTTTTCGGCCTCGCCTCCGGGGCCGTGACACTGCAAGCACTTGCCTTGGAAGAGATCATGAACCGATTTATTTAAAGTCGGGTCATCCGCGAAGGCGTTGCCACCGCTAAAAGCGCAAGTCATGACAAGCACACCCAGTGCAAGCCTCTTTTTTATTCCCAATACGATAGGACCCATGTGCACTCCCTGGCAAATAAATGGTAACATGACAAATAAAACCGAAGGGTACAAAACTTCGCTTCGCCAATAAGTTGACTTCAGTGCGGTTCTTTTACGTGATCTGACCCGTGATCTGAAAGCGTGCCAAGTGACTGCCCGGTTTTGCGCTGGGTCAAAGATTATTCAAATACGCGAAGAGTAGTTTGGCGACGTCGGATTCGCATTTGGCGCCTGAACCTCTTCGCCATAGATTTCAGCATTATCTCCACGGTCCCGAGAGATTGATCCTCCAACTGAGGCCGAAACCAACCCTAAAAGTGTCAGTGAAAACCCGCAAGCTGCGATGAAGTAGAGTTGAGAGTAATTTCCGTGTAGTCGATCCAAGAGGTAGCCTGCGATGGCGTTCGAAACTGGAACCAAGATTCCGCTCAAACAGAGGACTGCTGCGTAGATTCGCCCACGAAACTGATCAGACACATCGCCTTGAATCTTCGCGAAAATAATTAAGGTAGCCATTCCGACCAACAATCAAAAGGAAGACCCTTAGATCAGAGCGTTTTTTTAAATACTCCAAGTATCAGTCAGATCTGTGATCCAGGAAGTTTTCGCTCTAGGCAAAGTGGCTGGATTGACTTGGATTCACGATGACAGGACAGATTTTTACCGGGTTTATGAGCGTGTGGCATCGAGATTGAGGAATTCGAATCCAGCAGCTTACTTTTTAGCATAGTGGGGAAGCACAACGACGTTTTTGGCCACGCTTACTTAGCTGAGGCGGTAAAAAAACGGACTGCGCTCCATCATTTTCGGCATTCGAAAGGATTGCACGATCCCGACTAATTCGTCACAAGAAAATCAGCGCCCGACATTGCTCGCATTTCGATATTTTAACGAATTAAAACATCTCTTTTCTGGCGCCCAACCGGCAGCGCCGCTACGGTGCCAGAGCGATTTCACCGAGTTGAAAGTAATAGTTTTGATTCGATTCATCCGTCGTTAACATGCTTGGAGTGATCCTCACTCCGTAGGTTGAGTATGATTTCGGCAGTTGAACTGTCGCGGTGCCAGTAGTGCCGTTGGGTTGCACTTTGAAATTCCCCAGATCAATCCACGCAGAGTTATCCGGTGCTGTCACCGAGACGTCATAGGATGCGGGAAAAGAGATGGGCTGACTTGGCCCCAACATTCGAGCTTGGAGAATGATTTTCGAAATATTTTGTGGGCCTTTGTTAAAGTCCATCCACGCGGCAACCCATGCACCCCGATCGTTTTTTGAGCTGTGAAACGCGAGTGAACTATAGATCGTTCCTAAATCACGATCGACCAGATTGGAGCCTTGCCATCCCGGGAGTTGTTCACTTGCCTGAACCGATGTGATCGAGTACGCAGAGGTCCATGGGCTCGCGGTGGGATAATTCGCCGCCGAGAATGCGTAGCTGTATCCTAGCTTCAAATTCACATGCTGACTCAACAAGAGCGTGGTCTGATCGGTGTCGTAGATCCTCACAGTGCCAGCCTTTGAGGTGAAAGGCAGAGTCCCTAATTCCAAACGATCCTCGTCATACGCAACGGCGGACGCCCAATGTGCTGTTCCGTCGTCGCTATCAAAGACGACTTTTTTCTGCAGGAAAAAGCGTTGACCGTTCCCTGATTGATGCACCACTTGGGCGTTGCTTGAGGAGTGGGGCCCGTAGAGAGCATACTTGCCGTTACGGTGTAAGCACAGCTAGTCACACCCCCTGCCGGAATACGGGGAAAATCTCCATAGAGCACGCCTTGCAACGAATCACCCTGGGTGATCTGTGTGACATTCGTCACCATATCCGTAGGATTGAGAACCTCGTTCCCTTCGCTATCCAGAATCGGGCCATGAGCTGTGAAGGTTTGCCCATCCGTCCCCGTCGCGTAAGAGAGATGCTGCTGTTCCGCGTAATCGAGCTGCCAGTTATTGTTCCATCCATCGTAAAACATGAGGTAACCCGCTGAAAATTTCTTTGTGGCTGGAGCAGCGACACCGAGGACAGCATTGCCAGATGAATCGACGAGGGCCGCACCCGTATACCAAAAGTTTTTTCCATCGCTACTCACACCACCATAGATTGAGCTGCCGGCAGGGGAACACCCCGGGTGAAGCGTGGATGATGCAACATCTGTAGGGCCCGAGCCCGTGCAAAAATGCTGGGTCGTAGCCGAAGAGGCGCCATAAATGCCGCCTTGGTCAAAATAAATGCGAAAGAGGCTGGAACTTGGATCGTAGATCGCCGAGGGCCGTTGCATGTACGCAAAAATCTCCGAGCTATTTCCGACTGAGATCTGATTCTGAGGCCCTTGAGGGCTATTCGCGGGAAACCATTGCAACGGCTGGGTGCCGAGCGGTTGGGGAGCATCGGTAGCATCCGAGAGCGCCCAGCCGATCTCGTTATCAGTCCATCCCCCGGGATTGTTCCCCGCAACCGAGAAGTACATCATGTAATGTAAAATCCCGTCGTAGGTGATCGGAGCGACTGTTGGGTCTCCGACGATCGGAGCCTCTGGGAGCGCCACGTTTTGTGTGAGCGAGACGGCCTTCTTCGTCCACATGGGGGCCGAGAGATCGAATTTCATTCGCCCCAGGAAATTGGAGCTCACGGCCTGATAGATCATGTCGGTTTGTGTGGTTTCAAGTCTATAATCGTTCCCGTGATAAAAAAGCAAAATGCTGCCATCTGGGTTACGGATGATCTCGGAAGCGTACACGTTGCCATATTGGCCGCGAGTTGTATCTCCGTTTCCGCCCGCGATCACGTTGGGGAAAGCATACTTGTTCCAGCTCTTGAGCTTATTCGGATTGTATGGGCCCGCCGCCATGCCTGTGAAAAGTACGACTTGCGAACCCGGAGTACCCGCAGGGATGGCCTCTTCAACTAACACATAGCTGTTGGTAGTGTTTTGAGACGTGCTTTCCCCGGAAAGTGCCGAAATCAGTTCTTTCGCCTGAATAGTAGTCGTGCTCACGACAAAACCTTCAGCCAAAGATGCATCGTTGTTTTGTTTGTTCGCGCAACCAGACGCACCAGTCGCAAAGGTTACTAAAGCAAAGAAAATTTTAAAACGACCGGCATTCTGATTTTGCACGAATATAGCCCCGAATTTTCGCCCTGTAATAAAGCCAAGTTCAATCTAATGATTGTAATTTATCTACTAGTCGTGTGTAAGATGTGTCAAACACGAGGCAGGTCGCGAGCGACAAACGAATACGGCTTGTGGAAAAAGCCTGATTTTTCTAATTTTATACAGAGACCCATTGGCTTGATGACCACACTTCTTTAATATGCTAGAAGCTTCCGTTAGAGTTGATTTTAGGATGGGTACAAATCTCCCTATCTCAAGAAAGCACGAATATGAGCAACACAATAAGTCAAAGCCTACTACCGGTTTATGAATGGGAAAGTCCTAAATTTGCAATTATGGGCGGATTTTCTCTAGATAAATGCAAATACAACTATCAAACGCAATATCTCAAATACCTTGAAACTTTAGCCAAAGCGATTCCGGTGAAATACTTCGCTAATAAAGAATGCCAAGGTCATATCGAATCAGAAATAGATGTCAAAAATATTGAGTTTGTTGATTATCAACTAAACTCGCTTTGGATTAGAGACTACGCGCCGATCTGGTTAAAATGTAAAAACACGTTCGACTATTCGATTGTGAACTTTCCATATGGCGCAAATCATTTTGATAAGAGCCCGGCCGATGATGAGTTCTCGTCAAAACTTTCGGAACATTTAGGCCTTCCTCTTCTACTCGATTTCCCCAGAAAGCACGTGCCATATTATTTTGAAGGCGGAAATATTTTCTTCGACGAAAACTTCAATTGTTACACGTCAATCAGAGAGGAAGATCCGCCGTTAGAGTATAGGAAAAAACTTTTATCCCATATCAACTGTCAAAGCATTGTGGTCATGAACGCGATACCGGGTGAGCCGACTGGGCATGTAGATATGTTCATGAAACTTCTTCCTGAGAAAAGGGCGCTTTTAGCACAGTATTGTAGTTCTCCCTTCCGAGAAGCCATGGATAAGAACAAGGAGATACTCAATCAAAAAGGCATCGATGTTATCGACATCCCCCATATTGACAAAGATGGATTTACAAACTGGAGCTATGCCAATGCTGTGATTGTCAACGGGGACGCTTTTGTTCCGCAGTATGGTCACAAAGAAGATGAGAGCGCCTTAAGGGTGTTTGCTGATCTAGGGTATTCAGTTCATCCGGTAGCGGCAGACACTATTATGAAGGAAAAAGGATCGTTACATTGCATCACGAACTTCATCTATAAATAGACCCGTCGAAGACAGTCATCAATCACTTACTTTACGCCGACCAATCCGCCGTAAACCTTCGGGTAGGTCGCCCAAATCTCTAAATGGCGTTGGACGCTGAGGCGGCAAGTTCTCGCCCGAGTGAAGAGAGAGATGATCTTTGACGCTCAGAGATTACAAAAAATGGGCTGGCACCTTACCACTGCACCTGGTGAGGGCCCCCCTCCGTCGCTAGAAAAGTCATCCCGACTTTTCTCCCCGCACGAAACGCTCCATAAAGTCGCGTTTCCCGCGGGTCGCTCCTTCCCACCTTGGAGCGAGAAGAACCTTAACTACTCAGTGATGAAGAATTATTTGATGATGAACTTTGATGGTGCCTAGGACCGGAATCGAACCGGTACGTCCCTTTCGGAACCCAGGATTTTAAGTCCTGTGCGTCTACCAATTTCGCCACCCAGGCACACTAATCAAAGAACAACTACGAGCGAACCTGGAGATTAGGTGAGAACGACGGGCTTTTCAAGGATCAACGCACCAAGCTAGCAACAATTGATCATTTTCCGTCGTTTCACTCTAAAAATCCCAATCCGAGACTGGTCGTTGACAGTCATGCAATAGGCGAGTTACTTCATCATTTAGGATGAAACCCTCCGATCTTTTTTCAAAAGTCACCACCCAAGTCACTCAACGGGTGTCGGTCGTGGGCAGCATTCATTGGGTGGTCGGACGGATGTTTCGTCTGCAAGGATTTCGTTGGGAGCTTCGCCGCAACGGTGAGCTCAAGCTGGGCCTTTGGCGCAAAAGCTGGCTCAAGAATAAGCGCAAAGCAAATCCCAAACGACTCCTGTTTTTCCCAGGATTTGGCGACACTCCCCTGTCTTGGCTGACCGTTTTTTTGCTCGCCTGGCCCGCCATCAAATCCAAATATGACGAAGTCGTTTTGGTGACGTTCCCCGGGTTCGCGGGATTTTTAGAGAATGAAAAATCCTTCCACTCCATGGACCTTCTTATCAAAGCCACGCTCGATGTTTGCGACGAATTGCGCCCTCACACCATCATGGGACACTCGATGGGCGGATTTCTTGCCGCACATTATGCGGCAGCCTGCGGTGCCGGCGAACGTGGCAATACGAAAAAAAACTACCACGGACCAGACCTCGTCATCTTAGTCGACTCCTCTGGAGCGGCGGAGTCCGAATCCGAACGAGAAAACTTAGAAAAAGTTCTCCACTCCATTGGCCGTGAAGGCTTCAAAGTGCTGCGACCTCATGCCTTCGCAAAAGAACCCTTCTGGTTTCGGCTGGTTTCTCGAGATTTTGCGAAGTGTTTTGAGTTTGAAGAAGTCTCTCAACTGGCTCTTTCGTTTCGTCCGGATCACTGGGTTCAAAGTAAACTCCACAAAATTCGCTCAAAAGTATGGGTGATCTGGGGAGAAAAGGACACCCTCCTCCCTTCTAACCACGTCAGTGTTTGGCTCGAAGCCCTTCAATCGGGTGAAAATCCAAACTCCTCCAAGGGAGTTTTGCTTAAAAATCTCGGGCACAGTCCGCAGATCGAAAACCCGACCGTCACCGCAGCCGTTCTCTCTCAAATTCTCCTGGGTCGCGATCCGCACGCCATCGGCAAGCGCTGGTGGAAAGTCCTGACCGCCTAAAACCCTATTTTGTTATGTAGCTTACCAAGCGATTTCAACGGAGTCGGAACCCATCCGCATCACACTCTTCACTTCACTTTTGTCGATGCGTTTTAGGACAAACTGATAAGGCCCCAGCGTCTTACCTGAATCTAAAATGAGTTTCCACCTATACAAGTGCACGGGATCAAGTTCTGCTTTACCGTCTCGCGCGTCCAGCAAAGTGAGGGTCGTGACGTTCGCGCCTGTGCTGTTTTCGACGATCAGCTTGCCGGTGATTTTTTCTGGCCAGGTAAAATGAACGAGGAACGTCGGCTTTTTATTTAAAATATAAATACTCATTTTATCACGCGGATAAACTTTACGTCCAAACTCCGCCGGCACTTCGCTTAACTTCGGTGGAGGATCAAGCGGCGCCAAAGACGGCTTTGCCTCTGGCGAACGACTCGGGGTCGGATCAGGCGGCGAGGCCGCAGAGGGCTCAGCCTCCGGCAAATCCGCGAGTTTCGCAGGAGGAGGAGGGACGCCGAGTTCCGTCCGCTTCCCGTCCGCGTCCACAGCAGAAGCTTTACCGGTCACTTTTTCGACAGCAGAGCTAGCATGAGAACGATCGTAGCGTCTTTTCAGAGGTTCTTTTAAAATAATCAGCGTGCGCTCTTCAAGCTCCACACGACTGCCGTCATCGGCAAAATGGATCACGGCGCGTTTCCCACTCGGAACCCAAACGGCATCTAGCGATTTCAACTCCGTCCCGACGCCGATATCCGAATAAGCATCGACGCCTGAAGGTTTTCGTAGCGCATCACCACTCGTCAAAAACGCAATCGAGTCGCCGATCCCACTCAAATGTTTCCACGCCACCGAACGCTGTGCAAATCCCTCAAAGCACAGGGCCGCGGCCCCGATCAATACTAGATCGAGTGAGCGACTCAGCAAAAACTGCTTCAGAGTCATTTTCACCTTAGGGGGCCCCTGGGGCGGAGTATGGATCGGAGGTGAAGGAGAACTAGCCATTCAAACTCCTGCCTTCGCAGATCACGGCCGTCACGTCATCCGCCTCAGGGAGGTTACCAATCAGTTTTGAGCGCTCAGACAAAACACCTCGCAACAAATCTTTTGCGCTCTGACTGCCATTTCTTTTTAAGATCTTCACCAACTTGCGACGATCAAAAAGAATCTTCTCTCCGTCCATGCACTCAACCAAACCATCCGTATAGAGAAATACTTTAGATTGTCGCGACCAAGGATGGACCTCAACCTCGGGATAATCCGTCTCCGAACTGATGCCAATCAACGGGCCGTTATTCAGCCCCAAAGAGACCATGTCGACGGTTCCGTCCTCCTTGGGAGTAAAAAGATAAGGGAAATTATGGGCCGCATTCGCGCACCGAAGCTCCGAGCTTTCCGTATCGATCACAGCCACAAAGAGGGACATATTGATCGTACTTTTGGCGGTCCGATGAATGGATCGATTAAACATTTTTAAGATAATGCCTGGATTCAGGACCATGTCCGGACGATCGATAATCCAACTCTCAATCGTCGACAACGTCCCTTGAGCAGAAGCAGTTACGAGCGCGGAGGCGGTTCCGTGGCCCGTCACATCCCCAATCAACAGGATCAGCACAGGCTCTCGCCCAGGGCGAGGGACTTCCAAGTACCCCCACCAGTCGCCTCCGCATTGAGAGGCATTTTGAACAAAACTCACCATATTCACATCATGAGTTTGGACAGCCGTAGCCGGAAGCAACATCTCCTGCACTTTTTGCGCGACCTCGATCTGCGCCTCAAGTTGCGCATGTTTTTTTGTCTCCGCGATCAAAGCCGTTATTTTTTTAGCCATGACGTTGAAAGCGCGTTTCACCGACACGACTTCACTGACCCCTTTTTCCGGAAATTGAAAATGGAGATCCCCCTTGCCGATTCGATCCGCTGCAAAGGTGAGTTCGGTCAGAGGCTTTGAAAACATCTCAGCTGCGACTTTGCTCAAAAATAAACACAGGAAGAAAAATCCTCCCGACAACAAAAGCGCCTGAGCGATCGCAAAATACACGGGTTTAAAAGCCGAACCCTCGTACGACAACGAAACCAACGTCCATTTGGGTCCCACTCGCGCGTGAGAGACGAGGGCCTCGTCTTTTTCGCTTTGATCAGTTTTCTGCCCCATTCGAAGGATTTCGGCCTCCGGATGTGCAGTCGCGCGCTTTGCCAGCTCGATCAAAGTAGGCGTATTCATCCCCGTGTCCATGAAAGCATCGGACAAGTACTTCTCACTATCCGCACTCCAGAGAAGGTTCCCCTCGCTATCGAGCAAAAATAACGTGTCTCGAACTGACCCCGATGCGTTCATCCCATCGGTCGACAATAAAGCAGCCCGACTCCGCACAGGTCCTTTAATCAAAACTCCGATATAGGGAACCATGAGCTGAGGACCGGGAGGTAGAACCTGAATCGAGCCCACCGGAGCCATGGTATTCGTGAAACAAACGTCGCGAATTTTTTCTCGCGCAAACCACATTTGAGGGACGAGCTTGAGATCCGCAAAAGTCTCCCGATACGAAGCACCCACCGCGCCCGTGACCGGCTTCGTCGGATCGCACGGGTCTTCGTAAATAAAAATCAGTCTCTTGGAGAGATCCAAGTGACCGGGGTCTACCGCTGCG
>Ga0206856_10365_pt1 | contig 11868 bp, 9 predicted proteins | sample Alteio_BWOrgCont_48_FD_152630 | JGI IMG/M metagenome (GOLD analysis project Ga0206856, IMG submission 152630) | Enriched cells from forest soil in Barre Woods Harvard Forest LTER site, Petersham, Massachusetts, United States -... | ecosystem: Environmental > Terrestrial > Soil > Temperate forest >...
TTGTTTTAAAGCTAGTCGCCGAAGCGAAGCTCGCCGGTCCGCAGGCCGTGGCGCTTGTGAACACTGCGGAGAGTTTACAGCAAGCGGTTCAAAATCTGCGCAAACAAAGTGCTGTGAGTGACTCCGCTATCCAAAAACTCTCTGAAGAGATCGAGCCATGGAGCGTGGATGTGGATTTGGCACATCATTCGTTTGCGGATATCTTCCGGGCTTCAGAAGCAATGAGACTTCACATCCGTCAGACGACGGAGACGATGCTGAGTCAATCCAAAGCCATCCGAGAACTGAACGTGGAACTGGGTGGGGCTACGCCAGTATCTTCTTCTCCCAGCAACAATATTGATTCTATTTTTTCGGAACCCCAAAAAACCGAGGAACCAGGCCCTTCTTTGCGGGCTGTTCGCGGAGATAAGCTCTCTGAGCTTTTGGCTGAGCAAAGGCCCGCGCCCCGGCGACGAAAAAGCAAAAAAGCGAGTTAATATTGGCCTGTTATATGGTTCGAAATCACTTCGCTTTGAGCCGTTTTTCAGCGATAAAGTGATAAGCCGCCGTAGCCGCCAAACGTGAAGTCATGTCATCGCGATCGTGTTCTGGGTTAAGTTCGAAGATGCCGAGGGACGTGACCTTTTTTTCACGGCCCGAAACCTCCATCATCTCGATGATCTCCATGGCGGTGAAACCTTCAGACTGCGGAGCAGAGACGCCCGGCGCGTATGCCGAGGCAATCGCATCCAGATCAAGACTGATGACGATGACGTCGGACTGTCGAGCTAAGCGTTTTAAGGCGCTAGCAAAAGAACGGGCGGCAGATTTTGTTCCGGCCTCCCGAGTTCCACGGACGTTGTTGAACGGGATGACTTCGATTTTTTCTTTTTCTACAAAATCCCAGAGGGCCGGAGCGTTGCAATGTGATTGGATGCCGAATTCAATAAAGCGCTTTGCGCTCAAGACGCCCGACGTGAGAGCCAAATAAAAAGGAGAGCCGCTCGTGATCACCGGATCCGGTTTGCGAACGTCTAAGTGGGCGTCGATATTGATACACGCAATCCGAGCCCGGGGTCCGGCCGCCTGAGCAATCCCGCGGAGATGCGAAAACCCGTGGTCATGTCCACCTCCGACAACCACCGTGAGGCCGCTTTCTTTTTGTGCGCGGGCAATAGAGTCAGAGGCTTGACGATGATTTTTTTCGATATTGCCCCCTAACTCTGGGACATCACCGTGATCTAACATTCGTTCGTGAACACCGTCGCGTCCCTTGAGGCGCCGGAATATTTGTCGGAAGGCGCGCGGCCCCCCTGCGGCGCCGATGCGACCGCCTACATGGATCACACCGACGTGATCCGGAATTCCAATCAGGCACCATTTGCTTCGTTGAGGCATTTCCCTTACACTCTAAGGGACACCACAAGCTCGCGCAAGTATTCGCGAAGCGTACCTGATTTGGGAAAACTTCCAGATGGACGGCTTTGAAGATAAAAAATGGTTTATTTACATGGGGGATCACCACGAGGGGCCTTTTTCTCTCGCGGAGATTCAGTCCAAAATGCAGGAGAGGCAGATCACTCCTGAGAGTTATGTCTGGGGCGAGGGTATGGCTGACTGGTCGCCCATGGCCGACATGACTCAGTTCATACCGGTTGTGAAATCGGCTCCCCCCTCAGCTCCGATGCCCACAGCTACGGCCAAAACATCGAGACGCAGCGAGGACAAAGTCGAGCCTCAGGTTTCGTCCGTCAACCTTTCGAGCGAAAGCTCGCAGGAAGCGGAAGTTCCCGGCGTGTCCTCGATATCACTTGTTGCGATGGAGGCCCCAGTCTCGACGCCTGAGCCTGCCACTGTGACCACGATCACAGCAAAAGGGGCCACACCTGTCGCACCCCACGATCAAGCGTCGGATTCTGAGACGAAGTTTGTAGAGATCGCGCAGCCCGAGCCTCAAAAACACAGCGAAAAAGCTTCAGACTCAAAACGCAGTGCGGGTCGGCTGATCCCGCTGCTCATTCTGGTCCTCATCGTCGCGGGTGGGGGATTTGCTTATACTCAGGGCTTTTTGAATTCAGCGCTGAACTCTCCCGCTGTTCAGTCGGCGGTGCGAAGTGCTTCCGATCTGATGGAACCCTATGTTTTAAAACTCAGTGAAAAAGTTCCGGCTCTTCAGCGTTGGATCTCACCGATCCGAACTTTGGATGATGTCACTCCTGAGGAGTACCAACAGCTTCGCGATGCCGCGAGCGTAAAAGGCGACGGAGGGGTGAAAGCGGCGGTCGCACTTTCGCGAGTGGATCTTTTTTCTCCATCGTTTTATCTCGGGACGAATTTGCCGGAGGGAGCGAGCTTGGATGTTTACGTCGAAGGTATCGGCGATACATTGCTCAATCAGACTTCTTATTCGACAAAAGTTGAAGCAGTGGTCTCAAAACATTTAGCACATACGACGGCCCTTCATTCGCCAGATGGGAGGCCGTTGCCTCGGGGTGAGTACACCGTTTTTGTGACGCCTTCGGAACACCAAACGGTCTCTGAGGCCACAGCCTTGCTCGCGAATCAGCCGGTGAATTCGGCGACGATCGGGCAAGCCGAAAAACTGCCCGCGAGTCTTCCGAAAGACAGCAAGATATTGGCAGTGAAATCTTATTTCCTCGGCGGCGCCAAAGACGCCATGTATACCGCGCGTTTAAAAGAGTTCCACGACAAGCTGGGAGAAAAAGTAAAAGGCGAAGTGGCCGAGGTAAAGCAGTTTGTGGCAACGCTTGAGACGCAGCTTCTCTCCAGTGTTTCGAGCTTCAACTCGTTTGGATCTTCCACAGGCGTGAGCAAAGCCAAAGCTAAGGCGAAGGCCCAAAAAGCGGCGCAATGGAACACATTCAATACCCAGTGGCTCAAGCTGGAGGGGCAGCTCAATGACACTTTTCAAAAGTGGACGCCCGCGACTCTCGAGAATGATTATTATTATCCGACTCTGTATTTGATGACTCAGCAATTGGGCGCAACAATTGATAAAGTACATGCGATACAAAGCTCCTATTTCACGACGCCAGGGGATCCGAAAACGTTCGAGATCACGCTCGCGGGCGCAGTCTCTTCGGCGCAATCCTCTTTGAACGAACTCAAGGTGAAAATCGATGAGATCCAAAAACTGCCGCCGACTCCTAATGGCATGCCACAGCGAGAAGTGAGGAGATAATAGTGAGTAAGGCTGAAAAAACTTCTGTTTCCGCAATTGAACGGCGACGATCCAGGCGTCGTCCTGTGCTCAGGACATTTTCAATTTTCGCGGTAGTTCCGCGCAAGGGTGTGCACCGTCTTTTCGTGCATGATGTCAGCGATATGGGCATTGGGTTCGACTTTGATACTGAGGGAGAAGAGCATTCACAGTCACCCGTGGTTCAAGGTGATACCTTTGAGCTTCGTCTGTATCTGAATCAGTCACTTTACTTACCACTTTCGGTTCAAGTGAAGCGAATCGAGGACGGCGGCGCCGTTCGTCGTATTGGTGCAGAGTTTAATCAACGCGACTCGGCTGGGTATAAGGCTTTCCTCGCGTTTTTGCACATGCTGGATGCCGTTGTTGATGCGGCGGAGATCGAACAGCAACCCGCATAAGCTTTGACTGAAAGCACCTTTTTTCGGCCCTTTTTGCGGGGGCTGTGGTAATTCGTACTTACGTATGGATTACATTCTCGCAATCGATCAAGGAACGACGGGCACGACGGCGCTTCTCATGGATCTCGATCTGAATCGGGTCGCAGAGGCGAATGTTGATTTTGAACAGCACTTTCCGGCACCGGGCTGGGTAGAGCACGATCTCGGCGACATCTGGGCGACCGTTCTTCAAACGGTTCGCGAGGTCACGAAGCACGTCGATGTTCGCAAAATCGTATCGATCGGGATCACCAATCAGCGAGAGACGCTCTGCTTTTGGGATCGCAAAACGAACGAGCCGTTGGCTCGAGCGATTGTTTGGCAAGATCGTCGAACGGCCGAGTTTTGCGCTCTTCTTCGGGCGAAAGGGACGGAGCCGTTTTTTCAGGAGAGCACGGGGTTGCTCATTGATCCTTATTTTTCCGGGACAAAAGCGGCGTGGGCGCTTCAAAACTGGGGTGATGTAAAGTCCGCCCACAAAGCCGGTCGTCTTGCTGCTGGAACCATCGATAGCTACTTAATCTCACGCCTCTCTGGAGGAGCAGTGCATGCGACGGAGCCGTCGAATGCGTCACGCACGCTTTGTTTTCATCTGACGAAGCACCGTTGGGATCCGGATTTGTGTTCGGCGCTCGGAGTGCCGACGGATATTTGGCCGGAGGTTCGGCCGTCGGTCGGTACGTTTGCTCTCACTCGCGGGCTAGAGGGATTACCAGATGGTATCCCGATCACGGGCGTGCTCGGTGATCAGCAGTCGCCACTTCTGGGACAAAGCTGTGTCGAAGAAGGCTCGGCAAAATGCACTTATGGAACGGGCGCTTTTCTTTTGTTGAATACAGGGCGAAAGCCAGCGCGCTCTCGTCATCGTCTTCTGACGACAGTCGCTTGGGCGTTGAGTGAGGATAACTATACGTACGCACTCGAGGGCAGTGCTTTCATCGCAGGTGCCGCTGTTCAGTGGGTGCGCGACGGCCTTCAGCTGATCCAAGACTCCAGCGAGATTGAAGCGCTCGCCGCGAGTGTTCCAAGTTCAGAGGGCGTCGTCTTTGTTCCCGCCCTCACGGGGCTCGGCGCACCCTATTGGGATCCAACGGCGACAGGGATGATGACGGGGATCACTCGAGGGACTTCACGCGCACACATCGCTCGAGCGGTGCTGGAAGGGATCGCGTTTCAAAACGCAGATATTCTCGCAGCGATGCAAAAGGATCTGGGCAAACCGCTTGCGAGTTTGAATGTCGACGGTGGAGCCTCAGCGAATAATCTTTTGATGCAGTTTCAAGCGGATATTTTGGGCGTCGAATTGCGCCGACCGAAATATTTGGAGACCACGAGTTTAGGGGCTGTTTTTGCGGCCGGATTGGGCGCTGGTATTTGGACGGATTTGATTGATATCGAAAAAACTTGGAAACAAGATCGTGTCTTTCGTCCAACCTTAGACGACAAAGGACGCGAAGCGACGATGACTCGTTGGCGAACGGCCGTGGGAAGGACGATTTACAAAGCATGAGAGTCCGAACCCAATACGCTTGTTCCAGTTGCGGTACGACGTCGGCTAAATGGTTAGGACGATGCTCTGGATGTGGAGAGTGGAACACGCTGGTTGAAGAACGCGTCGGCGGTGAAGCGCCCGTTTATGCAAGTTCCCGCGATTCTGTTCTTGAGATGGCGGGCGTTCACGGCGCACTGGTGACTGGTGGTGCGAGTGATTGGGTGCTGCTCGATGCCGAAGCGGACGCGAGTGGTGAGCCAGGATCGAATCCACAGCATCTGAGAAGATATCACACGGGCATGGTTGAGCTTGACCGTGTTTTGGGTGGCGGACTTGTTCCGGATAGTTTTGTCCTGATTGGTGGGGATCCCGGGATTGGCAAATCCACCTTGCTCCTTCAGATGGCCCGAGGACTTCGCGAAAAACAACCGGACCTCAAAATTCTCTACGTGAGTGGTGAAGAGTCAGTGGATCAAATCCGCGGACGTGCACATCGATTGGGTGTGGTGGGTAGGAAACATTTTTTCCTCGCGGCGGAAACGCAATTGGAGCGAGTCTTCGCAACCGTAAAAGAATTAAAGCCGCAAGTGCTCATGATGGACTCGTTGCAGACGTTTTCAAGTGGGTTTCTCGAGAGCGCGCCTGGCAGTGTTGGGCAGGTTCGGGAGATCGCTTCGAGATTGATGGCTTTGGCAAAGTCTGCTGGGATTTCTGTTTGGTTAGTGGGTCACGTGACCAAAGAGGGCAGCATTGCCGGTCCGAAGACCGTAGAGCATATGGTCGATACGGTTTTGTATTTTGAGGCAGAGGGGGGGCAAACGTATCGGCTCCTTCGTGCGGTGAAGAATCGCTTCGGAAGTTCTCGTGAGCTCGGTGTTTTTGAGATGGATGGCGAGGGTTTACGTGAAGTAACGAATCCCTCTTCGTTGTTTTTGAGTGAGCGTCGTGAGCCAGTTCCAGGCACGGCAATCTCGGCGTCACTTGAAGGTTCGCGTCCGATCTTGGTTGAGCTTCAAGCGCTGGTCGCGACAAGTTCGTTGGCGATGCCGCGGAGGACCTCGGTTGGGTTGGATAGTGCTCGAATATCACTCATCTCCGCGATCCTAGAGAAGCACATGCACCTGCCGATGGCGGAGTGTGATTTGTTTTTTAACGTCGCGGGGGGACTTCGATTATCAGAGCCCGCGTGCGATCTCGCGGCGGCGGCGGCGATTTGGTCTAGTGCGGAAGAGCGCGCCCTCCCAGCGGATTGGGTTTACATCGGTGAGCTGGGTTTGACGGGCGAGATTCGGAGAGTCGCGTTCCCTGAAGTCCGCATCGAGGAAGCTAAAAAACTAGGTTTCAAAACGATGGTCGTCCCTCGAAGTGCACTGGATCGGTGTGGGAAAATCAGCGGGGTTCGACTTTTATCCATCGAACGTATCGAGGAGCTACCTAAACTTTATGGCAAGGGATGATGCTGATAAAAAAAGACTCGCCGACCGAAAACGAACAGAATCTCGCGAAAGAGAAGATGAACGTGATCGTGAGGAAGAGCTCGCAAAACGCGTTTCTGGTAAAATCGGGGTACGTGCCCCGACTTCACTGACTTCGGATGAAGTCGAAAAAATGATGGGGCAAGCGAGAGCACTGATTGATCAAGTCTCGGCGCTCTACAATCAGTATCTGGGAGGCATCGAAAAGCTGCCGCCCATTGAAAAACGCAAGCAGCTCGAACAGCTGATGACGACATTAAGTGTTTCGCGAGGGGGGCCGGCGTCGTTACAGTTTAAACTCTCGGGTCTCACGGCGAGTTATGCGACTTTTCGTGACCACTGGGACAAGCAGATGCGTAATCTTGAGGCTGGGAAAATTAAGAGACAATCTTAAGCAGCTCCGCCTCATCAATCACGCGGATACCAAGGTCACGCGCTTTGTCGAGTTTGGATCCGGCCTCTTCACCTGCAACGACGTAATCTGTTTTTTTTGGAGACACTGCCCGACACTTTTCCGCCGTGGTCTTCAACCAGTTTTGTCGCATCACTGCGTGATAGGGTTGGAAAGGTCCCCGTTAAAACCAAAGTTTTTCCGGCAAGTTTTCCAGCGCCATCAGTGCCCGCGCCCCCTCGCCTTCGAGGGGGTTGAATGGACAAAAATTTCAGCAGATTTTTAAGTTCAGTTTTGTTTTGACCATCGTGAAACCACTCCGAGAGGCTCCGAGCGACTTCGGGTCCGATCTCGTGGATCTGCTCCAAATCTTCCGCCGAAGCGGCGATAATGGGTTCAATCGAGCCAAAATGATTGGCCAGGGTCTTCGCTGTGCGCTCTCCGACGTGTCTAATACCGAGGCCGAAGATCACGCGATACAGCTCTGGGGAGCGCGCACGCTCGATGGCATTTAAGAGTTTGGCGCTGGATTTTTCGGCAAAACCTTCGAGAGCAAGAACGGCTGATTCTTGAAGTTGAAAAACATCTGCGTAGTTCTTCACGAGTCCTTCGTCAACGAGCTGTTCGACGATTTTTTCACCCATGCCTTCGATATTCAGCGCATCGATCATCGCCATGTGACGGATTCGTTCTTTGAGCTGAGCGACGCAGTTTCGGCTTACGCACCGGAGGACGGCCTCCCCTTCCTTGCGTTCGACTCGAGACCCGCAGACGGGGCAGTGATCGGGGAGTTTGAATTTGCGCTCCGATCCGGTTCGGACGTCGTCGATCACCTTGACGACCTCTGGGATCACGTCACCCGCTCGTTGGATGATGACTCGGTCTCCGATCCGGATATCTTTGCGATCAATCTCGTCTTGATTGTGGAGGGTAGCTCGGCGAACCGTTGCGCCGCCCAGTCGCACGGGCGCGACGAGCGCAACCGGAGTGAGCGCTCCTGTGCGGCCGACTTGCACGATGATATCTTCGATCGTCGTCGTCTCTTGGCGCGGCGGATATTTGAAAGCAATCATCCCACGCGGGCTGCGAGAGACATAACCGGCGCGATCGATCTCATCAAGTTTGTTGAGTTTGACGACGACGCCGTCGATTTCAAACGGCAGGGAGTCGCGCTGCGATTCGATCTTGCGATAAAACTGAAGAACGGACTGAGCACCCCGACAAACGGACCGCCATTTTCCGACATGAAATCCCCACTCCTCCAGTCGGTCCTCGAACGCACTCATCGACGCAAATTTGCTTTGAGGTGCGAGACCTTCTACTGTTCCGATACCGTAAGCAAACACAGTGAGGGGGCGCCCCGCTGTGATGGTCGGGTCGAGTTGTCGCAAGCTTCCGGCGGCCGCATTGCGGGGATTTGCAAAGAGCTTTTGTTTTTTTTCGGCCTGCTCTTGATTGAGTTTTTCAAACGCTTGGATGGGCAAAAGCGCTTCGCCTCGGATCTCGATGAGTTTGGGAGGGCGATCTGTTTTGAGCCTGAGAGGGACCGTGCGAATGGTCCGAACATTTTGAGTCACGTCCTCGCCGAGCTCACCATCGCCTCGGGTGGCGGCGCTTACCAGAAGGCCGTTCTCGTAAGTGAGATTGAGCGAAAGACCGTCGAATTTGAGCTCTACGAAGTATTCGAGATCCTGTTCAGGAGGGGCTTCAATAAAACGATGGGCCCGTTCATCAAATGCCGTGAACTCCTCTTCCGCCAACGCGTTTGCAAGAGACAGCATCGGAGTGCGGTGCCGAAGTTTAGAGAACTGTTCGAGGGCCTTCCCGGCAACTCGGGATGTGGGTGAGTCGCTGAGTTTTAGTTCAGGATATTTTTCTTCAAGCGCCGTGAGTTCGCGATAAAGGCGATCGTACTCACTATCTGAGACTTGCGGATCATCTAATACATAGTATCGATGATCGTGATGATGGATGAGCGCGGTGAGCTCTTTCATCCGGTCTGAGGGCTTTGTCTTGGTGGCCACGGTTCAGAAGTAAAACACTACCGACGGGACGATGGAAGTAGAATTTTGCGAAAGCTGATTGGCCGTAAAACTCATCGTATCCGCCAAAACGCCCACGTTGAGTCGGAAGGTAATCCGAGGCAAAAAGCGATAGTATGCTCCCACGTTAAACGAGACAGAGGAGCCGCCGGTCACGGTCCCCGAGATAGCTCCGGTCTCGGAGCCGAGAGTGAGGAAACCGAAATCAAGATTCAACTCAGCGCCCCAGCGATTTGCCACGGGAAGCTCTCCACCGATGCCGATGAATCCGGACTTAAACGAAGTGGGCGAAGTAAAGTCCGTCGCCGAAACCGGAAGGGTAAAGTCCGTCGATCGAAACCCGCCTTTGACCCATCCATGGGGTCCAAAAATATCGCCCGTTAAGAAGTAAGTGTAACCCAAACTTGCATCCCAGTTAAAGACCGTCATCGATGCACCGCTTGGAGTGGTCGCTGTCCCTGCGGCGGTGGTCTGCGCATATCCAGCCGTTTGATAATCAACTCCACCCTCTACGAAAACCTCACGATTGAGCCAAACTTGTCCACGAGCGCTACCGCCAATCGAAGTGCCACTCCCGCTTCGAAGCGACGTTGACGTGAGACTTGTGTAACTGCTGTATTGACGCGAAAGACTACCAACATCTAATCCCCCACTCACCCAACCGAGGTGAGGAGTTTCTTCCAGTGCGTTCGTTTGCACCGGTTTTTCAACGGCATCGGGCGGAGGTGGGGCCGCGATCACCTGTGAAATTTTTTGATAACGGGCAATTTGGCGTCCGGGTTCTTCTTCGATGACGTGTCCAAAAGTGAGGGCTTCATCAACCTGGTCAACGACGACTTTGCCAATTCGAGTGATTTGCCAATCCACGATCGCGTGAAGCAGGGGGTGTTTTTTGACTTCGTCTAAAGTTCCGATGACGAGTGTGTCCCCTCGTTTCACTCCCGAATACGCGCCGATGTTCACGGTGACAGCACTGTTGTCACGCCCAGTGACGTGCCCTAGAAACGGAACTTTTGCCATCAAACGGTCGAGGCCATGAGCGAGTTCGGTGCGGACGTCCCCTAATCCGGCGAGGGCGGGACCTCCTCCGTCGCTGTGACCCCCATCGGAGTTTTCTTTGAGGGTGAAAGTCTCGGTCGCCATGATCTCCATTTGCGGCGAGTGGAGCCACTCGAGAGTAAACTGATATTCTGAGCCCTCTTTGAGGATCTTGGTGCGGATGACACTCTCAGCGCGGAGGCTTCGTGCGAGTTGGCCGAGGATCTCCGTGTCGTCGATCACCTTAGCGTAGGGGAGCTTAGATTTTGTCAAAGCCGAGTCGGCCTTCGATAGATCGATCCAGACAAAGCGACTTTGGTGCGAAAAATAATCTCGATACGTATTCGAGACATAATCACCGAAGAGTCCATCGACATTGTCCCAAGCACGTAAAAATCCGATCGTCTCGAGAGCATAAACGTGATCCAGTTCGGGACTTGCACTTGCCGTTTTCGCGACGATGCCACTCACGGCGCAGGTCATGAGAGCAAAACCAGTTGCTGCTAAAGAAAGTATGCGTAGCTTTGCTTGAACGAAGCGGAAAAACCGCTTAGTTGGAGCTGGGCCGATGTTGCGGCAGTTGTTCTTCATAGAGAGCGACCAACATTTTGAGCTCCGCAATTTCTTCTTGAGCCCGCGAGAGATGGGTATTGAGTTCGGCAAGCTGAGCGAGAGCGCTGGAGTCTGAAGTCTCGGACGGACTCATGAGAGTCGGAGTCGAGTCCGTGAGAAAACCAGATTGCGCCATCTCACTTTGTACTGTCGCAAACGTCGAGACGTTTGTTCCGTGTCCCGCATCCAAAATGAGGTAGCGGCCGTTCTCGATTTTATATTGAACTTTGTTTGATTTGATGTGGCGTCGCAGAGTCGACAAACTAATCCCTGACTTCACCGCATAATCCATTAAAGGTATCCAACCACTCGTTGAACTCATGACTTCTGATCCCCATTCTTTTGCTTATTCAATTGTATTTCCATGAGCGATAAATTCAAGTACTCTTATTGTATGGTCAGTACTAGACGAAAGACGTCGAGTGAACGCATCCAGATCGGCCATAAGAAGAAGATCGCCTTTGTGTGCAGTGGTGGGGCTACGAAAGCCGGAGCATTTCACTTGGGTGTTCTGCTGGCGTTGCAGGAGCAGGGGTTCAAGTTCTACGGCGGGATGAATCCGACGGAGGGTTTGCCTCGATCCCCGGGCCCGATGGAAATTTCCACTTACGTCGGTTCGAGTGCCGGTGCGATCATCTCGGCTTACCTCGCGGCCGGGTACTCGCTCGAGAATATCTTTAATTCCCACTTGGGGCGCAAGTCGTCCGAGCCGGTCGATCCGCGAGACGTTTTTCCGAGACGCCTGCCAAAGCTCAGCTATCAAAAGATGTTTCGCCTTCGCCCCGGACTGGCGCGTGAGCAGATCAGTCAGATCGCGTTGATGCGGCGGATTTTTTCAGGTCTTCTCGAGGGCGATCTTGAGACCCTGGTTCATTTTAAGTGGCTCAAGACGACAGGGATATTTTCGACAGCGGGGATTGAACAATACCTTCGAGAGGATGTGTTGGATTCCAATCGATTTCAAGATTATATGGCGGACCTCTTTATTGTAGCGACTCAACTCAATCATTCGCGCAAGGTTGTGTTTGGCAAGTACTCGTATCAACCGCCGCCTCATGATCTGAGTTGCCAGTACGATAACGATGTGGGGATCTCGGATGCTTGTGCGGCCTCGACCACCCTGCCGGTCGTATACGCGCCCTATCCGATCAAGAACCATAACGACAAAGTGATCTA
>Ga0206856_10366_pt1 | contig 11860 bp, 14 predicted proteins | sample Alteio_BWOrgCont_48_FD_152630 | JGI IMG/M metagenome (GOLD analysis project Ga0206856, IMG submission 152630) | Enriched cells from forest soil in Barre Woods Harvard Forest LTER site, Petersham, Massachusetts, United States -... | ecosystem: Environmental > Terrestrial > Soil > Temperate forest >...
GTGCCAAATATTTCCTTTGGCCCACAGGTCGTCAAAGCAGTTCGCCCTCTCAGCCGCCTCTTTTTTGACGTGCATCTCATGTGCAGTAAACCCGAAATCCTGCTCGAACCTTTCGCCAAGGCCGGCGCGGATGAAATGATCATCCATGTTGAACTCGGCGACCGGGTAGAATCACTGCTCTGGAAAATAAAAAATCTCGGCAAGAAAGCCGCCCTGGCGGTCAATCCGCCCACACCGATCGCCCTTGCGGAGCCCTTTCTGGATAAAATTGATCTGCTGCTTGTCATGACGGTTAACCCCGGTTTTGGTGGTCAGGAATTTATTCACGAATGTCTCCCGAAAATCCAGCAGGCCGATGCGTGGCGCCGTGAAAGACAATTTCATTATCGCATCAGCGTGGACGGCGGCATCAATAATGAAACTGCCGCCGAATGCGCCAAGGCCGGCGCTGACACCTTCGTAGCCGGCACCAGTTTGTTCGGCGCACGGAGCTTAAAAGCCGCGGTCACCAAAATGCGAAAGATTGTAGAAAGAAATGATCCCGGGCTGGCGGATTTAAAAATTTAAACAAACAAGAACGTGAGCCAAATCAAATTCGGAACTGACGGCTGGCGCGCAGTCATCGCTGAAGATTTTAATTTTACGAATGTCGCCCGCGTTGCCCAGGCCACAGCCGATTATTGGAAATCCCAGACCCAAAATCCCCAATCGGAAATTTTCCGGCGCGACTGGAAGGTCATTGTCGGGTATGACCGCAGGTTTTTTTCCGACCGGTTTGCACAAATCACCGCCGAAGTTTTGGCGGAAAACAATTTTCTAGTTGTTCTCACTCCGGAACCAACTCCTACGCCATCGATTTCTTTCGCCGTTAAAACCCTGAACGCCATTGGCGGCGTGATGATTACTGCCAGCCATAACCCTCCCATTTTTAATGGGTTCAAGCTCAAGTCTTATTACGGCGGTTCCAGCGGTTCTGAAGAATGTAAGGCGGTCGAAAGTTTTCTGGGCCGGAACCCGGTCCGAACAACCCAACTCAAAGCCGCCATCAGCGCAGGAAAAATCTTAGTCGAGGACTTGCGCCCTGCCCACTATGCCGCGCTGAAAAAACTCGTGGATTTTAAACTAATCGCCAAATCGAAATTGCGCTTCGCCCATGATGCGTTGTTTGGAGTCGGCGCGGGCTGCTTTGAAACGATCCTTGCGGGAACGACCTGCCGGGTTACCACCCTGAACGCAAAACACGACGTCCTGTTCGGCGGCATCAATCCCGAGCCCATTTTACAAAATTACGGCCCCACACAAAAATATCTAAGCAAACATCCTCATGACATTTGCCTCGTGACCGATGGCGACGCCGACCGCGTCGGCGGCATGGATGGCCATGGCAGGTATTTAAACACTCACCAAATCATTTGCCTGCTATTGCATCATTTGGTCGCAAACCGAAAACTCACCGGCCGCGTCGTCAAAGCGCTCACCACGACTTCCATGGTTGATAAAATGTGCGTGGCCTATGGCTTGCCGCTCGTTGAGACCGGCGTGGGTTTCAAATACATTTGCGCCGAAATGCTCAAAGGCGGCGTCCTGCTCGGCGCGGAGGAGAGCGGCGGCATCGGTTTTCCGGGTCACATTCCCGAACGCGACGGTATTGCCGCCGGGCTGATGCTCTTGGAATTGCTGGCTATGGAAAAAACTTCCGTGAACAAAATTTGGGCAAAACTGGAGAAACAATTCGGCCCGCACCATTATGGCCGGATCGACACGTATTTCCCGCTGGAAAAGCGCGCCGCACTTATGGAAATGCTTCAGAAAAACCCGCCCGAGAAGCTCCTGCGCTCTCCGATGGCGAAAGTAAGCGCCTATGATGGCGTGAAATATATCGCTCGCGATTCGTCCTGGCTCATGCTGCGCGGCTCGGGCACCGAACCAATCTTGCGAATTTACGCCGAGGCAAATACAAACACCGATGCCCAAAAACTTTTGCGCCTCGGTGTAAAAATGGCGCGTGCCGCAGCTTAGCGGCTGCCCGCTCCGATATACCTTCAAGACCTCTCGCCGCTCGCTTTACGGTGTATTCGTGCTCGTCGTCGCCGGAGTGTTAGTATTCATTCCGCTGACAGGCCCATTTGTGTCGGCCCCTGAAGGCGCCATCGAATTCTGCGACGAGTTATTTTGAGCGGGGATATTTCCGGAATCGGATGGATTGGAATTCTGATTGCATCCTGTAAGGCAACCGGCGGCAGCGGTTAACAGGCCCACACACGCTGCCAAACTCATGACCCTGGTTTTATTTTTCATAATGATTTTTACTCCTTGTTTTTATGTCAAAAGCTGAGGCGCACGCCCGCTCGGGCCATGCCGAAATCCGGCGTTTTGACCGCAGCCAAATAACGGGCATCCGCAAAGATGCCAAAATGCGGGACCAAACGGATTTCCAGCCCAACACCGCCTCCCCCCACGATTTGGTCAATGCCTTCAAACTGATAGCCCGCCCCGCCAAAAATGTAAGGCGCCACCATTCCTATCGGAAACCGCACGATCAAATTTCCCGTGGCCGTGTCCACAAAACTGCGGCTATGCTGCGCCAAGGCGTAAGCATCGGCGCCAATACCGATATATTGGGTAAAGAAAAAATTAGCCCCGGCGTCGCCGCCAAACCGGTAGTTTTTCCGGTGCAGCCCGTTGCTGTTAAAGTCATATTCATGAAGAATCCCGATGGCTGCACCTTCTACGGAAAATTCAGAGGGATGATATAAGCCATTTCCATAATCATCCGGCGGCGTTGGTTGGGCTTGTTCCGGTGCCGTATAATTTTGGGCATTAGCAGAATAGGCAAACCCGCAAAGCAAAATGAGCGGCAAAAGTCCCTTTTTAATCCTCATAATCTCTCCTTTGCCCCGTTTTAGCTCATCTCATGCCATGGCCGGCAAAGTCAAAAATAGCCCTGCTTTTAAAAACTTTGGAGGATAATCGACGCCCTAGAACCCTTCCGAATTGTGCATTTCGCACGGACTTTCCTGCAACTTATCTATCGTCCAACGGTTTTTTTCCGTTTCGCAATCGCCTTCAATATCACCTGAAGCTTTTCCCGTCCGAATAATTTTTCAGGCAAAGACTCGTGATCCTCCATGGCCAGCGCGCGTCTAAAGGCAGGCGAAGGCCTGGCGCCATCAAATCGGGCGGCAATTTGAAAGAGCGCAGGTAGCAGGAACGTTTCTGAAATCCCGACTGGATTTTTCAGGGAATTGCGCGGCTGGATTTTTACGGAAAAATGCAGCGGCACTTCGGCACCAAACTCGATGGGAATGCTGGTGCCGATAGAAGCCAATTTCGATGCTTCTGTCCCGACGTTTTTCATTTGGTGCTCTTTCATAAGATTTTTTCTTCCCGGCGACTACCCATAAGCATTTCGTATGCCGTCTGTAGCCGGAAAAACTCTTTTCTCCTCGTTAACAGACAACCACTTAACTGCAACACCGAAGGCAATTTTTGCAAACTGCAACCGTAACAATTTCTGCAAATTGCAAGTTGCAACACTAAATCGCGCGTAAATGGTGATTAGCAAAGAAATGGAAATTTTCTGGCGCGGCACAAAGAACGCTCAAGCAAATCAGTGGAAATTTAGAAACACTCAAATAGATTAAATATTATGAAAAGAAGTAATCACGAAATTCAGGAAAGTGCCGCAAATCTGGCGGAAGACGCGCAGGCGTTGCTTGCCGCCACCGCCAACGTGGCAGAAACAAAAGTAATCGAAGCGCGCAAACGGCTCACGGCTGCGCTTGACCGCGGCAAAGAAGCCTGGGGCCAGGCCCAGGACTATGCCGTCGCCCAGGCCAAAGCGGCTGATGAGGTCATTCGCGACCATCCGTATCAGTCTATTGGTATTGCCTTCGGCGTGGGTGCATTGCTAGGATTGCTGATGAGCCGACGCAGTAGTTAAACATGACCATGGAAACACCGCCCGAAACTGATCCCGATTTAGCGGGAGCGACAAAGCGGGTTGCGTGGCGGTTGCTGGCCATTTGTCATAATCGCGCCGAACTCCTGATGGTGGAAATGCAGGAGGAACGCGAGCGGGCCAGGGGCATGATCATTCTGGCCTCTGCCATTGCCGTGCTCGGCCTGCTGGCCGGCATTACCATCACCGCGCTTATCGTTTGCCTCGCCGGTCCTCATATACTGTTGGCGCTCATTATTCTCGCCATTCTTTATACCGGCGGCGCTACGTTCTTATATCTCAAGCTGTCGCAATTACAGCGGGATTGGGAACCGCTGTCGGACACCCGCGAACAATTGCAGAAGGACCGCGAATGCTTCGAAAAAACTCTTCTTTAAGCCCGTTGCAAACGCGGAAAAAGCTGCTCGTCGCGGAAAGCGAGATCAACCGCTCTGAACTGGTCAGGGAAGCGGGCAAGGTGAAGAACGAAATCTCGCACCTCAAAAAGCAGCTGCGCACCTTCGGCTCCATCGCCTCGTCCGCCGCGCTCGCCGCTACGGCGTTTTCTCTCTTCCGAAAGCACAAGGCGGCAGCCGAAGACCGCAACGGCGGCGGAAAAGTCGCCTCGTGGATTTCCACCGCGCTGGCCGGCGCGCGCATCGGCACGTCATTGTTTCAAAAAATAAAATCCATGCTTCGCGAGCGCGAGCAGGAGTAAATCATTTGGCGCCGCCTTCCTTGCGGACGTCCAATTCTCCAAAGACCCGCAGCCCATTCACGACAGATGGCTTTTGATGGGGAAGGTCTGTGACCACCACCACGTTGTTTGATTGGTCAACCGCCAGACAACTATCAATGCGGAAATTTTGGCTGAGATAACTTTGGCTCCAGTGCGTGAAAAACTGCTCGGTGTCCGGCGTAAAAAAAAGCTGGTTGGGCAGATATAAAACGGCGGAGGGCGCGTTACTGGCGATCTCATCGGCCGCAGCCATTTGTTTTTGTTTGGCGTCTGAATACGGCCCGTAAAGCGGGAAGAGGAAAATATAGCGTGTGGCCGACACCCGCTGCGCGTAAAACAAAATTTCCGCGTCCGCGCCAAAGATGAAGACCTTGTCATCCGGCTTCGTAACTTGCGCGAGCCGCCCGGCCAGGACCTGTTTTTCGGCAAAATGGTTTCCCGGATATATTTTATCCGCGGCTTCCGTTCGCGAATAAGAGAAAAGAAACGGGCACAGCACCACGACCACCGGAACAATCAGGACGCCAGCAAAAATGATCCGGCGCAACCAAACCCGGGCGATGGAAACCTGTCCTGCGCCGTCGAGCGCATTCGCGGCAAATCCCGCCGTGAGGCAAAACACAGGCAGCATTTGCTGGAAATAGTGGGGAAAATAATATCCGCTGGCGTTCACCCCGATGAAGCTGGCCACCATCCATCCGGCTAAAAATAACAATTTTTTAAATTGTCCGTCTCTGAGCAGACATATCAGGCTAATAACCGAAAAAATCCAAATGGACCACTCGTCCGTTATGAGGCTTTTCAGTGTGTTGGCCAGGTAACCCAGCCGTCGCGACCACGGGACGCCTTGGACATATTCGAGATTATGCGTGAAGACGTTATAGATGAAGTCCCCCAGCGCATGATGCAGCGCGAAGAACAGGACAATGATCATCCACACGGCGGCGATGCCTATCGCCGACGCTGCGGCAAATGAAAGCACCCGGCCCAATGATTTTTTGCCTTCCACGAATAAGGGATACATCAGGATGAGAAACGGCCATTGCACCACGGCGACCTGTTTAAAGGCCATGGCGGTCCCGATAAACACTCCGGCCAGCACAGCGAATCCGATTTCGCGCCACCGCCCAACCGTTACCGATGCCGCACGAAAAAATGCCAGCGCGGATAGTATCAGCGGCAGAAGCATGAACATTTCGGTATTCGCCTCGGTGCCATACAACAAGGGATCAGCGGAGAGCAGCGCGAACACTATCGCAGCCAGCCAGGCCCAGCCCCGGCTCATAAACCGCTGCGCCAAAAAGAACAGAGCGCAGGCGGACGCCACCGCGAATAGCAGCGCCATGAAGTGTGCCGCGCAAATGGGATTTATTGGCAGGAGAAAAGCGAGGCGGTAAATCCAAAAGATGCCCGGGGGCTTTTGGTCAATCCAATCGCGATACGGCAGTTCATGGTGTTCCAGCCGCCAGCCGATGTAGGCGTATTCCCCCTCATCGCGCTCAAAAGGAACGCCCAGAAGCGGCAGACGGACTGCCAGCGTCAGCAGAAGCAGGATGACACAGGGCCAGATTTGCCGTTGATATGGACCGGCGAAAACAGACGTCGGCATCCGAGGCAGCGTGTTATGGATTGGGGGTGACGTCAAGTGTTCAGCATCGTTGGAGTGTCTAATAAAAAATAAACAATCTTTTTTTTCTGAAAAATGCTTAAATAGGCTTAACGACCAAGCGGGGCGTGACGCGGGGGGGGGGTAGGAGGGTCTTGCACAGGCTTGCACAGCTTTGCACAGCCTGGCACAGGGTTAAATTTGGGGGCAGCCCGCCGAATGCTTTCGAGCCAGGGCGTTGCCGGTAAATTAAGGGGAAAGGAGGTTTGCATGATTTTTTGTTTAATTTACCTGTCCATTCGGTTTGCTTTTGGCCAGTAAGGTTTGCAGGTCTGCTTTCGACCGGAGGGTTGAGCCGATGGGCAAGCGGTAACGGCGGGAAGAAGGATGCGTTAGGTGGGACGCCGAAGGCGACTCCAGAACAACATAAGAATCGGCACTCGCCACGGCGAGTTAGAGACCAGACGGGCGCGCTCCCCATTTCCGTTGGCAAGGGCACGAGTGAGGCAAGCGGAGTTGGAACCAGCCCGAATGATTCTCCCTCACAAACAAATGAACAACACAAGAAATGGCACTCGCCGCGCTCGCTAGAGACCCTACCCGCTGGGAGCACCCGCGTGTGGCGGGGAATCATCGTCTGATGTCCGCCATCCCAAAATGTCAGCGCATTTTTCATACGCCGGCCATTTTAGCATGGATGAGTAAATCTCTTAGTTCGTCACTACCCCTATTTTAAGTGCCCTGGTTTTTCTTGCATCCAATATCAAAATCGTGTAAAATGTTTCAGTCTCAGATTTCATGAATTTAAAAGCACGCCTGCGTGCGGTCGGCATAAAGACCGCCATCATTGGTGGGACTCTTGTCGCGTTTTTTTGCAGCAGGCAATCCATCCATGCACAAACGAGCGTGGCCACCAACGCGCTCCAATTCTCCAACGGCGGCGCAATAACGCTCGGCGTGGCTGACCTGCCGCCGCCGTAGACAGCGGAGATGTGGGTCAACCGCACGAATGCCACCGGGTCTTCAGCGGTTCTGTGGAATAGCCCGGCTTTTGGGTTGAAGCTGGAACAATTCAGCTCTCCGAATCGCAATGTCGGTTTCACGGTTTACGGCCAGTCGGATTATTATTTTAATTATACCGCGCCCTCGAATGCCTGGACGCATCTCGCATTCGTCGGCACCAGTTCGAACGTCACCCTTTATGCCAATGGCGTGGCGGTGGACACGAACGCGGTCTCCATTTCAATGCCGCTGACCCAATTCGGGAACCTAAATGTTGATTACCTGAACGCCACCGTGGACGAAATAGCCGTCTGGAGCAACGCCCTCTCCGCCGCCCAAATCAAAGAGAATTACCATTTTCCGATCACTCCGCAGCCGGGACTGGTGCTGCTCTGGCATTGCGATGAGCAGCAGATACAGGGCGGAGTAACCACAAAGACCCTGGCGGACGCCTCAGGGAATAGGAACAACGGCACAATTTCCAACGGCACGGTCACCAGCGTCAAACTCGTGCCCTCGACCGCCCCAATTTATTTGCAGACACTTACCGTCGTGCCTCCCAATGGCATGGGTGGAACCACCCTCACCTTTTCTAATGCCGTGGAAATCGCCAACAGCGTCGGTGAGATGATCATTAATTTCGAACCGTCACTGGCGGGTTCGACCCTGACCACGCGCTACGAACTGGACATCACCAATGACATGACCATCACTGGCACCAACCTGGCCAGCGTCCTTACCCTTACCACCTGGACCAATCGCCACTTTGCCATCTGGCCACCGGCGAATGTCACTATCGCGGGACTCACGCTCCAGGGAGGGATTGCCGAAGGATCTCCGGCGTACGGCGGCTCGATCAGCAATGCCGGCAGTTTGATCTTGAACAATGTGACCTTTATCGGCAATCAGGCCATAAGCACTAATTTCGCGCTTGCCCGGGGAGGGGCCATTCATAATGCCGCAGCGGCCACGCTCACGCTGAACCAATGCACCTTTAACCAGAACAGCGCCACAGGATTGGGCCAGGCACTCGGTGGCGCGGTCAATAATGCCGGCATGCTTACTGCCAATTTAAGTTCGTTCTACAATCAAACCGTCACATCCAGCAACGCTACCGCGCAGGGCGGCGCCATATTCAATTCCGGCACTGTCGTCATCAACGAATGCACCCTGACCGCTAATACCCTGGCTGCCCCTAATAACGTTTTGGGCGGCGCAATTGCGTCCGTCGGCAATATCACTATCAACCAATCCACACTGGCCGGCAATATCTTAACTTCCAGTGGAGCCAACCTCGCCGGCGGCAGCGTGGATATAGGAGTAAAAAACCCCCTGGCCGTTTTCAATTCCATCCTGGGACCCGACGACGGCGTCCCGCAATCTCTCGGCTCACAGGTTACTTTGACCGGCACAAATCTGATTGACGGTGCTCCCGAGTTTGCACCGCTGGGCAACTACGGCGGCCCCACGCTGACCATGCCGCTATTGGCGGGTTCGCCGGGCATTGACCAGGGCGATGACTCGGCTCTCAATCTCTTCAGCACTGACCAGCGCGGCTACCCGCGCTTATACGGCGCGCATGTAGACATTGGTGCCGTCGAATCTACCCCAGCGGGGCTAAACTCTTTGACCGCGCAAATCATCTGCACCAATACTGCCACCGGCACCTATACAGTCAGCTTCACGGCGGACTGCATCCTCAATAACCTGCCTTCAACCGTCACTTTTCAATACGGCACTCTTCCATACAACGGCAGTTACTCCGTGAGCATTCCCGATTCGATATCGGAGACCAATGTTTCTTTCACCGCCGATTTCAGCCGCAACTTTTTAGTCCATTGGGATGCCGTCGTCTCCAATGACATGGGCGTGGTGAACTCCCCGGATATGCAGGTGTTCCTGCCCCCCTTCCCCACGGATGTGGCCGGCGATCTCAACGGCGATGGCATTGTCAGCCAGAGCGAGTTGGACCAGGTCTATTCGAATTACCTGGCCACCAGCCCATACCTGCTCATCACCAACGCCGCCGGCCTGGGGCAAAGCAATGTCAACTTTACCGTGTCCAACGGTTTGGTGGGCAGTTACACGATGCAAGTCTCCACCGACCTCGTCAACTGGGTCAACCTCGGCCCCGCCCTGCCTCTTTATAATTTCACGGATACGAACGTGCCATCGGCACCGCAGAGGTATTACCGGCTGGTCTATCCGTGAGGAGGCGGCAGATGACATGCGGGACCGGATTTTAGACGCGGGCAATACCTTGACCCTCTAAGAATTCTCAACTTTCGAAAGCGGCACCGGAGTGCCGCACTCCAAAACGCAAGCGCGAAAGGAAGGTATAAAAAATCAGAGACAAGCAGGACGCCTGTCTCCGGTGATATAAATTCTGCGAAATTACTTCGCCGCGGGGGCGGTAACTTTTTCTTCCTTCTCGCGCACGAGAGTCGCGCCTTTACCGAGGCGTTTGCGGAGATAGGTCAGCTTGGCGCGGCGGACGGCGCCGTGGCGTTCCACTTCAATCTTGTCCACGCGGGGCGAATGCAGCGGGAAAACGCGCTCGACGCCCTCGCCGTAGCTGATGCGCCGGACGATGAACGTCTCATTCAGGCCCGTGCCGCGTTTACCCATAACCACGCCGGAAAAAACCTGGATGCGCTCCTTGTCGCCTTCCACGACTTTGGTGTGCACTTTGACCGTATCACCGACGTTAAATTTCGCGTCGTCTTTCCGAAACTGTTCGGACTCAATTTTCTTTTGCAATATCTGGTTCATAAATTCGTTTTTTTATTTGGGCTCGACAAAGTCTCGCCCCACCATCTTCACTTCAATAAATCTGGCCGGCGCTCTTTCGTGCGCAATTTGGCCTGCTCCCGCCGCCATTTCTCAATCTCGGCGTGATTGCCGGACACCAAAATGTCCGGCGCTTTCATCCCGCGAAATTCCGCGGGCCGCGTGTATTGCGGATATTCCAGCAATCCGTGGCTGAACGACTCGTCGCGCGAACTTTCGTCATCGCCCAAAACTCCGGGCAGCAACCGCGTGACCGCATCAATCACCACCATCGCGGGCAACGCGCCGTTCGTCAGCACGTAATCGCCGATGGACAACTCATCGTCCGCCAGCCCAATCCGCACCCGCTCGTCAAAACCTTCATAGTGGCCGGTCACGAACAGCAAATCCGTCTGCGCGGACAATTCGCGCGCGATTTGCTGGTCGAACTTCCTGCCAGCCGGCGAGAGCAAAATCACTTTCGTCGCGTCCCGCCGCAAACTCTCGACCGCTTCAAAAATCGGCTCGGGCTTCATCAGCATCCCGGGGCCGCCCCCAAAGGGCCGGTCATCCACCGTCTTGTGCCGGTCATGCGTCCACTGGCGCAGGTCCTGCACGTTCAAATCCAGCAGACCTTTCTTCCGCGCGCGCTTGATGATGCTTTCATCGAGCGGCCCCGCGAACATCGCCGGAAACAAAGTCAGCACGTCAATTTTCATTTCGCGCTCTTTCGCGGACGCGGCCGGAACGATTACGACTGCTTGTCGTCCTCGACAATCTCCACCGAACAGCGCAGTCCTTTTTTGGCGCTGCCGGCCAAAAGCAGGGAACGAATCGCGTTGATCGTCACGCCCTGGCGCCCGATGATTTTGCCGACGTCGCCGGGGTCCAGGCGCAATTCATACACCGTCATGCCCGCGCGCTGCACCGGTGTCACGGTCACCGCTTCGGGCTTTAGCACGAGTCCTTTGACCACGTATTCTAGGAACTCTTGCATGAGAAAAACTTAGGCTGCGGGAGCCGGAGCGGCTTTGCCCGCTTTCTTGATAAAACTGGCCACGGTATCGCTCGGCTGCGCGCCCTTGCTCAGCCAATACTGCGCGCGTTCCATCTTGATCGTGAAGTTGTCGCCCTTTTTGAGCGGGTTGTAGGTCCCGATTTCCTCAATGAATTTGCCGTCACGCGGGCTGCGGCTGTCGGCTACGACGATGCGAAATGCCGGCATGTTCTTGGTGCCGACCCGTTTCATGCGAATTTTTACTGACATATATGTTTCAAAAGAACGCAGAACATAGCAGGCAGGGCGTATTTTGCAAGCCTTGTTTTTAGGGAATTTTGAATGGTAAATTATGAGTTTTAAATTGCCAAAGCAGCGGAGGAAACTGGCAAGGCGGATGCTGCCAACTATGGTACAATGGCGAGATATTTGGAACTTTTAAGCGGTGATCTCCCCTTCCCCGCCAGCCGGTGAAATTGAAAACTTGAAACGCTGAACTTTAATCCCGAAACTTGAGCCAATGAGCCGGCCTTACGAGGAAATTTTGGGCGGGGAAACGTATCCGCGGTCCGCGCCCGATGAGCGCCATGAAATGGTCTGCGACCGGCTCCATGCCTTCATGAACGCGAGCGTCTCCAACGTGGCCGCCACTCAGCTCCTCGCGCCGCGAACAATGGTCAAGGTGGCCCGCAATACGTCGCTCCGCCCCGACCTGGCGCTCATTACCACGGCCACGGGCAGGCTGTTCCTCGCCGCAGAGATTGTCTCCCGCGATGATCACCAGACCGATACGGTCGTCAAAAAGGA
>Ga0206856_10367_pt1 | contig 11857 bp, 9 predicted proteins | sample Alteio_BWOrgCont_48_FD_152630 | JGI IMG/M metagenome (GOLD analysis project Ga0206856, IMG submission 152630) | Enriched cells from forest soil in Barre Woods Harvard Forest LTER site, Petersham, Massachusetts, United States -... | ecosystem: Environmental > Terrestrial > Soil > Temperate forest >...
TTTACAGCGCGGTTATTACCAAGCCACTGGATAAAATTTCTGGCTTCCTTGAAAGTATTGTAGAAACAAGATTTATAGACAGTATAGTGAACAAGACCGGTACACTGGTTAACTGGGTAGGTGGCTTGCTGCGCTATCTGCAGTCGGGTAATGTTGACTTTTACATTTTTGTAATGGTAGTGGGAGTAGTGCTAATGATATTTTTCAAGATGATGTAATATGGAGAAGACAGCCATTCTCATACTTATACCATTTATTGCTGCTTTAACGCAGCTCTTTGTCCCGCGCAAGTATGGCAAACGGTTTGCTGTAGGTGCATCACTACTTACTTTCATAGTTGCACTGGTTACTTTCTGTGGCTTCCCTTCCAGCGGCGACTACCAATATGTTACTAATGTTACCTGGATACAGTCATTAGGTATTAACTTCCACGTGGGTATGGACGGAATATCAATGCTGCTTGTGCTTCTTACAACATTCCTTGTTCCGCTGATCGTTCTTTCAGTAGTACAAAGTGAAACACGTACTCCTGTTTTCTATTCATTGATATTATTAATGGAGTTAGAGCTCATTGGTGTATTTAATTAGCTTGATGGTTTCTTATTCTATGTGTTCTGGGAATTGGCTCTTATCCCTATCTACTTCATTTGCTTACTATGGGGGGGAGAACGTAGGGCAAGTGTTACACTTAAGTTTTTCATTTACACATTAGCGGGTAGCTTGTTCATGTTAGTGGGTTTGGTGTTCTTATACCTGCACACTCCGGGTTCACATACATTCGATATTGATGCTTTGTACAAAGCAGGCCGTGCGCTTGATCTACGATCACAAGTGTATCTGTTCATATTCTTCTTCCTTGCATTTGGTATTAAAATGCCGGTGTTCCCATTACATACATGGCAGCCCGATACATATACCGAAGCGCCAACACAAGGCACCATGTTGCTTTCAGGTATAATGCTTAAAATGGGTATTTATGGTGTTATCCGCTGGATACTTCCAGTACTACCTTTAGGTATTGCTCAATGTGGCAGCTATGTAATGTGGCTTGCAATTATTGGTGTTATATACGCATCTATTATTGCCATTACACGCAGCGATATTAAACGCCTGATAGCGTATTCATCTATTGCGCACGTTGGCATTATTGCAGCAGGCATATTCTTTGTAAGTAGTGAGAATGGTTTGAACATTAATGGTGTGCAAGGCGCTATGCTACAAATGCTGGCTCACGGTGTCAACGTAGTTGGTCTATTCTTCATTGTCGATATTATACAGCGCAGAACCAATACACGCAAAATTGCTTCATTAGGTGGCCTCCGTTTAAAGGCTCCGTTCTTTGCTACTGCATTCATTATTCTTACACTGGGTGCTGTTGCACTTCCATTAACCGATGGTTTTGTAGGAGAATTTTTATTGATAAACAGCATTTATATGTTTAACCCGATTATGGCAGTGCTGGGTGGACTTACCATAATATTAGGTGCAGTATATATGTTACGCATGTATCAAAGAGTAGTATTGGGCGAGCCTTCAGTAGAAACCGAAAACTTCTTCGACCTTACATTGAATGAAAAGGCAGTACTTATTCCATTACTGATTATGGTAATATTAATAGGTGTTTGTCCTAACATATTTTTAAAGGTAAGTGAACCCGCAGTACGTAAACTGTTAACAGGATTTTAAGAAATGGTAACGCTGATAATACTTTCTGCACTTGGTATACTAACGCTTTTCGCGCAGGTATTGCGTTTTAAAAAGGCGCTGTTCCCGCTTATACTTGTTGGCCTTGCTACTGCATTGTACTTTACATTACCGCAGTATAACAACAACCCATCTACCTGGTTCAGCAGTATGCTCGGGTTCGATAATTACTCAGCTGCGTTTTCACGCTCTATCATTGTAATAGCCTTCCTGTGGTTTATGATGGCTAGGAATTACTTCCTGCAAGAAACAAGCGGTACCGACCACTTCGCATTGATCATTTTCTCTATGGTGGGTGCTATATCAATGGTTTCGTATTCAAACCTTACCATGTTATTTTTAGGTATTGAAATTCTTTCACTCTCTGTTTATGTGCTTGCAGCAAGTGATAAGGGCAATATTTTATCGAACGAAGCAGGCTTCAAATATTTCCTGATGGGCTCTTTTGCAACTGGCTTCTTGCTTTTCGGTATTGCACTTATCTATGGTGTTTCAGGTTCATTCGACCTGCACACTATTCGTACCAGCGTAGCAACACATCAGCAACCAACAATGGTGTTGATGGGAATTTTATTGCTCTTGGTTGGTCTTTGCTTTAAAGCATCACTTGCTCCTTTCCATTTCTGGGCGCCCGATGTATATGATGGCGCACCAACACCTGTAACTGCCTATATGGCAACAGTTGTAAAGACTGCTGCGTTTGGTGCCTTCTTCCGTTTATTCTATACCTGCTTCCCTGACCTTATTGAACAATGGTCGAACGTATTGTGGTGGATTGTTGCACTTACCTTGTTCATTGCAAATATCACGGCTGTCCGTCAAACAAGCGTAAAACGTATGCTGGCTTACTCAAGTATTGCCCACGCGGGTTACCTTGCTATTGCTATTGTGTCAATGAACGGAGATGCTTCTGCACGTTCAATTCTGTATTATACACTTAGCTATTCAATATCTACCATTGCTGCATTTACTGTGCTTTACATTGTATCGCGCAATTCAGGTCGCGACGATTTTGGTGCCTTCGAAGGATTGGCAAAGACAAATCCTTTCCTCAGTTTTGTAATGGTTGTAGCCATGTTGTCATTGGCCGGTATTCCTCCAACAGCGGGCTTCTTTGGTAAATATTATATTTTCCAGAATGCTATTACTACCCATAATACAGGACTTGTTATTGTTGCCGTATTAGGTGCATTGGTAGGTGTATTCTATTACTTTAGGGTTATCATTGCTGTATATTTCAAGCCTGAGCAATCGAACATTCCTGTTACAGTTGGTAGCTTACACCAGGTGGTTCTGTTCATTACCACTTTGCTAACCCTCTTGCTCGGAATCTTCCCTGACTGGGTTCTTCAGTGGATTTAAAATGCAAAAAGCACATATACCCCGGATTGTAGAAGTTCTATACCCCGGTGCCGTATGCAGAATTCCGATAAAAGATAAAAAGCCTGTTTATTTGACATTTGATGATGGCCCTGTTCCTGAGGCTACTCCAATGGTGCTTGATATTCTTAAGCAATACAAAGCTAAGGCCACTTTTTTCTGCGTGGGGGATAATGTAAAAAAGCACCTTGATATCTTCGAACGAGTTAAGAAAGAAGGGCATACAGTAGGCAACCATACCTTTAACCATGTGGATGGTTGGAAGAAATCGGTAAAGGAATATGCTGAGAACATAAAAGAATGCGCGGGCGTAGTTAATTCAAACTTATTCAGGCCGCCTTATGGAAGAATAACCCTGAAACAATACAAAAACCTTAAAAAAACATACCGTATAATTTTGTGGGATGTGCTGAGCATGGACTATGATAAGGAGCTAAGTGCAGAAAAATGCCTCGAAATTGTTAAAAAGTATACCCGGCCGGGCTCAATTATTGTGTTTCACGACAGCATAAAAGCAATGGATAAGATACCCTCATTACTACCGCAAACACTTGAATTTCTTAAGGCAGAGGGCTATTCGCCTGAAACGATTACTGCTACTGAATAAGAGAGCGACGAATCGGTTGAAAAATAGGACGAAAAACAGTGAAATATTTTTGTCATGGAATTGTAATTTTCTTTTACCTTTGGCGGCGATTAGAAAAATTACTCCTTATATGAATATCCCAAGTAAAAAGCTACAGAAGTCGTTAGTAGCTTTCCTCGCGTTTGTTCTGGCGCTCGCAACCCCTAACATATCAAATGCAGCTGATGCTGGTAACGGGCAAAAGGTATTTAAAGCCAATTGTACCAGTTGTCATGCCATTGGCAGAAAAGTGGTTGGGCCAGACCTGATGGATGTTACCAAGAGGGTTCCTTCTACAGACTGGATGTTCTCATGGATCAAGAATAACGCCGCTGTTTTAAAGACAGGAGATAAATATGCCACTCAGGTATTCAACGACAATGGCAAACAAGCCATGACCGTATTTGATGGCACATTGACAGATGACCAGATAAAAGATGTTATAGCATATTTAGCGGTTGCAAAACCAGATGCAGGCCCTGTAGCTACAGCTGCAACAGGTACTGAAACAGGTGCTCCGGAAAATAAACACAAAGGTCAGTTTGTATGGGTAATTGTAATAATAATAGCAACTCTGTTTATCATAGTAACTGTACTTCGTACGGTTCGCAAATCATTACAGGAAGTTGTAGACGAAAAGACAGGAGAAAAAACTCAAGTCGGTAACGGCACAACCGTTTGGCAAGATATTGGAATATGGATCCGCAACCACAAATCAAGGTTTGCAGTTACCGTAATTTTCTTCATTGCATTATCATCAGTATATAGCTGGGAATACTTGTGGGGTATTGACGTAACTCCGGGTTACCATCCTTCACAGCCTATTAACTTTATGCACAAAGTACACGCAGGAGATAATGCTATTGCATGTATCTATTGCCACTCAGGCGCTGAAAAAGGTAAAGTAGCAGGTATACCTACATTGAACGTATGTATGAACTGTCACAAGGGTATACAAGGTTCTACCCCTGAATATCAAAAAGAAATTGCTAAGGTTTATTATGCTGCGGGCTGGGACCCATCAAAGGGAGATTATACTAATCCTCCGCATCCTGTTCAATGGAACCGTGTTCACTCGCTTCCTGACTTTGCATACTTCAACCACTCACAACACGTGGTAGTAGGTAAGGTAGAGTGCGAAAAATGCCACGGCGATGTAAAAACATTTACTACTGACCAACAGTTTGCACCGCTTACTATGGGCTGGTGTATCAACTGTCACCGCGAAACCCCTGTACAAATGGAGGGTAACGGTTACTACGCAAAACTGCACGAGGCCATCAAGCAAAAATTCGGCGATGACAAGAAAGTTACCGAAGCTGACATGGGTGGTTTAGAGTGCGGAAAATGTCATTACTAATATAAACAATAGTTCAAGCTCAATATAAAATTTCACCATTATGGCGAATCAAAAAAAGTACTGGAAAGGCCTGGAAGAACTAACAGCAAGCCCTAGTTTTGTTAAGGCAAAAACGAAGGAGTTTGTTGAAGAAGTTCCTGTTGATGAATTTTTAGGCAATCAAGGCCAGAATCCTTCATCTACTTCACGCAGGGATTTTCTGAAATTCCTCGGCTTTAGTGTTGCTGCTGCTTCATTAGCAGCTTGCGAGGCTCCTGTTGTAAAAACTATTCCTTACGTAATTAAGCCTGAAGAAGTAACCCCGGGTATTGACAACTGGTATGCTTCTACTTACTTCGACGGACAAGACTATTGCAGTATATTAATCAAGACACGTGATGGCCGCCCTATTAAGGTTGAAGGTAACACCATGTCAGGCGTTACAAAAGGCGCTGCAAATGCAAGGGTACAATCTTCAGTTCTTTCATTATATAATTCTGAAAGGTTAACTGGCCCTATGATCGGTCACAAAAAGGCGACGTGGGAACAAGTTGATAAAGAAATTGGAGAGAAATTAGCTAAAGGTGGAAATATCCGCATACTTACCTCTACTATTGTAAGCCCTTCTACAGATCAGATAATTGCAGATTTTAAAGAAAAATATTCAAGCACAAAACATGTAAGTTGGGATGCTGTTTCTTTCTCAGGATTGAAAAAAGCAAACGAAGGCGGAATTCCTACATATGCATTTAATAAGGCAGATGTAATTGTAAGTATCGCTGCCGATTTCCTTACCAACTGGCTTTCACCTATTGAATTCTCTAAGCAATATGCTGAAGGAAGAAAAGTAGGAAAGAACAAGAAGGAAATGTCAAGGCACATTCAGTTTGAAAGTATTATGACCGTGAGCGGCGCAAATGCTGATACACGTGTTCAGATAAAACCATCGGAAGAAGGTGCTGTTGCAATAGGTTTATATAATGCAGTTGCAAAACAAACCGGCGGTTCATCGTTAGCTGCTCCATCGTTCAGTGATGCTAAGATCAGCGAAAGAATCGACAAGACTGCCGCAGAGCTGGTGAAGAGCAAAGGCAAATCATTGGTTGTTGCAGGTTCAAACGACACAGCTGTTCAGGTTGTAGTAAAAGAAATAAATAAGTTATTAGATAACTACGGTGCTGATAAATCAATTAATTCTGACAAGGCTTGTTACCTGCGCCAGGGTAGCGATGAAGATTTTGCTGAATTAGTTAGCGATATGAAAGCGGGTAAAGTAGATGTACTTATTACCTATAATGTAAACCCGGTTTATAATTCTGCTAAAGCTTTAGGTTTTGCAGAAGCATATGCTAAGGTTCCTTGCAAAATTGCTTTAGCTGAGGTTAAGGATGAAACTGCAAGCGGTGCAAATTACATTTGCCCTACACATAATTACATGGAAGCATGGGGCGATGCAAACCCATACGATGGACAATATAGCCTTGCACAACCTGCAATCTATCCATTGTTCTCTAAAAAATTCCCAAGAGAGAACGTTGAATCGAAATACGAAGGTACACGTCATGCTCAGGAAAATTTCCTGAAATGGTCGGGTAGCGAAACACCTGATTACTATACATACTTACAACAATACTGGAAGAAGAATGTATTGCCTGAGCAAGGATCGGAAGGTGGAGATTATATGTTCATTGACCTTTGGAACAAAACATTATCAAGTGGCGTTTTTGAAAAAGAAGCAAAGCCAAGGGTAATGGAATCTGCAAGCTCAGTTAGTTTGTCAGATGCAGCGAGCAAAATTGCTGCTACACCTAAAGGCGGAATTGAAGCAGTATTATATGAAAAGACAGGTATTGGTAATGGTAATCAGGCAAACAACCCATGGTTACAGGAAATGCCTGATCCAATATCAAAGGTTACATGGGACAACTACGTTACCATGAACCCTGGTGAAATGAAAGATAAAGGTTACAACCTTTTACTTGATGACAACCGTGATGCAAGCATTGTTACCGTTTCTGCAAACGGAGTTACATTAACACTTCCTGTATATCCTCAACCAGGCCAGGCACGCGGTACCATTGGTATTGCTCTTGGTTATGGAAGAACCGGTGCAGGTAAAGTGGCAAACGGAATCGGACAGAATGCTTATACATTAGTACAGTGGACCAATAATACATTCCAGTATAATGTTGCGAATGTAACTGTAACTAAGGCAGACGGAACTTACAAGTTGGCTGCGACACAAACGCACCACACAATGATCGGCCGTCCTGTGCTTAAGGAAACAACATTGGAAGAATATAAGAAACACGCTGACGCTGGTAACGAAGAAGAAAAGATACCGGTGATGCTTGGTTCTAAATCAGAAGACAGATCATTTAAGGATGTGAACCTGTGGGATGACTATGATAACAAGTCACCTGTTAACATGACCAACAATGCAGGCAATTTAGGTTTACGTTGGAAAATGGCGATCGACCTTAATTCATGTATCGGTTGCGGTGCTTGTGTGGTAAGCTGTAATGCTGAAAACAACGTACCTGTTGTAGGTAAAGAAGAAATTCTGAATGCACGTGAAATGCATTGGATACGTATCGACAGGTACTATTCATCAGACCTTACCATGGAAAAAGCGAAAGAGGAAGGCATGACCGAATCACACAGAATGTATACCATGATGGATGCTTCTGCCGATAATCCCGAGGTAGCATTCCAACCGGTAATGTGCCAGCATTGTAACCATGCGCCTTGCGAAACAGTTTGCCCTGTTATTGCAACCAGCCATGCTTCAGAAGGTATTAACCAAATGGTATATAACCGTTGCGTAGGTACTAAGTACTGCGCGAACAACTGTCCATATAAAGTACGTCGTTTCAACTGGTTTAACTATTACAGGGATGAGAAGTTCCTTACTGTTAACCCAGCACAGGAATCGAACGAAATGGGCCGTATGGTGCTTAACCCTGACGTAGTAGTACGTTCAAGAGGTGTTATGGAAAAATGTTCATTGTGTATCCAGCGTATACAAGGTGGTAAGTTAAAGGCTAAGATTGAAGGCAGAACCATTAAGGATGGTGAAGTAAATACAGCCTGCGCACAATCTTGCCCTACACAGGCAATTGTATTTGGTAATGGAAACGATCCGGAAAGCCGCGTAGCTAAATTGATGGATGACGAAAGAAATTACTTATTGCTTGCTGACCTTGATACCCAGCCAAATGTGTTCTATATGACAAAGGTTAGGAACAGCGATCATCATTTATTAAGCGAATAATACAATCAGATAATACAAAAGATAAACGTTATGCAACACGATTCAATTATCAGGGATCCCCTTCTGTTAGGTAAAAAAACTTACCATCAGATTACAGAAGATGTGGCACGCCCCGTTGAAGGTAAAGCCAACAATTACTGGTGGCTCATGCTGGCATTTGCCGTAGTAGCCTGGATGTGGGGTATCGGCTGCATGTCCTACACAGTAGGCCGTGGTATCGGTACATGGGGACTTAACCGTACCATTGACTGGGGTTGGGATATTACCAACTTCGTGTGGTGGATCGGTATCGGTCACGCAGGAACTCTTATCTCTGCTGTATTGTGCTTGTTCCGTCAACGCTGGAGATTGACCATTAACCGTTCGGCTGAAGCTATGACAATTTTCGCCGTTATGTGCGCTGCTATTTTCCCTGTACTGCACATGGGTCGTCCTTGGTTAGCATATTTCGTGTTCCCGCTTCCAAACCAATTTGGTTCACTGTGGGTAAACTTTAACTCACCATTGCTTTGGGACGTGTTCGCAATATCAACATACTTCTCAGTATCGGTAGTATTCTGGTACCTGGGTCTTATACCTGATTTTGCAATGATACGCGACCGTGCTAAAATAGCAGGCCGTAAAATATCATATGCATGTTATAGAGTATTAAGTTTCGGTTGGAGTGGAAGAGCAAAGGACTGGCAGCGTTTTGAAGAGGTTTCTCTTGTACTAGCCGGTATTTGTACACCACTTGTATTCTCGGTTCACTCAATAGTAAGTAGTGACTTCGCCACCGGTGTGGTTCGCGGATGGCACTCTACTGTTTACCCACCTTACTTCGTTGCCGGTGCTATTTTCTCTGGTATGGCAATGGTACTTACACTTGTTATTGTAGGCCGTAAAGTGCTGAACCTGGAAGAGTATATTACCATACAGCACATTGACACCATGAACAAGGTTATGTTAACCATGGGTTCAGTTGTAGGTATTGCATACTTCGCTGAGTTTTTCATGGCATGGTTTTCAGGCGATCCTAACGAAAGCTTTATTTACCTTTCATGGAACAATGCCATCGGGCCTTATGGTTGGGCTTTCTGGGTGCTGATCATCTGTAATAACTTATTGCCTCAAATACTCTGGTCGAAACGTATACGGACAAACCTGTATATCACCTTCGTTATGTCCATCGTTATCAATATTGGTATGTGGTTCGAACGGTTTGATATTATCGTAACCGATTTATACCGTGACTATATTCCATCTGACTGGACATACTATTCACCAACATGGGTTGAGGTAGGTATCTTTGTCGGAACCATCGGAATGTTCTTTACATTCTTCTTAATCTTTGCTCGTGTGTTCCCTTTCATTGCACAAGCTGAGTTAAAAACAACATTGAAAGCAACAGGTGATCTTTTCCATAACCCTCCACGTAAACTGAAGGCAAACGGACAAGCTTCTGAAGGCTATGAAGTAAAACAACCTGCACATTAATAACCGGCATAAACAGAATACAATATGAGTCACACCTATGTACATGCTCTTTATAATGACGATGACCGCTTAAAGGAAGGCGCTACCAAAGTGCGCGGCCTTGGTTATTCAATTAAAGAAGTGTTTTCACCTTTTCCTGTGCACGGAATTGATAAGATAATGGGGCTTAACCGTACCCGTATCTCTATCTGCTGTTTTATTTATGGCTGCACAGGGTTTTCACTTGCATTATGGATGATATCATATATGTCGGTGTATGATTGGCCTATTGACATCGGCGGTAAACCAAACTTTACCATTTACCATAACCTTCCTTCATGGATACCTATCCTGTTCGAATCAACCGTATTGTGTTCAGCACATGGTATGGCAATTACTTTTTTACTGCGTAGCTGGTTGCTGCCAGGTGTTAGCCTAAAAACCCTGACCCTCGTACAACCGATGATCATTTTTTAATGGTTATGCCGGCTTACAGCGAAGGTGACATTACAAAACTTACAGCTGCTGCAAAAGAAACAGGTGCTGTAGAAATTAAAACTGTACACGCTTAATTGATAATAAAGAAGAATAGTATGAAAGTAAACATCATATCGGGCAGGAAGAAGTTGATGATAGCCCTTCCGATCATTGGAGCCGGAATTTGCTTTTCGGTTTTCTTTAGTTCGTGCAGCCGTAACAATCCGGATAGCCCGGGTGTTGAATACATGCCTGACATGTACCGTTCTCCTTCGTATGAAGATAATTCGGTAAACCCGAACTTCCCGGATAGCATGACCGACAGGCCTCCTGTAGCAGGAACTGTTCCCGTTGGTTTTACACCTGATCCTTTTCCTAATACACCAGAAGGATTGGCAAACGCTATTCAATATTTAAAAGATCCGTTCCCTGCTTCGCCTGAAGTCATTGCAGAGGGTAAAGCTAAATTTGAAATTTACTGTATTCATTGCCACGGTGCTAATGGAATGGGTGATGGAGCTGTAGCAGGTAAGTTGCCTGGTCCTCCTCCTCCTTATTCAGGTGCTGCATTGAAAAATATTACCGAAGGCGAAATATTCCAGACCATAGAGTATGGAAAAGGCCTGATGGGTTCACATGCATCGCAAATTAACCAAAGCGACAGGTGGAAGATCGTACGTTATGTTCAAACATTGCAACATTATGGTGAGGCAGCACAACCTACCACTGGTGATGCAACAGCAATGGCAACTGATACAACAAAAAAAGGTAAATAAAGAACTAAAAATAAAGTAGCACAGCTATGAATTACTACACATTCTCGAGCAAAGCAAAAACCACAACTTACGTACTAATGGGACTGGGGTTGATTGCTATAGTATTTGGCCTCTTAAATGGAGATATAAGCTCTACCCGTTTTTGGGCTAACTTTTTGTTAGAAGGTGCATTCTTTACATTTATTTCATTGGGCGCTATATTCTTTATGTCCTTGCAATATGTTGCAATGGCAGGATGGTCAGTAGTTGTAAAGCGTGTGTACGAGGCGGTTGGAAGATTCCTTCCATTCGGTCTTATTACAATTTTCTTGGTGCTTATTGTTAGTGTTATCAGAAGCAAAACATCAAACGATATTGTGTACCACTGGATGCATAAAGGAACTGATCCGTTATATGATGAGTTAGTTGCAAAAAAATCAATGTGGATGAATATTCCTTTCGTACTGTTTCGTACAGTAATAGTTGGCGGAATATGGGTGTACATGGCTAATGTAATGCGCAAGCGTTCTATTGAAATGGACTTGACCAATGACTATTTGCCACTTCACTATAAGAACTTAATGACATCAGCTTTCTACATTATCTTCTTTGGTATTACCGAACAGTTTATGGCATGGGATTGGATCATGGCAATTGATGCTAACTGGCACAGCACTTTGTTTGGTTGGTATATATTCGATGATATGTGGCTGACCGGTGTAATCGTAACTGTTCTGTTTACCATTTACCTGCGCAGAAAAGGGCTTTTAAAGAATGTGAATGCTAACCATATGCATAACCTTGGTTTGTGGATGTTTGCACTCAGTATTCTTTGGGGATACCTTTGG
>Ga0206856_10370_pt1 | contig 11715 bp, 8 predicted proteins | sample Alteio_BWOrgCont_48_FD_152630 | JGI IMG/M metagenome (GOLD analysis project Ga0206856, IMG submission 152630) | Enriched cells from forest soil in Barre Woods Harvard Forest LTER site, Petersham, Massachusetts, United States -... | ecosystem: Environmental > Terrestrial > Soil > Temperate forest >...
CGCAATAGCCGATTACGAATTTAAATTGTCAGATACCGACAGGAAATATATTCAAAAGGCAGAGAAATATTTAAGCGATAATTTGCTTCATTCGTTCCCCGGAATTGAAGATATTGCCGAAAAGGTTGGCATTTCACCTACTAAACTCAAAAATGATTTTAAGGCAGTTTACGATCAAAGCTTATACCAGTATTACAGGTATCACCAAATGTCATTAGCTAAAAAAATGCTAGCCGAAAAGGCAAGTACAGTAAAGGAAGTTGCTGGTTTATTGGGCTACGAGAATGCCAGCAAATTTGCTGCTGTTTTTAAAGACCAATTTGGTGTACTACCTTCAAGCCTGATCAGTTAATCTGAAATTTTTAAAGAATTTAATATGTAGTTAAATAACTAATTGTATATTTGTAGTCAAATAACTACATAATGAATTTACGAAGAGACGTTTTTCAGGCCATATCAGACCCAACCAGACGGGCAATACTTTTATTGGTGGCCACACAATCAATGGGGGCAGGTGCCAGGTTAGCCAATTGTTCGTAAAATAAACAGTTATATTATTTTCATGTGCATTTTTAAAATGACAATCGCTCACAGCGTTTCCGGGTTTAAAAACCGTCCAGGTTTTATCGGTAAGCACAAGGCCATTAATAAGCATTGACTTACTTTCAATTGTTGTAGTATTATAGTGCAGGTTAATAAAATTAAAATCCATGGGCAAGGTCTTATCATAAATATTCGTCATCTCAAGATTCTTCTTATAATGAAGGTCCGACACAAATACCCACAATCCCTCTTCCAACTCAGTATAGTGCAGCTGGGCATTTAAAAACATTGTTCCGGCAGTTATCAGTTGCTTTTCCTTAGAATGTTTACAAAATGGCATACTATCAAAGGTTTCAACAATAGTATATGGCGAATTTGCCAAATTCGACAAGCGAAAAAAACCCTTCTTATAAGTTACCTTATACTTCTGGAATTTTGATAACCATATTTTAAGTTGTTCGCCAAACATTATTCTATTTTTTTATCGATTTAATTTACTGATCTAACTGAATGAGAGACACTCTACTTACACCAAGCTCTAATATAATAAAAAATGTCTTTTCGGAGCATATATTAACCAAGTCCAAGCAATATTTTTACGTCATATTTATATTTGGTCATACATGAATAATAAGTATCTGCATTTTACAATTGACCTGATTTTGGCTTTATTCTATTATGCAATAGGGTATGGTTATGCCTTACTAACGCCCAGGTCAAGCAAAACTCAAAATATGGAACTTTAAATAATTACTAAATGTCTTTATGGGCTCTCTTCTTAAAACTAAAATTACTACCTTCGCGCCGTTTTTTAATTTGAAAACCAAGTATATAGCACAATAAATTCGATCGTAAACTAAAAAAATCAAAACCTAATGAAACAATTTCTACTTAAAAGTATCTTATGTGTAACAATTGCACTTTTGTGCTTCAGTGTTTACACCAAAGCTCAACACTCTATAAACTTTTCTGGAAATTCAGGTAACGGTGCTACTGCCAGTTACAATTTCGATCTTAACAATGGGTTTACCGTTGAATATGAAATGTATATTAATGCCCTAACTGGTTTAAACGGTGGAGTTACATCTACAAACAGTAACGAACCAAGTCCTGTAGATACGTATATTGATAACACCGGAAATATGAGTATATTGATTGGTAACGGTGGTGTTGCCGGAGCAGGTCACGTAAGTGGATTTGTAGCTGGGCAATGGTACAACATAGCAATTACATGGGATGCAACCAGTGGCCATACATACGTTTATGTAAACGGTGTGCAGCAAGCAACTTTTAGTGCATACTCTGTAGCAAATATTGGCAATATTACTATTGGTGACCGTGCAGATAATGCCACCTTTGCCAATTCAGGATTTGACAGGGTATTAATATGGTCAGGTGGAGCAAGGTCAGCGGCACAGGTTATGGCCGACCAGTATACTTGTTTTACCGGCAGCGAACCTAACCTGGATGTATATTATAACATGAGCGAAAATGCGGGTACTACACTTAATAACTTGGGTGGAGTAGGAACCGCATCAAATGCTACTATAACAGGTCCGGTTACCTGGACAGGAGGATCTGACTCATGTAATGTTACTGCTACTGCTATTAATACCTACTATTCACCAAGCGGAAAACATAAATGGACGACCAGTGGTTATCATGTAGATACTATGGCCTGTGGTACCATTGTATATGTAAACCTTACCTTAACTCACTTAATGTATGTTAGTCCAAACGGAAGTGGTGCTGATGGTATGAGTTGGGCAACAGCGTACACCAATTTTGCCAATGCAGTTGATTCAAGCATGACAGGCGATACTATTTTGGTAGCTCAGGGTACATACCAAGCGGCCAGCGGCAAATCTTTCACCATGAAAGATAATGTGAAAATATATGGCGGTTTTGCAGGAACTGAAACCGGGCTTGCACAGCGTAATCTACAATTAGGCGATACCACCGTGTTAGAAGGCAATGGTGCACCTGTAATAGATAACACAAGCAATGCCCTTACCAATGCTGCTGTGCTTGATGGTTTTGTTATTACAGGCGGAATTGGTGGTGGAATGAATAATACAAGTTCTTCGCCAACGCTTATTAATTTAGTATTTATTAATAATAAACATAACGGTAGCAATGGCGGAGGAATGTCGAACTCCGGTGCATCACCAATACTTACCAATATTGTATTTGTTAATAATAGTGCGGGTGACGATGGTGGTGGAATGTATAATGCAGGCGCATCACCTACACTTACTAATGTAGTATTTTATAATAACGTAGCTAGTGGTCAAGGTGGAGCGATGGCTAATGAATATACCTCATCTCCGACAATCACCAATGCAACATTCAGTAATAATAATACTTCTTTAAATGGCGGAGCAATTTTTAACAGCACATCTACTGCAACTATTATTAATACGGTATTCTGGGGTAATACAATAGGAGGTAGCATACAATCAGATATTGGCGGTTCTGCTACTTTAACATATTGCTATACCCAGACTACTATTGCCGGAACAGGTAACATTAAAGGTACACAAGATCCATTTGTGAATGATGCCAATAAGACAGGTGCACAAGGCGCCGATGCTGTTTGGATGACAGCCGATGATGGCTTGCATTTGGTAACCGGCTCTGCAGCTATTGGTGCGGGTAACGTTAGCGCCATACCTGCAGGTGTAACTACCGATATTACAGCAGTAACTGCAATTATACAAAGTGCTTTAGTGAATATGGGCGCTTATGCAAACACATGTCAAACAGAATCGTTCATTTCACCTAGTGCTTGCAGCAGCTATAACTCCCCAAGCGGTAAATATACATGGACCACTTCAGGTATGTATACAGATACCATACCTAACCATGCAACATGTGATAGTGTTATACATGTTAACCTTACCATTAATTACCCTACCACTACCGATACAAATGCAACAGTTTGTAACTACATCAAGTGGTATGGTGATTCAATTATACAAACCGGCATCTACACTTATACCTTAACAGCTAAAATAACAGGTTGTGATAGTACTATACAGTTAAGGGCAAGAGTTAACCATTCAGCTGCAAGTGCTATTAATATTGGCACGTATGCAAGTACCTATAAATTTAAAGGTACTACCGAAACAGCCAGTGGCCATTATGCTTTCGATACTACCAGTGTTGCAGGTTGCGATAGCATAGTTAATTTATACCTAACTCTATATTCTGCTCCTACCATTTCGGGTGGAGGTTGCATACCTGCTAATTTAACATTCAGTGGCAACCCTTTACCTGTTCTTATACAATGGCAAAACGGTGGTGTAGCAGTAGCTACCGATACCGCAAAGTGGAATGCAGGTATCGTTGTTGCACAAGACAGAATTGATGGAAATTCACATGGTGTTGCCATAGATACTGCCGGCAATGTATATGTAGGAGATCAATCTCAGGTTTTTAAATATCCTAAAGGCGCAACTGCAGGTACTCCGGGTGTTACTGTTGCCAAAAACGGTATTTCAATTATTTCAGATATTAAAGTAGATATTAAAGGTAACCTTTTTGTAGAAGACGGTGACAATCAAGAAGTGTATGAATTCCCTGTAGGTTCGGATTCTACAACATCTCCAACATTAGTAGCTTCCGGCTTCAGTAACCCTGAATATTTATTTGTAGATAATGCAGATAATATTTATGTATCAGATAACAACAGTGATGTAGTTTGGTATTACCCTGCGGGTAATAGCAAAGGTACCGTTGTAGCGCAAACAGGTATAAATAGACCAGGTGGCTTATACGTTGATAACTCAGGCAATCTTTTTGTATCTGACTTTGGAAATAATGATGTGCTTAAATACACTAAAGGCTCTACTAGTTCTACCAATGCTTCTATAGTAGCGGAAGATGAACTGACCAACGCTGATTTTCTGGGTAATGTTACCGTTGATGGTAACGGATATGTATATGTAGAGAATGCAATTTACAGTAACAGTAAGGATAGCTCTGTTATATATATATATTCTCCGGGTTCAAATGCTTCTACCCATCCTATCGATAGCATTATTTTACCGGGTATGTTTACCAGCTTTTATTTTACTACCGATGCCAGTGGTAATGTATATGCTTTGAGCAACTATAATAGAACTGTCGAGAAATACAGTAACATTATTAAAATGACCGACAGTGTTAAAACAGGTGGCAGCTATACAGCTATGGTTAATTCTTTCTCGGGCAGTAGTACTACTACAAATGCAATTTTAGTTGGTCCGCACCCTACAATACATGTTGCAGGGCAGGATAGTATTATGCTCGGCAGTGTAGATACTTTGATTGCATCGGGCACAGCTACCAGTTACCTGTGGTCACCTTCCGGACAGTCAACCGATAGTATTAAGGTATCGCCTGGTGCAACTACAACTTATACAGTAACGGCTACTCTTAGTGGTTGTTCAGATACTGCAACCTTTACTGTTAAGATCGAGATACTTACGGGTGTAAGAACTATTTCAACCCAAGGTTCAGTTAGGGCTTATCCAAATCCGGCCGTACAAACACTTAACCTGACATTCAACTCAGGTAATACCCAGGACGCAACTATAGATGTAGTTGATCTGGCGGGTCAGGTTGTAATAAGTAAGAACACTACGATCAGTAATGGAGAAGTACTGCCAATAGATATAAGCAGACTAGCGGCCGGCAACTATTTGGTTAAAATAAGAACTGCAAATTCTTCTCAAACACTAAAGTTTGTAAAGCAATAGGTAATTATAATTAAGTAACATAAAAAAGCCCTGGCAATGCCGGGGCTTTTTTATGTGCATGCAACAGAAAAATAAACCGCTGTCCAGCAGTTCGAAAAGTTTAAATCAGTATTTTTGAAACAGATATAATATTTTAACATAAACGAAACCAATGAAAAAGGCAGAAATTCAAACAGAAAAGGGTACCATGAAAGTAGAATTTTATGAGAAAGATGCGCCCGGAACAGTAGCTAACTTTGTTAAATTGGCATCGGAAGGCTTTTACGACGGACTTAAATTTCACAGGGTAATACCTGATTTTGTAATACAAGGCGGTTGCCCATTAGGTACCGGAACCGGCGGACCTGGTTATACCATACGATGCGAAACTTCAGGCGAGAACCAATACCACGATAAAGGTGTACTTAGTATGGCCCATGCAGGACCAAATACCGGTGGCTCCCAATTTTTTATTTGCCATAGCCGCACAAACACAAAACACCTCGACAGAAAACACACTTGTTTTGGTAAGGTTGTTGATGGGCTTGATGTGATAGATAAAATAAAACAAGGAGATGTTATTACCAAAATAACAATTACCGAGTAGGTATCTTTTTCTTACCAACATAAGACAGGCTTACAGGAGCTCAGTCATATATAATACATATTAGTATGGATATATTTTCTGAAAACATCAGCATTGATGACCTGGAAGTAGCTAAACAGCTTATTAAAGAAAGCAGGGAAGGCTTTATTACATTATTTAATAACAGCCCTATTTGCATGAGCATGACCTCAACTGACCCACTAAGAAGAGTTTACGTAAGGGCGAATAAAAAATTCATAGAGACTTTTGGGTTTTCTGAACAGGAAATAATTGGCCGCACATCGGTTGAGATTGGAATACTTGAGCCTGAAGAATCTACACGGGTAGGTTCTGTAATAAAGGAAAAAGGCAGGTGGCAGAATGAATACATAAAATGTATTACCAAAGATAAAACGCCTGTTCATACCATATCTTCGATAGAGCGAATGGATATGAATGGTGAAACATATCTCATATCTTTTTTTATAAATATTTCGGAAATAGTAAAACAACATGCTGTTATAGAACAGTATGCACAACAATTGGAAGTAGCTAATAAAGAACTTGAAGGATTTTCATATACCGTTGCACACGACCTTAGAGCACCATTAAGGGCAATAGACGGGTATGCCAAAATACTTGAAGATGATTATAAGTCAACTTTTGATGACGATGGCAAAAAAATAGTAGGTGCCTTAAGGCATAATGCTCAAAAAATGAGTACTCTGATCGATGACCTATTGGCATTCGCAAGAATTGGAAAAGGGTCGCTGAAGGAAGCACCTATAGATATGGATAAGCTAATCCATGCCGTGCATGCTGAACTGAAGGACACAGGGTCTGCTAAAGCGACGGTAAATATCTCCAGGTTACATCCGGCAAAAGGAGACTATGCACTTATGAAACAGGTACTATTCAATCTTTTATCGAATGCTATAAAATATTCATCAAAAAAGAGTGACCCCGTAGTTGAAGTATCTTCAGAAATAAAGAACAATCAGTTAGTATATACTATAAAGGATAACGGAGATGGATTTGATATGCGTTATGTAGATAAACTTTTCGGCGTTTTTCAAAGGCTTCATACAGATGAGGAGTTTGAAGGAACCGGTGTGGGGCTTGCTATTGTTCAACGTATTATTGTTAAGCATGGCGGTAAAGTGAGTGCCGAAGGTGAATTAGGAAAAGGTGCTACATTTCGTATTATGCTGCCTGTAAAAGAGGATTCTGCAGTAACAGCATAAACACATTTGCTTTAGCTAGTGTATTTTTCAGGTAACAAGCTGAAAAATAATTGTACGATCTATATTACTGAAATATAAGCAATGCAAAAAAAATAATATATTGCATTAAAAAAACCAATAATTTTTCATGAATAAGGGAAGACTTGAAGCTTTCAGTGATGGAATGTTTGCCATAATAATAACTATAATGGTACTTGATATAAAAGCACCGCATGGCAATACATTTAAAGACCTGCTTCCGCAAATACCCATTATGTTTTGCTATTTGCAAAGTTTTTGGTTTGTGGCAAATTACTGGAGCAACCATCATCACCTGTTACATACCGCCAATAAAGTCACAGGTACTGTACTGGTGGCTAATTTAAATCTTTTGTTTTTCCTTTCCATGATACCTTTTGTAACAGGCTGGGTAAGCGAAACTGACTTTGCACCTGAACCAGTAATTGTATATGCCATAGCGCTTCTTATACCAGGATTTATGTATACCATATTGCTAAAAATAATTGAAAAGCATAATCCCTGGAGTGAGCCTATGAAGAAAGCAATGAAGCGCCAGGAAATAAAAGCATATATCAGTATAGTGCTATACGTTGCAGCAATTCCAGTCGCTTTTAAAAATACTTATATCTCAGAAGCCATGTTCCTGGTAGTTGCCTTAGTTTGGATCTTCCCTGATAGCAGAATTGAAAAGGCCATGGCTGAAAATTGAAAATTATTTCAAGGTCTTCCTCCTACTCTGTATACTTGAAAAGAAAGTAGTGGTGCAGTATATTGATTAACATGTTACAACCCTTTCCTTAGGGTGCCCGACTGATACGTTAGCGTTCCTATGCCTTATTGTGCAGGTGCTTTGTCTTGGTGCGGTAGCGGGGAATGAATAATGCCAGGAAATATGCCTTGAATATATACCACCAGAATCCATTTTTCTCAATCAGTTGTGGATCAATCAGGTGCTCAATCTTTTTGTGTTCGGCTGGTATTTTACTCCAATGCAGCCCGGCCTTATTATGGTGTGCAGTATGCAATCCGTTATTAAAAAGAAGGAAATTAATTATTCCCATAAAATTTCTTGAATGATCTATGTCTGATTCCTCGTCGGCATGTACATGCTGAACATAATTAAATATAAGCACGCTGAAGGTTGATACTTGTTGAGGGATGATAATATATAACAATGCATTTTTCCAGTTTAGCAACAACGCAATACCTACAAATAACACCAATACTACAATTTGAGTTATACATAAATAATACTGCTTCCGCGATACTGCTTTAACTTCCTTTAGGTATGCCTTAAGAACAATTTGCTGAAAATATCCACTTATTGAGGGGTAAGACAAAAGTGTAAGCAGGTTATTCCTCTCACTTACACGGTAAGTAATGGTATAGTCACCAGGCTTATTATTTAGCTTATGATGGTTCTTATTATGTGTAGGTATCCAGGCCCAAACAGGAAACCCATAAAAACAAGTCAGCCACCAATCGGTGAGCATATTCAATGTTTTGTTCTTCCACATTGGCAAATGGTTATGGTTATGAGCCATAACAGCTACTGTAACCGCCATAAAAAGGCACCATACATAAAGTATTGGATTCAATGATTTAAGGTTCCATTGAACAATAAGCAACCCTGTGGTTATTGCCATGTAAATAAGCGATTTAATATCTGCCCTGTGTCGTAGCATATTAATGGAATAAAAAAATTATGAATTTCCGTAGGGTCCGGCGAACTGAGTAGTCGCCACTGTTGACAAGGAATACTTACCCGGTACAAAGGTAGTCTTAAATTGTGAGCCATTTACATTTCACTGCAAAGAATCTAAAAAACTTTACGCCCGGTAAGGGTTCCTGGCTTATAACTTCTTAGTCAACTCTGTGAGAGGGAGTTAATATCTGCAGACTGTGTTGCTTTTCCTGTTAACACTGAAATAAGCAGCCCAATATTAATTAATACCAATGGTGGAATTGGTATATGAAATCTGTTATTCTGCCAAAAACTTATGCCTGATATAAGTATTAATGCGACAGGTATTATCCAAAGTAAAATACAATATAAAAGCAGCTTGTTTTTAAGTTTTCGTCGCAATAGAAAAACAAGAACGATAAGGGCGCCAGCTATGAAAGAAATTAAAAGATTCATATAACCCGAAACTGTAGTACACATATTTCTAAATACCTGCAATGCTTTATCATTGTCTTGTGATATTGCAAAATCACCACCTTGCGCTGAGTTAAAGTAAATATCAATGCATAGCGCTTTGAATAATTTTATTTTGTTATATTTCACATTGTGCCACATATCATTACTGGCCATGTATTTTATGCTATCCCATTCACCTTTGTTAAAATAATTCCAATATTCTTTTCCTCTTCTATTTTTTTCAAGATGTAAGTCGTCCCCTGTTTCCATGGAATGTACATATGAACCTATGTAGACATATACTGTTTTCTGACCGTCGATTGAAAGTGTAAATGTTCCATAGTCTTTTTTCATCAGCAGCATCTGCCCCAGTATAATAGTAATGCCTGATAAAATGATCATTAAAAATGTCCTCATTTTTTTAAAACCAATGCTGTTTCTTTTTTTTATTACATGTACTAAAATCAGGAAAAGCAACACGGGTAGCAAAACCATCAGAATGGGCCTTGTGATTATTGAATAACAGTAAATAAAAAACGCCCAGCCAAGTGAAGTAATATTTTCAGTTACTATATATTTTGCGGTAAAATAAGCTATGAGGGTGAGAATGAAAGTGTAAATGGTTTCAGAGAGGGCAAAGTTCACGTATTCTATATTACCTATCAGAATGCAAAATATACATGCACTAAGTAAAGCAATCTTTTTATTACCTGTTAACAAATTAAGTGTTTTGAATATGAGGATAGAAGTGAATATCCAGGCAATGAAATTCAGAAACACACCCCAATAAATAATAGTGCTATAGTCAGCTTTAAAAACGCAGGGTATTCCTAAAAGCAGTGGGTACCCCTCCCCTCTTTCAATGTTAGCTTTAAAACCTTGTTGATACATCTCTTTCGCAGCTTCAATATAACCACTGGTATCTAAACCCTGGTGGCCCTCAATTACATAATAGTGGAAAGTTGGCAAGAGAAAGCTGACAACGAAATAGAATACAATAGAAATACCTACTATAATATATATTTCTTTTTTATTACGCGTCTTCATTTTTTATGCACTTCTAATATCGCCTAAACCAGTGGGCGAGTGAATATCAAAATTAGCAAAATATATGAGAGGATCTTTACTAATCCTGCTCCATTCCTACGGCTCAAGTTACTAACGACGACTATGGTGATGCTGGGTTTCCAAGTGCTTTCGGTCCATTCTCATCCTGAAATACACGAATGAAATTACGCTTCACACTTTATTCATTTTAAAAATTGGAAATGATCCCTCTTTCTTTTATATACCGTCAGGGCTATTTGTTTAGAAGATCAATCTTCATACTATTTTTCTAAGCATAAAGTCTTATATTTACAGAATACAGAATAACTACAAGCGGTATTTCTTAATGATTAGCTCTAAAGCATATTTAGTTGACCTACTCACGTTTAAGTATTAGTAAATGCATGAATCTATTACATTAAAGAGCTTACAAGGTAAATTAAGACTGAAAATGCTTGATTTATATAAAATGGCAAATGCGGGGCATATAGGTTGCTCCCTAAGTTGCATTGATATTCTAATTGCCTCTTTGATTTTACGAAAGATTGAATCTGATGACTTTATATTATCAAAAGGCCATGCTGCCGGTGCTTTATACGTTTGCCTTAATTATAAGGGTGAGCTTACCGATGAGCAATTAATGACTTATTATAAGAACGGAACATCATTACCGGCACATCCTGCAGCAGGTAAACATGCAGGCATACCTTTTGCTACCGGCTCACTTGGTCATGGACTACCTATAGGTTGTGGTATTGCTAAAGCCAACAAAATGAAAAAAACAGATGGGTATGTATATGTTGTTATGAGTGATGGAGAAACTAATGAGGGTACAACATGGGAAGCTTCTCATTTTGCAATAACCCACAAACTGGATAACTTGATTGCAATTATTGACCGTAACGGAATACAGGGTTTTGGCAATACAAAAAATATATTAGGAGATACCGCAGCGCCAGATTTATGGAAGAACTTGGGATATGATATGAGAGAGGTTGAAGGCCATGATGTAACAAAAATAGTTGAAACTATAGATGAGTTAAAAGGACTAAAAAATGGCAGGCCTAAACTTATTATTGCGAATACAATCAAGGGTAAGGGGGTGTCTTTTATGGAAAATGAGATGGCATGGCACTATTTACCAATGAATGGGGAGCAATTTGAAAAAGCTAAGCTGGAAATTGAAAAAAATTACTTGAGCTAAGTATGAATTCTCCTTATTCTATTTCTGAAGATTCGGTAAAGCAATTAAATTCTTTGCCAGGGCCAATTGCAGTTTTTGGCGCAGGTGGCTTTATTGGTATAAACCTATTGCTTGCAATTCTTGAACATAGAAAAGATGTATATGGTATATCTCAGGATAATCAAAATAATTGGAGACTCAGCGCATCTCATGTGCCAATGACCAATTTATTATCATGCGATATAAATGAC
>Ga0206856_10371_pt1 | contig 11690 bp, 10 predicted proteins | sample Alteio_BWOrgCont_48_FD_152630 | JGI IMG/M metagenome (GOLD analysis project Ga0206856, IMG submission 152630) | Enriched cells from forest soil in Barre Woods Harvard Forest LTER site, Petersham, Massachusetts, United States -... | ecosystem: Environmental > Terrestrial > Soil > Temperate forest >...
GCACCAACCTTGACAAAGACTCCACGTCCAGGCGATTGTCGCCGCTTAATATGAAAGGAGCCGACATGAAGAAGACCTATCTTCTGACCCCCGGCCCGACCCAGATCCCTGAGTCGATTAGCTCCCTTTTTGCTCGACCCATCATCCATCATCGGACGCCTGCGTTTCAGACGCTCTTTGAAGATGTGCGCGCGGGCTTAAAGTATCTTTATCAGACCAAACAAGACGTACTCCTCCTTGCATGCACCGGAACGGGCGCGATGGACGCTGCCGTTTCGAATATTTTTAAAAAAGGTGACAAAGTTCTCACTCTGAACGCCGGCAAATTCGGCGAACGCTGGACGAAAATAGCTCGCGCCTACGGGTTAGTTGCCGTTGAACTCAAAGTCGAGGCAGGCGATAGCATTGAGCCTAAACAAGTTGAAGACCTTCTTCGTGCAAACCCGGATGCGAAGGCCGTGCTTTTTCAGGCATCCGAAACCTCGACCGGCGTGAAACTCCCAACACAAGAGATTTGCAAACTCGCACGCGCAGCGAACGCACTATCCGTGTGTGACGCCATCACAGCCTGTGGCGTTTTTGATTTGCCGATGGACGAATGGGGTATTGACGTTCTCATCACGGGCTCGCAAAAAGCGCTCATGCTCCCTCCTGGGCTTTCGATGATCGCGCTCAGTGACCGCGCGTGGGCGATGAACGAGACTTCGGACCTTCCGCATTTTTACTTCGATCTGGCGAAAGAGCGCAAATCGCTCCCGAAGAATCAAACGGCGTGGACCCCCGCGATTTCACTGATTCAGGGATTGCAAGAAGCTCTACGAATGATCCGCGAGGAAGGCCTCCACAATGTGTTCAAACGCCACGAGTTGCTTGCAAAGGCGACTCGCAATGCGGTCACCGCGCTTGGACTCGAGATTTTGGCTAAAAAACCATCCACTGCGGTAACTGCCGTCAAAGTCCCTGCATCCATCAAAGACGGCAAGCAGCTGCCGAAGATCATGCGAGACAAATACGGTGTCACCATTGTGGGCGGTCAGGATGAGCTTGAAGGCAAAATCATTCGCCTCTCTCATTTTGGTTATTGCGATAAGTTCGACGTGATCACGGGGATTTCGGCCCTCGAACTTGCCCTCAACGAGCTTGGCTACAAAGTCGAATTCGGCAAAGGCGTCGGCGCAGCTTTAAAAACGTTTTCGGAAGGATGATCTAAAATGAATGTTGTAGTTGTTGGCGCACAATGGGGCGACGAAGGCAAAGGCAAGGTCGTCGACCTTTTTAGCGCGAAAGCAGAATACATCGTCCGCTACCAGGGCGGGAATAATGCCGGCCACACGCTCGTCGTGAACGGCAAAAAAACGGTTTTGCACCTCATCCCCAGCGGGATTCTTCACGCAGGTAAAATCTGTCTGATCGCAAACGGCGTGGTTTTTGATCCGATTGTCTTTTTTGAGGAAATCGAAGAACTCAAATCCGCCAGCGCATTTTGGGCCACACCTGCCGAGTGCGTGCGGGTCAGTGAACGCGCGCATGTGATTCTGCCATTTCATCGCACTTTGGATCGCCTGCGTGAACAACACGCTGCCGGTGGCAAAGGCAAGATTGGGACGACCGTTCGTGGGATCGGCCCGGCATATGAAGACAAAGTCGCTCGACGCGGGATCCAAGTGGTGGATCTGTTGCGCCCGGCACTGTTGCGCACGAAGCTTGAGCGCGCGATTGAGGAAAAAAACGCCCTTTTGAAGCATTTTTTCAATACCGAGCCGATCGAGCTCGAGCCTCTGTATCAAGAGTGCCTAAAAATCGGCGAGCGCCTACGACCTTTCGTGACGGATGTTCGTGCGATTTTAGTCGAAGCTTTGCGAAACAAACGTCCGATCCTCTTTGAAGGCGCGCAAGGCACTTTGCTAGACGTCGACCACGGGACCTATCCGTATGTCACTTCGTCAAACACCGTCTCAGGTGGAGCGATGACGGGATCCGGTGTGGGACCGAATGCGGTTTCGCAAATCATTGGGATCACAAAAGCCTATACGACTCGAGTCGGAACGGGGCCTTTCCCCACCGAAATCGAAACGACGGAAAAAGAAACCGCGGAACTCATCCGGAAGGTCGGCGCCGAATTTGGTGCAACCACCGGACGCCCCCGCCGCGTGGGTTGGCTAGACCTCGTCGCACTCAAATATGCCGTTGAAGTCAACGGGATCACAGGCCTCGCGCTGATGAAGTCTGATGTGCTTCAGGATTTTGATTTTGTGAAGGTTTGTACCAGTTATCACTTGGGTGGAACGACACTCTATGATCTTCCATCTTGTGTAGAGGATTTGGAAAAGGTCGAACCGATCTATGAAGTCATGCCGGGCTGGGGGAAAATCAACACGACCGATGCTCAGGCACTCGAGGACCTCCCTCTCGAACTTTTTAATTACGTCCGTTATATTGAGAAGTTTTTGGGAGTCCCCGTGATGCTCATGAGTACGGGACCGGGTCGCGAAGAGACTTTGATGTTAGACGATCCTTTTCGCGGTTAGTTGACTCGGCGTATTATTTTTATCCGTGATTCAACTTTGCGGCGATTCTGATTGCGCTGCTGAAGACTCTTTGATAACTCGATACCTCGTTTGTATTTGGCGTAGAGCTTTTGGTGCGAGACGAAGTGTCGTGCCGAGAGAACAAGCCAAACCTGGTGAGAGCCGTTAGCTCAGTTGGTAGAGCAGTACACTTTTAATGTACGGGTCAGTGGTTCGAGTCCACTACGGCTCACCACTTATGTGGTGAAACACTCATCATGCTGATTCACTTCGCTTTAAAAATCTAAAATACTGCTCGGGGATATCGTCAAACTCCGCTTTTCTTCCGCACCCTGGACAAGGCGGCTCGGGAAGATGCGGAAGTCGCGCTTTGAGCGACTCTGTTTTAAAAAGTGCGATGAGCTCCTTTTTACAACCCGTGCACACAAAAGGCACGTACACCGACTCGACCGCGCCCCCGCACGTAAAATTGGAAATCATATTGATCTGATGAACGATTGCGATCGAACACTCGACAAAACGGAGACGGGTGCTTCGTGTCCGCGCACCTTGAAAATATCCGATCCACGCTTTAACTCCATCCGAATTGATGCGCGAGACGCCTTTGGTATTTACACAAAGTTCTGCGGGAAGGGGGCCAATGATTTTCTCAAAGTCGACGGACTCCTCGATCGTGCCGATGAGCTGGATCACTAACTCCGTTCCGTTGTAGTCTTTAATGATATTGAGACTCATACTATTTCAGGATGCCATAAAACAGCCTGAGGCGGAAGAACCGTCGGAAACGCCGCCGCGGTTCTACGCCCTACTCCTCGACGATCGACTCCGGCCACGCCCCGACCTTGACACCCTGCTCGGTTTTCGTCTAGTGGAAGCGGGTGGTGTTTTCCAGCGTTCAATATACAACTCGGCAAAATCGATCTGGTCTAAAAGTTCACTCTCGTCATATCTCAACTGCGCGGCGACTTTGTCGCGCTCGCGTTTGATTTTTTTAGGTTGCTCTCTCTTTTTTTTAAAACCCCAAGCCGGCTCTCGCCCACACAGGGTCACTTGTCGCTGAAGATGTCTCAATCCTAAACTCAACTCTTCAAATAAACTCTTGAGCGACCAAACGCTCTCTACGCCTTGCACGCTATCATCCAGAATATCACTCATAGCCGCAAGGGCTTCAAGCCGCTCTAGATCCTGATTGTCGTATGCACTTTGGACCTGGTGCCAAAGATCTTTGCGCTTTTGATCCAAAAATTCGTTCACGTCTGGATGAAGTTTGCGCGCCAATGAACGGTAGAGGGTCTTGAGTCTATTCGCGGTCGGCTCGGGCGTTCGATCAGCTTGACGAAAAGGTTCATCGAATCCTTCAAACGCGTCTCGAAAATCTCGCTGCCCCTTTGAACTTTCAAATGGATCATCGCCGCTTCGAAAATCATCATCTCCGAATATATCGTCAAATTCGTCTCTCGCGTCCGCATCGTCGTCTCGAAACGGATCTTCATCATTTTCTTTCTCAAACTCGGGCTCGCACGAAAGCGCGTGATTGCGATTCTCGATCACGGCACGATAAGCTTCATAATAGCTACAACGATTCTCTAGTTTATATTCTTCAACATCGTGTACGAGTCTCTGTAACTCATTGAGTTTTTGAGCCAGCTCACGGAGGCTGGTGATCTCTTTGCCGAACGTCGCATGGATCCATTGCTGAAACGCGGGTTGATCCTCTTCGTTGAACCGTCGAATCCGTTCACGGGCGAGATCCATTTTATGAATGAGATCTTTGCATCTTTTCTGTTCCGCTCGCTTTAGCGAATCCGCGTCGATCTGAATCAGACTTCGGCAATCGCTCAATACGACCGTCTGCTCCTGATATCGAATGATTCTTCGTCGACGAGGCATAGCCCAGTCTCTTACCTAAGCAAAGCGTTCATCACAATCACCAATCTTATCGCGCCTCAAATTAACCAGTGATCTCAAAACACTTCGCAAAAACGGTAGCAAACGAATACCCCTCCCCAGAGGGTCCGGCCTTTGCTTCGCGATTTGCGAAGCACTTCAATATTTGATAACATTGGTTTTATATTTGCTGTAACTTTTTGGAGCGACTTCCGTCTATAGGGTAAGGAGATCGAATATGAAAACGAATAAAAACAAAAAGACCCAGACCCGCCAGGAAAAACCAGTCAACAAAGGCTGCCAATGTGGCCCTTCATGCCCGTGCAGCCCATGTATTTGCAATCCTTGCACCTGCGGTCACTAATCCGGATCGGGGAGCCCAGACCCAGATTTGGGCTCCCTTTCCTATTCAAGACTCTATGACACCTCAATCACCATCCTCATCAAACGATGTAGCAAACGCCCTAGAGTCTCTTGACGAACGAGTCTCACGCGTTTTGATCGACGGTCGTGCGCAGTTCAAAAAGTTCGTCGCTCGCCGTGTGAAGGATGACTCGATCGCTGAAGACATCCTTCAAGAGAGTTTGATGCGAGCGATTCAAAAATCGGGTGATCTCCGCGAAAGTGAGAACATCGTCGCCTGGTTTCACCAGATTTTGAGGAACGCGGTGATCGATTATTTTAGGACTCGCACGACGGATCAAAATAAAACGGCCGCCTTTCAACGAGAACTCACGGCACAAGGCGATAGGGCTGTATCCGCTCCCGACGAACCTCGGAGCGAGGCCTGTCGATGTCTTGCCTTCCTCCTCCCTGCTCTGAAACCGGACTACGCGACACTGCTCGATCGAATTGACCTCAAAGAGGAACCCGCCGCTCAAGTCGCACAAGATCTATCCATCACCCCGGGCAATCTCAAAGTGAAACTTCATCGCGCTCGGCAAGCTCTCAAAGTCAGTCTCGAACGCTGTTGCGGCAGTTGTGCGACCCATGGTTGTGTCGATTGCGATTGTGCGTAGATCTCTCTAAACTTACTCCGCCGCAGCGCCGTTCTTAATCCAATCAAGAATCGCATCTTTTTCAGGCTGCGTAAGCGGCGTATCCGGCGGCATATCTGGCGGATTGCCGTCGCTGATCTCTTGATAGATCGTTGAATTGGCTGGACTTGCTTTGTCGATGTATTTGGTCGTCGCAATATGAGCGAGATCGGTCGCAACACCAAAATACTTATTCGGCTTATTGTGACAGGCGACACATTTGTTTTCAAAAACAGTTTTTGCCCTCGCCGCAGGTGACTGTGCTTTGGGTGATGCAGGAGGAGTCTCCAAACAAGCCATCTCTTCCAGCGACTTGTCGGCCCAATCTTTGATGACGCCCTGATCCTCTTCCGTCAGCTTCGATCCCCAATGAATCGCAGTATACTTTGTGGGAGGCATCGACTTGTCTTTTGCAACGGATCGAATGGCTCGAATCAACGCAGGCTGTTTAACGCTGTTATTTTTAGTCATGAAAGGATAATCCATCACAAGCTGAAGTGAGTCTTGTCCATCGACCATATCGTTCACAATAGGATTCAAATCCCAACTGCCGCCGACTCCCCACCCGGAGTACCACGGTGGATTCTCTCGCGAGTTATGGCAATCAAAACATTTTTTTTGGAAAATAGGTTTGACCTTGGTCTGGTAAGCTTTACGGATATCCGCCGTGATCTTTTTCTCGTCGCAATTAGGGTTCGCCGCAAACTCGTTCTGCACGACCCCAGCAAAATCGCTCTCCGAAATAGCATCGCCCAAACGACGTAGACCTTGGGTGCCCTCGTCCGCCGTCGGAACCGGGCAATCGGCGAACGCGCCCCCCTGAAATCCCATCACAATGGAACTCAACGTCATCACGAAATAAATGGAGCGACTCACAAAGCACCGCCAAAATTATGACCCATAAGCATTCGAACTCCTCGAATACAATTATTGGATATAATTAGGAGAGGTTCAATAACTTTTCCAAAGCCACTGCCTCGGCATCGACGTGATCTGAACCTACGGGAGCGGCTTTCATGCGTGATTCTACATCGTTCGAGCCGTCCACGATATTTTTAGGAGAGTCATGATGTTGACTGGTGATCACAAACTCCTTTTGCACTCCATGCGCAGAAGTCACGGCAACCGTTCCGTGACAGGTGCATAGAAACACCCCTCCATCAGATCCCGTTTTTACAAAGAACGTAGTCCCGCGAACCCCCATCACGGCTGCGTGAGTTCGAACTTGAAAATGATTCGGGCGATGCTCTGGATTGCGAACGGAAGAAAGCACAGAGCCCTGATGAAGTGTGAGTGACCAGTCTTTGCCATTAACCTGATCGACTTGGGCCTGACTATTCCCTTTTAACAGTGCCGCTACTTCATGAGCGATGAGAAGAGTCACTTCCGACGCACTCTCGGTCATAATCATCTCGCCGCTGAAGAGTTCACTTCCGAGATGAAGCGCTTCTTTATGGCCGCCCCACAAACCCCAAGACTTGCCCACCAATGATGCCACTTTGCCGATCGGAGTTTCATCCGCGCCAAAAGCGGAAAGAGTAAAACAAGAAACGATTAGGACACTAATTGCGAAATATTTCATATTCGACCTTCCATCTTTGGCAAGTATACTTGCCAAACTCCGGAAAAGAACGGTAATTATGGTCCACACCTTAGGATTGTAAAATCGAAACTGTCGTTAGGAGATCTTGTGACTACTCATCGCATCGAAGTCCCCGGAAGTTATGTTTGCGATTATCAAATACGCTCGAGTGAAAATCCCTCACGCCTCGTCCTCTTGCTTCATGGATACACGTTGGCGGGACCGTGGATGCTGTCTAAATGTGGCCCCGCTCTGCCACCTGAGCTGGAAAAAAATTCGGTGATCCTCGCGCCAAACGCCCCTTTTCCAATCCCGGAAAAAACGAAAGACGGATATAAAGTGGGGTTTTCTTGGTATTTCTACGACCCCGCGATTGACGATTATTTTATCGATATGAAGGTCGCTTGCCGGTTTCTGATCGAGATGATTCGCAAACTTGGTTTTGAAAACTTACCCGTCACGATCATCGGCTTCTCGCAGGGCGGTTACCTGGCCCCGTTCGTGGCCCAAGAAGTACCGAAGGTGGATCACATCATCGGGATCGCTTGTCAGTTTTTGAACGAGGAGCTCGAACTCAACGCCCAAATCAGAATGGATCAAATTCATGGTGCTAATGACGACACAGTGGATCCACTACGCGCGCGAAAATCTCATGATGCCCTCACGAAATCTGGAATCAAGGGCGAGTTTTACCTCCTTCCAGGAGTCGGACACCGATTCTCCCACGAAGTGCAGACCCGTCTGACATCTCTCCTATCTTAACGGTTAAGAACACGCGCTCTAGCACTACTTGGTTGCGTAGGTGATTTTGGCTTTAGACGAGGAGAGTTTCTCGAAAAAACCGGAGCATACACGAAGTATAAAAACAAAAGCGCCACGTAACGAAGGAGTGCTAAACCATTTCAAAAAGTTTTTGCCCGATATACTCGCCTTTTTTTGCGCCCGGCGGACAAGCGAAAAGACCACTTCCCACGTGCGTGACAAACTGGTTCAGCGCATCGAGCTTGGCCATGTTCTCGAACATCTTGATGAAACCCGTGCGTGGATCTGATTGATACGAAACGAAAAACAAACCCGCATCATACTCCATCCCTTGACGCCAAGGTGGCCAACGCTCGGCCGTAAAATTCACTCCATCGTTGTAAGAATATCCTCGTCTTAAAATCTGTGCGCCACCATTTGCCTCGATCGAAGCCAGACGCACATGAGAATTATCCGGTATAACGGAGTTGCCATCTTTGTCGACGGCCGCGAGATTCAAAGTCTCTCGTTCGTGAGCCTGTCCCAGGGGCGCACCGGAGTCCTTGTGACGTCCAATCACCTGCTCTTGAAACTCCACGTCGGTCGAATCCCAATGCTCGAGCGCAATGCGAATTCTGCGGGTGACCAAGTAACTCCCGCCTTGCATCCAACGCGGACCTTTTTTATCCACCCAAACAAAGTGATCGTGTTCGGATTCTTTAGGTTGTTGAGTTCCGTCTTTAAACCCCATCAAATTGCGAGGGGTTTCGCTGCCGTCGCCACCTGATGCAAAACCTGTTTGTGCCCAACGAACCTGCGCTACATCAGTCGCAAGCCTCACAAGCTGGCGAACAGCATGGAACGCGACCTGTGGATCATCCGCGCATGCTTGAACCGATAGATCGCCGCCTGTTTTGGCTTCCATCAACTCGTCACCATGGAACTTAGGCATCTCCACCAAAGCTTCCGGTCGCAGTTTCACGAGACCGTAACGATCCACTCCCGCTTTTGAAAAAAGTCCGGATCCAAAACCAAAAGTCAAAGTGAGTCGCGACGGAGAAAGTCCGATCGCCTCCCCTCCATCAGCAGCAGGGTGGCTTAAATCTTTACTCAATGGCGCCGCAGTTTGACCTTCAGTCATGCGAGCAGAAGCTTCAGTCCACGCTTTAAGCAATTTGATAACTTCATCGCGATTTTTGGCGACTAAATCAAAAGAAGCAAAATAAGTATGCGCTTGCTGAGGAGTTATGATGCCGGCTTGATGCTGATCCCAAAATGGGATCGTGGCAGATTTGTCATGGGGAACGACTGCGCCCGCAGATTGCGTGGATTTTTCCGACGCGTTTGCGAGACGCGTAGCGATCGACCCAAGTCCTGTGCTCGCCGCTAGAACGCCGATACCACCTCCGGCGGACTTAAAAAACGACCGCCGCGTGAGCGCGCTAAAAGGGCAGCCACTCATTGAGCTAACACGAGCAAATTCATGTCGTCCTCCACATAATAAAATCCGTCACCATTAGGTGTGAGCGCGATCCCAAACAGATCTCCGTTGCCCGGTGGAACCTGCGCTTTGTCCGTATCGATCCATTGGGCATAAAGTTGTTTACCCGTCGCAGGATCAATCTCAACGACTTGTCCATTGCGACCATTCGTCACCAGTAGATGCCCGTTAGGCGCTAAAATCATCGCAAGCGGTCTGTGCAATAGACCATCCTTAGTCAGCTCTGTTCCGACTCCCGCACTCGAGTCGCGTGTCGCTGCATCCGGGATCGAAACAACCCGGTTATTGAGGGCATCAGACACATATAATGTTTTGCCATCAGGCCCGAGCGCCAACCCCGTCGGTCCGATGATGAAAACATCTCTCGCTGCTCTCTCGGATAGACCGCTCGCGATCACCGTTTGACTCTTAACTTCGGGTGGCTTCCCGTCGGCAATCGCCAATTCAATTCTCAGAACAGTCGCTTTGTTCACAACCGTCCAGTTTGGATCCGGCGCCCCCACACCAAATCCGGTGTTGCTCACGAAAAGCGTCGCCGAGTCTCCACGATCAATGACAGCCATATTGCCCCACGGATCGTTGATATTCGGACCTGAGATCGTACCCGCGACTTTACCATGGTTATCTAAAATGATGAGACACCCATCACCTTTGGTGGCAGTCGTACCATTCGTGCTCGGCGTACTGCCGACAATCAACCATCCGCTTTTTAGCAACGTCATGGCCGTCGAGAGTCCAACTCCGCCGGGGCATCCCTCCAGTTTTTTCGGAATCTGTGCAAAAGTCGTGAGCTTTTTAGTCGTCGGATTATAATCGACGACACTCGCTCCGGTCCCTTGCAGATTGCTCGAGTCGTTGAAATTATCCATCAACACATCGCCCGCTTGAATTGTCCCCGTCGAAACCTGCGCCACGATGAGTGCGTAAGGATTTTGATCCCCATTCTCCGGGATCGTGGAGGACAACATCACGTGGTGGCGAGGCTTCTCAAGAAAACCTTTAGCATCTTCGGTAGTATTGGGGGCAGTAGCCGCATGAGCCGCGTAAACGCCCGATAGAGTTAAAGACAAGCCCAAAATAAAAACCCACAAATATCGTTTATGAAACATCGTCATTTCCTCAAACTCTTCAGAGAGTAATATTCGTCCGTAAACCTAAAACAAGTTCATTTTGTAGCGACTGCGTGGCTGTCGGATCATTTGGATTCACAGCTCCGGCCCCCGGGTTAAAAACATATTGCAGCTCAGGTTGCAACTGCCACCACGGAACCACTTGATATTGATAAGTGAGCTCTACAAAAGTTTCTGAGCTTCGAACTGGGTACGAGGTGCCCGAAAAAACTCCCGTATCGCGATCAAGAGCGCTCGCCCTGGCACTCACGTTTGCCCGACCTAAACCGAGGCCCAAGACATCGTTCTCGCGGTGCTCAAATGGTTCGCGCCACGTGATGCCCGCATTGAGACTGAAGTCGATCAAGTTCTGATAATCCGGTGCCGCCATCGCACGCACGAAGACTCCCACACCTTCTTCACTCTCGGGGCTTTCGCGCCAAACAAGCTGATCGGCGACCGCGTAGATACTGTAGTTACCCCGAATCAAAGAAGGCGATTTGCTACTCGCGGGATCAGCAAGAGAAAGACCATCCGATCCGTATTCTTGATCCGCGAACTGACCAAAATCGAACCAAGCTCCCAATTTGTACGTCCCAGGTAACACAGGCTTACGATCAGAGTATTCTAACTCTCCAAGAGCCGGATGCGAGAACTGCACTTCAAAAATCACCAGCGGACCATCTCTGAATCTAAAATTCGTTCCATAAGCATTGAGTTGCTGAGAGTCCGCAGTGGACCCCGGCTGCACGCCAGCCGGATTGTCATCAAAAACCCCGAGCAAAAATGCCCAAGGCCCGCCCGAAGGCTGGGCTCTCAAACGCGCACCGAGTGAAGCGAGAGGATAGGCTGGCCCCCCCGATAGCAAATCGGCAGAAGTCAACATCGGCCAACCAAACATCGTGTTCACGAAAAGCCCCGCGTATTGGCTCACCATGAACTCTTGATCTAAACTTTGACTGCCGACTTTCACGTCAAACTGATTGAAAAAAAAGCTCTGCTGATACCAAAGCTCCCAGAGACGAAATCCATTATCGGCCTCAATCCCACTCGCGGTCTGAAGTGTTCCCAAATTGGTCGCGCTCAGATTTTGCCCGTGAACGTCGAGAAAACTAGCATTGAATAGCCCACCATACAGACCCACTGCGCGCTTCATGTCCACTTGCAAATCAATCGTCGTCAGCCCGTCGTAAGCCGCACCTTGTTTGATTCCCCCCGAAGTATTGCCCAGAAGTTCGCTCGTCTCTTGCAAATTAAGCGAGATCCCAAACCTCCCCAGCCAAGAACGAATCCCGCCTGGATCAC
>Ga0206856_10308_pt2 | contig 11661 bp, 9 predicted proteins | sample Alteio_BWOrgCont_48_FD_152630 | JGI IMG/M metagenome (GOLD analysis project Ga0206856, IMG submission 152630) | Enriched cells from forest soil in Barre Woods Harvard Forest LTER site, Petersham, Massachusetts, United States -... | ecosystem: Environmental > Terrestrial > Soil > Temperate forest >...
CGGCCTCGGCTACTCTATCATCTACGCGTCGCAGCAACTGCAGACCGACTACCTCTTCGCCCTCATTGTCGCCGCCGCAGCCCTCGGCTTTGCCTTCTATTTCATTGTGGCTTTCCTGGAGTGGCATTTTCTGCACAAGTGGCACGAATCCGCCCGCACTTCCGAAGTCGAATAGCCGGATGCGCTAAGTTAAAGCATGCTTCGTCTCGAAACAGATACCGGATACTGGCTCGTCACTCACGTTGATCACGCAAATCTTGCCGGGGACTTCGCCGCCAGGTGGGGGAATGGGCTGTTTCGGTCTCCTGAACCGCGGGCACCTGTGCTCAAGGGCATCTCGCGTCACGACGACGGCTGGCGCGAACGCGATGCACAGCCGCAAATTACCCGACAGGGAAAGCCAAGTGCTTTTTCTGTCGAGCTTGTCGGCAAATATTCAGCCTTTGAGGAGATAGATCTCGCCGACTACCTTGCTGTTCGCGACCGCGCGTTGCTCCTGATTGCCGAGGAAGATCCTTACGCAGCCGTCCTCGTCTCGATGCACACCTACAACCTGCTCACGCAGAGAGCCGACCGCTCGACCATCGCTTCGGCGCAGCTTCCCCTGCTTGATGACTTTCTCGTTCAACAGAAGGCGCTTCAGAAGAGCCTGCGCGACAAGATTGCTCTCGACACCTGCTTCACCTCCGAGCAGTCAGGCGATACCGTGATCCGCGATAACTTCCGCCTTCTGCAGGCCACCGACAATCTCTCGCTGCTTGCATGCGTAGATTATCGGCAACCGGCGACCCTGCTCCACCCCCTGGCACTCAATGACGGCGGATACCGAACCGTAACGGTGGAGTCGATCGGTGAACGCAAATTCAGGCTCGATCCATACCCCTTCGCTGAGCCGTCGCTGGTATTTTCTTTTCCTGCGCGCCTGGTTGAGGGCAAGGTCTTCGACGGAAACGCCGAGCTTCAGCAGAAATTCGCGGCTGCACCGGTTTCGCAGCTGACTGCAACTATTTCGGCTTAACGGGCCTCTGGCTGCTGAGCAAAGGAAAGGCGGCCCAAAGGCCGCCTTTGCGATCACTCCTCTCAGGCTCAGAAATTTAAACGCAGCGACATCTGAATTTGACGGGGGCTCCCGATGGTGTGTTTCACCACGCCTAGGCCCGTCGGACAGCTGTAGAACGTGTTCGCCGGGGCGTTATTGGATTGGCATTGTTCAGGAGTCGGAGCCACCTGGCTGTAGGTTGAGGCCAAGGTCGGCGCGTTGTTATAGCCGGCATTTTGCGTGACCTCATCCGTGGGTATATCGAAGCTCGTGGTGTTGGTCACGTTAAAGACGTCGAACGTATATTTCAGGACGTAGCGTTCCTTTATCTGCAGGGTTTTGACCAGAGACGCGTCGGTGCGCTTCTGGAGCGACTGACGGAAGATATTGCGCTGGCCGTTGGTAAACGTGGTCTCGAAGTTATCGCCGTTGGGAACGCCGTCAGTTCCGGGCGACAGCAGCGGGAGAGTGAAGCAGGAAGCTTTCAGAGCCGCGCCGCCCCCGGTAGCGTTGTTATAGAACGCGCCGGAGTGGCCCGTCACAGCGGTCTTCGCCGAGCAGCCTGGAGCCAGCGGAACGATGGGGTTCGTGATGCCGTCGAAGGTGCTGTAGTAGATGCTGCCTACAGCGCCGGAGAAATCGATAATGCTGTACGGCTGCCCGCTCTGGACAATCCCGACGCCGACAAGTGACCAGTTGTCGACGATCTTGCCCGCAAGCGTGCTCTGGTTGTAAAACTGCGGCATGAAAAACCCATAGGTGAAGTTCAGCACGTGTTTGCGGTCGAAATCGGCCGATCCATAACCGCTGAGAAGATTGTTGGGATTATTGCCGTTATAGAAGAGTCCGAGCGCGCTTTGTTCGTCGGTTGCGTGCGAATAGGTGTAAGAAACGCCAGCTTGGAAGTTGTCGCTTAGCCGCTTCTCGACGTGCACCTGCAAAGCGTTGTAGGTGGACATCCCGGCTGCCGTATAGGATTCGGACTCGGACGAATAGCCGATATAGGGAACGCGCAAGTCGACGTTGCCACCCTCGTAGTTCTGCTGCATGGGGCCATATTTGCAGCCCGGGTCCTGATTAACGCAGATGGGAAAGAAGGTGGCCGGATCGTAGACGGTATAGCCGTAGGTGAAGTTCTGGCCGTTAATCGGATTGGTTGGTGTGGCAATCTGCGACTGGTTGAATGGCAGGGGAACTACCTGGTGACGGCCCACATTGCCCACATAGCCGACTTCTATGGCCAGATCATTGCGCGGTTGCCACTGAATGTCGAGTGTGTAATTGATCGAGTAGGGCAGCTTGTTTTTTCTGTTATAGACGCCGAGAGTAAAGGGCTCGTCGCCTTGGGTGATCCCGGCGGAATTGGGAAGGTAGTTGACCAGATCGACCGCGCTCGGGTTCGAGGGTGGAGCGGAACGCGTGGGACCCCATGGATTGGCGAGATTATAGGGTAGCGTCGAACCATCGACCGGGTTAAAGGGCTCCAGTCCGCAGATCGGAATGTAGTAGTTGTACAGGAAGCTGGTGTTGCCGTAGGGTGATGCGCTGTAGGGGCAGTTCTGATGGGTTACAAAGGGAGGAGTCTGGCTGACGCCGAAGGGTCCGCCCGATATCTCACCCGCCGCATAACCCGGTGAGAAATAAGTGTAGAGTTCACCGCGATCGTAGTAGAAGCCTGTTCCGCCGCGGATGACGACCTTATCTTTGAAGGCATGGGGCTGGTAGGCGAATCCGAGGCGAGGCGCAATGCCCCATTGGCGTCCCGTAAGGGTGGTGTTGCTGACACCCTTCGTTCCATTTGTGTTATTGCCCGCAATAATAAAGCCGGGATTGGTAATCATGTCGGATCCGGCGTCGTATTCGTAATCGGAGGGCTCGAAGTTGAAAATACGTCCGTATTTCTCTGTAAGGCCGCCGTTCCAGTCGTAGCGCAATCCGGCTGTGATGCTGAGAGTGGGGAAAACCTGGTACTTATCCTGAACATAAAGCCCCGTCTGGTTGGCACGATAGTAGCGGTTGGCATCACCTTGAAGAAAAGTGGAAGCAACAAAGCCATTCGTCGTATATGGTGTGACCCAGTTCATGGCGAATGTCGAAAAGTCGGGCGTGGACACATTGCCCTTGCCTGTGCGCAGATCGCGGACGTTGAGCTGCGTATACGCGTAGCTTCCGCCAAAGGTGACAGAGTGATTGCCCTTCGTCCAGATGCCGCTGGCCGATGGCATGAAGCGGTTCTGGAAGATACCGGTATAAGGGCCCTGGTTCGCTGCACTGGGCCCGATATTCAGCATCTGTTGCGGGAGCCCGAGGCTGGAACCGTAGGAACCTAAAGCATCGATGATGGTGATGCCGGGGAAGTAGGAGCCGAAAGCCGTCGTCATACCCGCGGCCGGAGTTCCAGCCTGGCCAGGTGCCCATGGCTGTTCATTGGTGCTATAGGCCTTCTCCCGCAGGTAGCCGAAGGTTTCAGTCAAACTGAACGTGGGCCGGATCGTCTGGACGTTGTTGATGCTGGCCACCTGTGATCCGGTATCCATGAATACTGTGAATCCGGGGACGCTGGAGGTTCCATACGGTGAGCTGTTGGGATCGTGCTGGTAGTAGTACTTCAGGCTGACCAAGTCTTTCGGCGAGGCGTTCCAGTCGAGGCCGCCGACGGCCTGGTCCGATGTGAAGTACGATGTGCCGGTCTCGAAGGCGTTCGAGGGCGAAAGCGGGTCGGGTATGTGGCCATTGTCGTTTGGGATGAGCCATTGCCCGTTGGGAAGCTTGGCCTGAAAGAGAGCCAGACCCACGGGGTTGTTAGCCCAGTCGGAGGGTCCCACAGTGAAGCCGTTGCTGGTGTCGGTCTCTCCCCAGTAATTGTTGGCAATCATCGCAAGGCCTGCGGCTGTTCGGTTGGTATCGCTGAGGCCCGGCGGAACAGCGATAAGGGTATCGCCCGTCTCCTGATCCGAAATATGCAGATGCTGGTAACCGACGTAGTAAAAGAGCTTGTCCTTGATGATTGGTCCGCCGAAGGTGCCCCCGGCAATCCAGCGGTGCAGCTGGGGGTTTCTGTCCTCGACCGGAATGCCGGTATTGTTCTTGAAAAAGAAAGGCGCTGCGTTGATCCAGTTGGTGCCACGGTGGCCGTAGAGACTGCCGTGGATGACATTGGTGCCCGATCCGGTGCTCATGTCGATATGTGCGCCGCTGGCCGAGCCCTGATCCGCGCCGTACATCGAAGCGTTAACCCTGACCTCCTGCAGCGTCTCCGGGGCCGGCGTTGGAAGCGCATTCCCGATGGAGAGATAGACCGACGACTGGCCCGACTCTACGCCGGCGCTGGTTGTACCGCTCGACGCGCTGCCGCCGGTATTGTTGACAACCCGGGCGGAAGCTACCTGGCTTGTGCTCTTGCCGTTGAAGAGGTTGCTGGCGTCCACACCGTTAAGCAGAAAGCTGTTCGAGGTATCGCGCTGCCCGTTGGCCCAGATCGGAGCATTACCGAGTCCGCTGTTTGAGCCAGTTCCGCCTGGTAGCTCGGCATTTACGCCGGGAGAGAGAATCGCAAGGCCGGTAAAGCTGCCGGTGGGCAGAGGAACGGAGTCAATCTGCTGCTTGTCGAGTACGTAGCCGTTGGTCGTATCGACGGCGTTCATCATCGGCGACTCTTCGACTGTAACCGACTGGCTGACCTGGCCCACCTTGAGCACGGCATTGATGGTCGCGGTACGGTCGGCCTGCACGAGGATGGAAGGTACCTTTTGCGTGTCAAATCCTTCATGCACAAAGGAGATTGTGTATGTTCCGATTGGCAGGTTGGAAAAGAGATAGGAGCCGCTGGCGTTCGTCTTCGCGGTACGCGTAAGAGCAGTTTGATCAGCGACCGCCGTGACTTGCGTATCGGAAAGGACGCCGCCCGAGGCATCGGTTACTTCGCCAGTAATGCCGCCAAGGGTCTGCTGAGCCCAACTGCAGTTTGTAAAGATGAAGATGCTGAGGAGGAAAAGGAATGCAGATACGCTTGGTCTCTTGAACATAGTCTCTTGGCCTCATTCGAGTGAAAAAGGACACTGCCGCCTGCGTGCGGCCATGAACCGCTCTTCATTTCCCGATGAGGAACGCCATGAACTACACCGAAACTGGAAGAAGCGGTAGCTGTGATCTTTGAACTATCAGCTTTTATGAAAACTTCCTGCGAGCATAACGCAGTTTGCCACCGCGCTTACAGGAAAATTCGTCACATATTCTTTCTTCGCAGGGCGCTATAAAAATCTCTTATATAAGGCTTGCGGAGACGTGTTCATCCGCGGACAAACGTTCGAAGCGGAGTTGCTAAGACAGGAGAGAAACGTGCGCTGAGACGATGCGCCAACCCTCTGTAAGTCGAACCCACACCTGGCTTTGCCGTCCGCGAATGGTCCTGCCTTCCACCTGCCGTTCAAACGCAAGCGTGATACTGCCGAAGTCACGGCCAAATGTAACAATGTCAAGTCTATTTATGGTGCGCGACAGGTTCACCTCCGGTCGTCCCCTGCGAAAGGCCGAGATTTCCTCAAATCCATGCAGGTTTTCCGCAGCGCCAAAGCGGAGGACATGCTCGGAATCCCAGAACATCGCGATCAGGGTCTCAGCGTCGTTGGAGACAAGAGCCGCTTCGTATCTGGGATAAAGCGCTGCCAGTTCGGCAACGACCTCTGGATCGTTGATGATCATCGCTGGAAGAGCTTCCTTTCCGGCAGCACTTGTTTGGGCATGGTCGCGCTGACGGTGATCATGGGCTCGTTGACCACCTGGCTTAAACGGAGCTTCATGGCGACGCTGCACAGCAGGTAGGCGTGAACTGCTGAAAAGCCCCAGTGATCCACGAGCAGATCAATCATGCGCGAGGTGGCTCCGCGGGCAGCGGCGATCACGTCTTCTGCAGATTCAATGACGATCCAGGAATCGGCTGCACAGTCGGGACTCCTTGTATCTGTTGACTCAATGATGGGAGCGGATAGCGTGCGATGTTTATGGAGATGGAAGCGGAGTATCGTTTCTGCCGGGCACTCAATGCCGTTGATGCAGACCTCGCCGTCGCCCTGCGCCGCGTGCGCGTCTCCCGCTGAGAAGAGCGCGCCAGCGCTAAGCACCGGCAGATAAAGCCTTGCGCCCGCACACAGTTCCCGCACGTCCATGTTTCCGCCAAACGCTCCGGGCGGACGGGTGCGGAACTCGCCGGCTTCGGCACGCGCTACGCCCATCACGCCGCAGAAGGGCCGCAACGGAACGAGGGCAGGGAAGAGCGAGCGGCTGAGGTTCTCTTCAAGAGTCCAGTGAAAAAGAAAGGGGTCTGTGAACCGCTCTTTCAGAAATCCCAGACCGGGGATCACGCTCGACCAGCCCCAGCCCTTGTGCTTTACCTCCAGCACTTCTATTGCGAGCGTGTCGCCGGGCGCGGCATCCTGAACGGCAATTGGTCCGGTCAGCGCGTGAATCCTTCCGCGATCGATGGCGAGAAATTCCTCGACCGTCATTCCGGCGCGCACCTGCGAGCCGCTCGAGTCCAGGCACTCCATGTGAACTGTGTCGCCGGAGGCGATCTCGATGCGCGGTGTGAGGTCGCGGTTCCAGCGCGAGTGAATGGGTTCGGCGGAGAGAGCGTGGTCTGTCATGGCCGGACTTCCACCGTCATCTGCAACTCGACCATGGCGTTGCGTGGCAACGCAGCTACGCCCAGGGCAGCCCTCACGTGACGGCCGCTTTCACCAAAGACTTCGACCAGAAGATCGGAAGCGCCATTGATAACCCTGGGAGAGTCGGAGAATCCGGAGATGGTGTTTACGTAACCGTTGACGGAGACGATCTGCCTGATTCGGTCGAGGGAGCCGAGCGTTTGCTTCAGAACGGCCAGCTGCGTGAGTGCGCATCGCTGCGCGGCGATATACCCTTCTTCGATGGTACGGTCCTGGCCGAGAACGCCGGTCATCACGCCATGTTCGTCGATAGATATTACGCCAGCAAGAAATACAAGACTGCCAACAATCTTGGCAGGTAAATAATTGCCGCCCGGGGCAGGCAACTCCGGCAGAGTGTAACCAAGTTCACTTAGCTTTCGATCGGCGCTCATTTGCCCGTACTCTAGCATGTGTCAGGATAGGCCTGTGGAGAAGGTGTGCATTTTTTCCGCATCATGCACGATCCGGATAGGATAGGCTCAATGAAAGCCCCATGGCTGGCTGGTCTACTGGCGATTGCCGCTGCTCTGCCACTCGCTCTGAACGGTGCGGGGAAGCCGTCCGTTCAGGAGAAATCGGTTGGGCGGGAAAGGCTGTCCCTGCACGAGAAGAGCACGTCGGCAGATGATTTGAAACTCTCAGGAGAGCTGCCCGGACTACCCGCGAACGCGGTGCGCTTTGTCTCTTATGCTGAGCTGGCGAAGCTGCCACCAGTCACCTTTACTGTTACAGATGACTCGAACTTCCCCGGAAAGGCAGAAATTAGCGGCATCTATCTGGATGAACTCCTGGTGGTGCTCAATATATCCGGGACAAACATGCTTATCGCTGCGATCTGCGATGACGAATACGAAGCGCACTATCTCGTCGAATACCGGGCTGCGCACCATCCGATCCTCGTGCTCCGCGTGAATGGCAAGCAACTCGCCCTTTCGAAACGAACAAGCCACGGTGGCAGCTATGGACCGTATTTGATTTCGCATCCGTCATTCACTTCACGTTACCAAACACTCGCACACCCGGAAGAAGCACAGATTCCCAATGGCGTGCTTGAACTTCGTTTTGTGAAAGAAGATGAGGCTCTGGGTGCAATCCACCCACGAGGAGATTTCGCCACAGGCTCCCCGCAGATGCAGGGGTATCTGATCGCCCAGGAGAATTGTTTCCGGTGCCACAACGCCGGTCCATACGGTGGCCGCAAGGCCGGCGTCCCCTGGAGTTCGGTCTCCAGAATCGCATACGAGAAGCCCGCTTACTTCAGCGCCTATATCAAGGATCCGCAGTCACAGAACGGATACGCTGATATGCCCGGCTTTCCTGATTACGACAACGCAACCCTCGCAGCGCTTACCGCTTACTTTCAATCCGTTGTGTCGGAAAAAGGATCGAAATGACGCTGCGCATCGCCAAAATTTTGCTCGTGGCGGCCGTCGCACTTTTTTACACTCTCGTTGTCTTCAACAACGCGACCGACTACGGAACGAATTATCAGTTCGTTCACCATGTCCTGCTGATGGATACCACGTCGCCTGGCAATCACGACATGTGGCGTGCCATTCATTCGCCGATTGTGCAGATAGTTTTCTATGACGGCATCATCAGTTGGGAAACTGTGACGATGGTTCTGACGTGGGTCGGCGTTGTTTACCTTCTGCGCGGACTTCGCAAGCCAGCTGCTGCATTCAATTCTGCCAAGCGCGTTTCGATCGCCGCCCTTATTGTCGGCATGCTGCTGTGGTTTGTGGCCTTCATCATGGTGGGAGGCGAGTGGTTCCTGATGTGGCAGTCGAAGATCTGGAACGGTCAGGACGCTGCATTCCGCATGTTTGCCGTCATCGGTATCGTCTTCATCCTGCTCGTGCTTCCGGACACGGAAGCTCAACCCTGACAGGATCCTGGCAGATGGGTATCATGATTTCGCGCGGCAGAGAACATTTCCCTGCCGCATTTTCCAGGACGCATGACATTCTTTACGCGCCGTCACTTTCTTGCCGGATCGACCGCTGCCGCAGCCTCGCTGTTCGCTTCCCACATTTCTGTCGCACAAGACCCGGTCATCGATGCCTCGGCTGAATCTGCTCACGGAATTCGCGAGAAGGTTGCGTGGCTGGCCGAGCCCTTCCCGCTGACGGATGTCCGTCTGCTGCCCGGCCTCTTTCGCGATCAGCAGGAGATCAATCGCGCCTATCTGCACTCGCTCGACAACGACAGTCTGTTGTGGAGCTTCCGCAAGACTGCCGGTCTCCCCCATCCAGGAATGCCCTACGGCGGATGGGAAGCACCCGAGTGCGAACTGCGCGGCCACTTCAACGGCGGCCATTACCTCTCCGCCGTGGCACTCACCTATGCCAGCACTGGCGACGAAAGCCTGCGCGATAAAGGCAACGTCCTCGTCGCCGAACTCGCCAAATGCCAGGCAGCGAATGCGAACGGCTATCTCAGCGCCTATCCCGAAGATTTTTTTGATCGTCTCCGCAAAGAGCAACCCGTCTGGGCACCCTTTTACACACTGCATAAAATTCTAGCCGGACATCTCGACATGTATGTCTATTGCGGAAACCGGCAGGCGCTGGCAAACGCGGAGAGCCTTGCCAACTGGATCGACCATTGGGCGGAGGGCATCAGCGACGTGCAAATGGCGCGCATCCTCAAGACCGAATACGGTGGCACCATGGAGGGTTTGCTGAACCTCTACGCTCTTACCGGCAAACGCCAGTATCTCGAGCTGTCGCACCGCGTCGAGCAGGAGCAGTTCTTCGGGCCTCTCGCGGCCCACCGTGACGAACTGAAGGGCCTGCACGCCAACACGCACGTGCCCAAGGTGATTGGCGCCGCCCGCCGCTACGAGCTCACCGGAGACGATCGCTACCGCCAGATCTCCGAGTATTTCTGGAGTCAAATCGTCAATGAGCGCGCCTACGCAACCGGCGGCACAAGCAACTTCGAGGGATGGCGCACCGATCCTGGTCAGCTCGGCGGCGAACTCTCGCTTGACAGCGAGGAGTGCTGCGTCGGGTACAACATGATGAAGCTGTCGCGCCACATTTTCGGGTGGACCACCGATCCACGGATCATGGACTACTACGAGCGTGTGCTGTTCAACACGCGTCTCGGTACGCAGGATTCGCAAGGCCTGAAGATGTACTACCTGCCGCTCGCAGCCGGGTACTGGAAATACTTTAATTCACCGACGCAATCTTTCTGGTGCTGCACTGGGACGGGAGCGGAGGAGTTCGCAAAACTCGCTGACACGATCTATTTCCATGACGCCGGCAGTGTTTATGTCAACCTCTTCATCGCGTCGGAGCTCAACTGGAAGCGGCAGGGAATTACTCTTCGTCAGGAAACATCTTTCCCTGAAGAGCAGGGAACCTGGTTGACCATTCAAACCGCAAGACCCACAGAATTCGCGCTTCAGCTCCGCATTCCTTACTGGGCCACTGCGGGCGGCACCGTGCGCGTCAACGGAGAGTTGTTGCCGGTCTTCGCGCGTCCTTCGAGCTACCTCACCCTCAAACGGGCATGGCATGACGGAGACCGAATCGAGCTGTCGCTTCCCATGCAGCTTCATTCAAGCCCGTTGCCCGGCGACCGCACCCAGCAGGCGGCCATGTACGGACCGCTTGTGCTGGCCGCACGTATAGGTGGCGAGGATCTTACTCACGCCATGCAGTACGACACCACCGGCAAGGAGATCCATCCATCCGGTGATCCCAAGCCAGCGCCAGCACCCGAGATCGCTGCCGCCGACGTGGCAACGGCCATCGTACCTACTGACGCGCTCACATTCACGACCACGGGTGCGAATGAGCGTAACGAGCTTGTCCCGCTCTATAAAATTTACGGCGAACGCTACGCCGTCTACTTCAAAACACAGCAAGGTTGAAATACACCCACTTGCAACGCCGATGCCCTTGTGATATCTAATGAATATTCAAGTTTGCTCTTAGGAGCGAGCCTGAATTTCATGAAGAGTGGCTGAGGGACGGGCCCTGTGACGCCACGACAACCGGCTTAGGCAATCTAAGACAACGGTGTCAACTCTCTCCTGTATCCGGAAACGGGTTGGGGAACATGAGATTCGGGGTGCATGCTGTATCGCACTTCGCTGAATCCCAGTAGTGATGGCAGTACCAGAAGTTGTAACTGAGTTCGTCACGCGTGCCCGTGCATTTCTACCCATAGGGGGAAATCCCCGATGGGTCCCGCCGCTGCTCCTGAATTTGGTTTTCAGGAATCGAGGGTTTCATGGCGTACGCCTATGAATTGCGATGTCGGGAATGTGGCAAGCGGTATGACAACGCGCCGCTTTCCATCTGTGACGAATGCTTCTCTCCGCTCGAGGTCCAGTGCGACCTCAAGGCTGCCCGTAACACGTTTACCCGCGAGGCCATCGCGAAAGGCCCTAGCAGCATGTGGCGCTATCAGGCCCTGCTGCCTGTGCCCGACGACTACGTCGCGCCAACTCCCGCAGGCTGGACGCCCCTGCTTCGTGCCCCGCGCCTGGCCGAGCGCATCGGTGCCAGCAATCTCTACATCAAAAACGACGCCGTCTGCCTGCCCACGCTCAGCTTCAAGGATCGAGTCGTCTCCGTTGCGCTGGCCAACGCGCAGATCTTCGGTTTCGACACCGTGGGCTGCTCCTCGACTGGTAACCTGGCAAACGCTGTCGCAGCGCAGGCCGCGCGGCTGGGACTCAAGAGCTACATTCTGGTGCCTGCAGACCTCGAGCCGGCCAAGATTCTCAACACGCAGGTCTATGGCGCAAAACTGGTCCGCATCGACGGCAACTATGACCATGTCAACCGCCTCTGCTCACAGATCGCCGACCGCTACCACTGGGGCTTCGTCAATGTTCTTCTGTTTCTGTGCTGGCCGCTGGCACTGCTGGCACTGGTTGCGTATCCCCTTGTGTGG
>Ga0206856_10373_pt1 | contig 11419 bp, 14 predicted proteins | sample Alteio_BWOrgCont_48_FD_152630 | JGI IMG/M metagenome (GOLD analysis project Ga0206856, IMG submission 152630) | Enriched cells from forest soil in Barre Woods Harvard Forest LTER site, Petersham, Massachusetts, United States -... | ecosystem: Environmental > Terrestrial > Soil > Temperate forest >...
AGCACGGCGACGGCGCGAGCGCTGCGGTCGCGGCTGAGAAGGCGAAACTTTTGAAAGCGCAAGTTGCCGCGCTCGAATTGAAGAACAAGATCACTGACGGAAAGTATGTTGACGCCGACGACGCCTTTGTGCGATTTGGCGATGAATTGCGTTCAGTTCGTACTTGGTGCTTGCGTTTCGCCACTGTCGTCGTCGCGCAGTCGTTGCCGCATTTGAGCAAACACGATCTTTTGACGATAGATCAGTTAATGCGTGATGGCATGAAGGAGTACGTCGATGAGGCGGCTAAGCGACTGAGCCCAAAGAAGAGTACGGAATGACGCGAGCGACGTACGCAGAGCTTAAAGCCGAGAACGCTGCGCTAAAGGCGCGGCTGGTCGCTGCGCGCCTGCCGGAGACGGTTCCGGATGCGTCGTGGCTGACCGTCGAACAATTCGCCGACCAATTTGGCCTTAGCTTGCCGGCCGCCTACAAGCGGGTTGAGCGAGGCCGGGTCGTTTCGGCGAGATATGCCCCGACGCCCTATGATCGACGCTTGGTCACGTACGTCGATCCGAAGACTGCCAAGCCGCGCCGAATGTATAAACGAGGCGGATGACTTATACATTTGAAGCGCGTACCGTGCCGCACATGACGACGCTATATGTGAAAAATTTGGAAATTCGGCTCTCGCTGCAAATCTCGGCCTGTCGCAGAGCGGCGGCTGATCTTGACGCCGAGCGCCAGCGCGCGGGCTTGGAGCCCGTTGGTTATGAGGACCACATGGCTACGAGTTTTGAAAATTTCCTTCGCCAGCTTGAGGCCCGACACGCGCCAGCCGCGCCTGGTACGCCAGCGACGGACTCCGTCGAAGCGAGAGCCGCCGCGATCATTGCGGCCGGCCGAAAAAGGCGCGGCGAAGTTTCGGAGCCTGCCGAGCCGGTCACGCCCGGCAGCGCCAAGGACGTCGCAAATCAAATTCTCGCAGCCGGCCGCAAACGGAGAGGCGAAGTACCATGACAACAATCACGACACAAATGCCAGCGACCGGCTTGGTCGTACCACCCGATCGCGAATTGCGCTCGTTGCGCGAAATTGTCACGGCTGCGTACCCTGATTGGAAATGCAGCGAGGACGAATTTCGGCGCGCGTTTATTGGCATTGGGTATCAATTCAGGCTCGCCGTGCTATCGCGGAAGTACTATTTTGGCTCGCATGTTGATCACGTCAACGACGTTCTGATCACGCGGCTTGGTATGGAGGGAGTTTCAGGTTCGGCCGTGATGTGCGCGGTCTTGGCGCATGGCGACGTACTTTGGCAGAAGGGTGACGCCTCGAAAGGCGTGATCTTGAGCCTTGGCCTCGATCCGCACAGCGGTCTTCGCTGTCGCAATGCGTGGCAAAGCGTACTCAAGGGCGGAGCGCTTTTGGCGCCTATTCTGCCGCCGAAACGTTCGAGTGACGACGATGTACCTGTGGTCACGGTTCAGCAGCTTGATATGACGACAGGGCAAATGCGTACCATGCCTGGAGGAAAGCATTCGTGGTGACGGAACTCGGGCGTGTTTCCGCGACAAGTTGCGCGCTCGAAAGGCCGGCGAGTCGAAGGGAGCAGACACTCTTTTGACTCGCCGGCAAGCAAATGGAAATCCGCGCGTCGTTCGCTACCATGCGACGCGAGGTACGGCGGGAAACTCTCCAACGCCGGACGGCGGGCGAGCGTTCGGGTGACTCCGTACCTCGGTGCGCGCTCGCCCGCCGTGTTGAAATCTGAAAATCCTTCGAGTTCTCGAAGGATGAGTTTTGGGTTGCGCGCAGTTATTTGACCTTTCGGCGCGCATGGTCGGCAGGTCGGGTTTGTACCTCAACTGGCCTGCCGACTTTTCGAGATTGGCGCGGCTTTTGATCGGGTCCTGCGCCAATAACTCGGCCGGCTAGAGCCGTGCGGATCGCGGCTCGCCGGCCGCTTTTCAAAAAGGTTCATTCACGATGCGTCATAGCTTCGCTGGATCAGCGGCTTTGCGCGGTCCAAATCTTCGGGCTTCGACAGCGTAATCTCAAGATCTCCGGTCCCATAATGGCCAAGCTTTCTGACGTCGCGAGTGAAATCTTGTTCGAGCTTCACCTCAGACGGATCGACCTTGACATAGATGAGTATCTTTGCGGCCATCGGGCGAAACTCAACGCAGGCAAAATTCTTGATGCGCTTGAATGCTATGTAAAACTGGAGCGTCGTTTCTTGCACATCGTCGCCGAGAGCACGCAGGTATGCTCGAAGTGCTTCGAATCGATCACCCATGCCCGCGTCCAATTCTGACAGTATCGTTCCAATTTTTTTGTACTTTGTCGGCGTTATCGCTCCCTCACCGGATATTTGCTTGGTGTCTGTGGCGCTCTTCAAAGTGCTTGCGTAAACCAGATCGAGCATCAACAAGTCGGCTCCAAAACGACGATAACGAATCAACTCGATGTTGCGCTGCATCTGCTTAACGGCATGATCGTCATAACGGTAGAAATCGCCGGCGACGCAAATTAGCCGTGGCGCAGACCAATCCACCGCGCCGGCATCTGCCTTGCCTAATCTCTCGAGCGTAAGCCACTGAAAATCCATCCGATGATCCATCAACCAATCGAGATAGAAAAGGCCCTGGTTGATGACGTTCTGATTGCTGGCGCGCTTGTACTCCACGATTACCGGGCAACGATTCTCGTCTAGCCCAAGTGTATCGATGCGTCCGCCGTGCGTAGTCGGGAACTCGGAAGCGAGGAAACGGACACCAAGGAGGACTTCGAGGTTCTTTTCGAAGAGCGTTTGAACTGATTTCTCGACCGTCTCGGTCGAACCTACCAGCTCGCCGACCTTGCCATTGGTGATTGTGAAAAGCTTGATATCTCCCAACGCATTCCCCCGACGCTTGCAGCCGTCCTATCGTAAAGGCCAACATGGTTCGGCGCAATCTTGCGGCACCACTTCCCGGCGTGATTGCGACAGCTAAGCTGACGATCGGGGAGGACGGCAACGACGGCGCCGACGTTCGCCGATCCGAAGGCGGTTGTTAGGCTCCCTTGTGGCTCGCCTCGAAATCGGTCCAAAATTTGCGTTCTTGTTGAGGCGTCATGGGCCGCCCGGCCTGCGGGCGTCCCATTTAGCGATTCCTCATTAGAGCGTTTCGAAGACGGCAGCGATTTCAGCGGAGGGCGTCTTATCATCGAAAGCGTGAAGCGCCGGGCCGCTTTGGCTGCGGTCGCGGATTTCGATTTTCGCCGTGCTGTGGTTGTACGCAATCGCGAATCGTCGGCCGTTGATTTTGAACCACATAACATTGCCGAGCGAATCGTTTCGCGCGTTTATTTCAAGCGAGTCGGGATCGCCCTTGAAGATGACCGCCCCGGCTAGGCCAAGTACCGTTCCTCGCACAGTCTGAGCGTGTTCGGTACGGTGCATCACGCCCCGCAAGTAAACTTGCAGGATTTCCAAATCTTTCGCAAGTACGGACATTGCTCACTCCCATTTTTTGGACACACAGGTCCGCGCTTTGCGCGCGGGGGATCATTCCCACGGCACCACTTCGTACTATCGATTTTAGTGTTTTCCTGTTTCGGCGAGCGGTCGGCGCTTTTCTGCGAGCGGCGTTGGTCCGCTTCCGGGCGGTTCAGACTATACAACGGTCAGCGCAAGTCAAGGGATTCGCGCGTCGTCATTTCTGCTGGTTCGGTGCGCCTTGGAACCACTCTTGCGCTCTCTCACCAACTTCCTCTGCCCAATCTTTATACCGTGGCATTTCGGGATGCTGAGCGCGCCATGCCGAAAAGCGTACTTCTACTTCGATGCCAGTTACCCTGGTTTCATATACCGACTCGCCGTTTTTGAGCAGAGGTTGGTCGCGGCCGCCAGAGCCGGGGCGATAAAATACTGTCGTGTCGGCTGGCAAAAGCACAAACAACATCCGACAAAATGGACTGGTAAGCTTCAACGTTGTAGGAGTGATTTCCATCTTGGACCCAGGCGGTAGGCAAATCTGCTGAGGCCCGACGGAGATGCGTGCGTCTGCAAAAGCGTTTCCGGAGTTCTTCAAAAGGCTCCTAATTTCGTCGTGGGTTATGGTGGTGCATTGGCCCGGCCTGGAAGACGGCTGCCATCTGATAACGCTACCTACGGATGATCCTGTCCATTGTCTCCGTACCATTTGCCAATCAAACTGTTCGGTGCCGAGGTACGCAATCAGAGAAAACATAACCATGTCAAGAGTCAGCTTTGATCTGTCTCCTTGAAAGTAGTCGGGATGCGAACCTGCAAGCCCGTCGCTTGCACCTATGTCCAATGATAATCGCCATCCCGAAGTAGCTGTATAGTCCGCTTGCCGGATTTGCGGCTTGCTTCTATCGATCGTGTACTCTGCCGAAATCAACCGTGGTCTTAGTCTATCTGGGCGGAGTTCAAAGGCAAGTTGTACTACCAGAAGCAAAACGGAACCCGCCATTGCGCCAACGGCCAGCGCTAAATTCCTTGATGAAAGATTTTGCGTGACGATGTAGCCGATGCAAAACGCCAATGCCACGGCGGCTATGAGGCCAACCACTGCCGCGATTTTGATTGGGTCCATTTTGCGCACCCCTCGGGCCGAAGCTTCACGCCGGTCCCAGCTCTGCCACAAGTTCCGAGGGCTTGACGATACGAAGCCCGCGACATGCTGCTTCCAATGTTGCGCGTCTGGACTTGAGGAAATGATTGTCTGTAGTGACAAAACGATCGCAACCATTATGAACAGCGTCAGTCAAGTGTTGGGCGTCCAAGTCCTTAAGACCGGCCGCGACAAAGGTCGCATAAAGCCCTTCATCGACGATGCCGGTCAGGATCGGATAACTTATGAACATGCCTTCGTGATGGACAGTGGTGATCCCCAGCAGACGGCTATCGTCAGTGAGAACCGGGATGTCTTGCCTGGCCTCGTCGAGTTTCGAGCGCTTGGCAAGGTCGCTCGCCCGACTTTGCTCGTCCCAGGACTTTCGCGACGTTACAACCTCCAGCCTCCCATCCTTGCCGGCGGTTATGAGCTTCTGAACCGCCGCCATCTCCGGCGGCTCAAGGTCGGAAACGACGCTACCGCTCGCGATAACGTTGTCGAGGTAAATCTTCAAGAAGGGAACCTCCGCCCGCCGACCGCCGTTTTCTGCTCACGCACTCATTGCGCGCGGCAGAACATATTGTTCGCTCTTCGGTCAATTTCGGTGATATTGTGAAATCGCAGGCCGTCCGTATCAATGCCGCTATTTAAAGCGAAATCACCGTCACTCCATCTTAACCACAGTACATCGCTATCTAGTGACGGAATTTCGACGTTTGGGTTACCGTACTTACCGATCGCTTCTATCAAACGCGAGTTGAATTCTCTGGCGCTGATTTTCTTGGTGATAGCGACTAATGTATCTTTGCAATAGGTCATGGTATAAGGACCGTAATCTTTCGACCTATCGTCAATGGACAATTTCGGACTGGGTTCTAATCCTAAGGTACGCAGCTTCTGTTCGACTTGTGCTTTTGGTGTTCCGCTCATAAAATCATCGAGGACAAAAGCTCGCGCCTCGGTACCGAGACAGAGGCACATTGCCAAGATCAACCAAAAGCGCATTGCCCCGCTCGCTAATCACATCGCACATCCTGGACGTTCTCTAGCTCGCCCGTTCCGGTGATCGCCGCCGCCTCGCTGCTGCCGGTCTAGCGCGAGCGTTTCAACATGCGCCCTGCCACTGCCAACTGTCGATAATCCAATCCTTGAACTCAGGCGTGGCTGATTTCGTCGATGCGTTCAAGACGACAACGCAAGCCCTCTGACCGGCTGGTACGACGATGGCTGAAGTACCAATCGGGACTACGCCGCCGATGCCCGGGCCAGTGATGACCCAGCGAAATGCGGCCTGACTATCCCCTGTCTTGACGAAGGTACTTGGGTCTCCGTGTAGCGCTATGAAACTCGCAATGGAATCACCAACTACAGGATCGAGTTGATTTTTCATCCTCTCGTGCTGACCGGTGATGCAGCCGGACAGGAGCGCTCCAGCAAGGAGAGGGGCGAAGGCCGGGCGGATCAAACAGGCCGGCCTTCCCGGATATCTGAGGCGATCGCTTCATACTCCGCTGTTGCGCGCCTCAAGTGGTCGATCATGGTTGGCGCTATATCAGTTGAAGACACTTCGCCTCGCGTCGCCATGGCTGCTTCTAGCGGAGCTAGATGAGTCCGAAGACCAGGAAGGCGAATGGTTTCGATATAATGCAAATGCTCGATTAGCGGGTTCATGGGCGGCACCTGGCTTTCACGCGAACTATGTCGAAATCAGGCGGCCGAGTCAGGGTAAACGTCAAGGCCCTACGCGCAAAAATGCGCAAATCGGCAAATTTGCCTCACGGCCCATCGCTGTGGCAGGCTTGGTCAGACGGGAGGGCGACGGCGACGCAAACATTCAACGATATCGTTTCGAGGGCGACGGCCAGAGCGGCAGCGCTTGAGGCCGATCGTCAGCCCTTAGCCGCCGCCGATATCCGCGCGTGCATCGCCGCCTTGATCGAGACAGACGCCGAGCTTCGCAAGGCCCGGCTCCTGCCGCCGCGCGACAGCCTGACGCCGCAGTTGCGTATATTCGGCCGACCGCGCCAGGGCTGATTTAGGCCGGCGCTCGCTTGGCTGACGATCGTGACCAATAACCCTTGACGGTTGTCCGTCGCGTCGTTCCTGATCGAATTATTGCTTGTCCGCGTTGATCACGGCCTGCGATGCAGTAAGTACGTTCGATCTTAAAGCAGTTGTGAGTATCGTGAACCACGCCATTGATGACAGCAACCAAATGACGCGGCTGGTTGACAATCAGACGTCCCTTTTTCGGCAAGTCTGTGAACCTACCTCTTTTCAGCGGCGTCCATTTCCATCCGAGTTTCTTGAGGTAGCGGCTATAGATCGGAAGTACAACGCCACGGCTAGCGTCGCGTCTACTAGGCGCGCGCGGCTTGTAACGGGTTGAGTGTGTCTCGTTCCATTTCGCAGCGTAGGCCAATTTCTTTTCGTTCCACTTTTTCTCGTACGCGCGTACTGGCTTGCTCAGAGCATCGAAAACTGTCCGGTAAGGTTGCTTGGTCGCGATAGCGATAGAGCGGCATACGCAATCGCCCGATTCGCCGACGAAGCCAGCGGCGGATTTGCCGCCGTCGTCTTTGATCCATTTAACCTTGGGCAGCTTGCGGTCGCGGATTTTGTCGCGGGCCACGGCTTCAAGCAGCAATGCGTACGGGGATTTCATCGAGTCAAGCGCCTCTCTAAAGCCGAGCGTGAGCGATCGGCAGAGCCGCGCCAGCGCTGGCGGTTAGAGCGCGAGAGAGGCGAGCGGCGACCCGATCCCTAGCAGGTCCCTAGAGTTCCGTGTCGGAAAAAGGCGCTGTCACATTGCCGCCATGTGAATAAGCATTCCGGAATGCTCGATCCGCGCCGTCTTTGAGCGCGGTCGATCTCATAACACATTGTCTGTGTGTTAATTGATAGGCAGCGATCAAGAAAATCGGTTGCAATTTCAATATGTTAGCGAAATTTAACTCCACGGCTCTCAAGGCCCGGTCGACAGGCGGGAGCATAATCGGCTGTGATTTCAATGATTTACGGTTTTTCCGCGAGTTCCCGGAGCGATAGCCAACGCGGGCCGGGACGCGACCCGCAATTAGCGCCGGCCGTAGGAGCCTCGCTGGCGGCGATTCCCGTCGCCGGCTATAGCCCTAGCGGCCTGATCGCCCGCGCCGGCCGGCGCCGGGGCGCTGTGGCGCGACGGGGCTTAGCTTGGCCTTAGCTCAGATTGCCGGTCGGCCGATCGGAAATTTTGTAAGCGGCTGACATTGCGGAGCGATCGGGAAGGGGGCGCGCGTCTTCAAATCTAACAACGCGTTAGCGCGAGCAATTTCAGACGGGTTCTGAGACCGGCGCGGCGACCGGCGGCTTAGCGAGGGCAAGCTTGGCCGTCAAATGGCGGCGCAACTCGTCGACCGCCAGGTCGATGAAACTCTTGGCCCGTGGCGGCAGCATGCGGCGGGTCGGATAGAGAAGGCCGAGCGTCACAGGCTGCGGCGGCGCCTCGGACAGCACCTCGACGAGGCGCTCTGCGGCGATGTGTTCGGCGACCTCGAAGAGCGGCTTCAGCACAATTCCAAGCCCGTCCACCGCCCATTGGGTCAGCACGTCGCCGTCATCGACATCGAAGGGTCCTGAAACCGGAATCGTTATCGCCTCATGACGATATTCGAGCGTCCAGCGGAATTGCTGCGAGCCGGGAAAGCGAAGCAGCAGGCAATCATGTTTGGCGAGGTCTTGCGGCGTCTCAGGACGACCCCGCGCCTCGAGATAGGCCGGGGCTGCGCAAAGAATGCGACGCACTTCGGCGATCTTGCGCAAAGTGAAGCTCGAATCCTCCAGGCGCGCCATCCGAACGGCGATATCGACGCCCTCCTGGACCAGATCGAGCAGATGATCGGAGAGACGCAAACGCAGGTCCGTTTGCGGCTGGACGGCGCGATAGCGTGCAAGCATTGGCGCGATGACGCGTCGCCCAAGCCCGAGCGGAGCGGTTACGCGCAGCGTCCCCGGCGGATTGGCGCTGCCGCTTTGCGCAACGCTCGCCTCGGCGCGCTCAACCGCCTCGACCACCTCCACGCATCGCTCGAAGAAGACCCGGCCCGCGTCGGTAAGGCTCATGCTGCGCGTCGTGCGGGTCAGGAGACGGCAGTTGAGATGGTCCTCGAGCAATTGAATACGGTAGCTGACCACCGACGGCGACAGGCGCAACATTCGCCCAGCGGCCGAAAAGGACCCGGTCTCAACGGCGCGCATGAAGATGCGCATGTTCTCAAGCGAACTCATGTCGGCCCCGCGAGCGACCCCGTCGTCGGAACGCCTGGCGTTCGCTCCTCCCCAACACGGACGACCGCCGCCATTTTCCGATTTTATCGAAAGATATTCCCGAAATCGCCTGCGGGCAAGTGGAGCGCTCCGGCCCTATGGTATGGGCTTATGCGGCGCCACTATGCCGGGCGAGTTTAGTGGGGCCGAGAGCCCGCGAATGAGGCGGAGAGGCGGAGGGAGCGATGGAAGCCTATCTGCTGGAATGGGGTTCGATGTTGCTGCGCTGGCTGCATGTGACGGCCGCCATCGCCTGGATCGGCTCGTCCTTCATGTTCATGCATCTCGACGCTTCATTGCGCAAAGAGAAGAACATGCAGCCCGGCGTTTCCGGCGTCTCCTGGCAGGTGCATGGCGGCGGCTTCTACGAAATGAGCAAATATGTGCTGGCGCCGGCGGTCTTGCCCGACCATCTCGTCTGGCACAAATGGCAATCGTATTGGACTTGGATCTCGGGTTTCAGTCTCTTGTGCTGGGTCTACTACGGCCAATCGCAATTTTTCCTGATCGATCCCGCTGTGATGCCGCTTTCGCCCTGGGAGGCGGCCCTTGCCGGCATCGCCGCACTGGCGCTCGGCTGGATCGTCTACGATCTCCTGTGCAAGTCGCCGATCGCCAAAAGCGACGGCCTGCTCGCCCTGGTCGGCTTCGGCTATGTCGTGCTGACCAGCTACCTCTTCACGCTGATCTTTTCGGGCCGCGGCGCGCTCATCCACACGGGCGCGCTGATGGCGACGATCATGACCGCCAATGTCTTCTTCGTCATCATGCCCAATCAGAGGAAGAGCGTGGCCGCGCTGATCGCCGGCGAGACGCCCGAGCCGAAATGGGTCAAGGAGTCCAAGCAGCGTTCGACGCACAACAATTACATCACCCTGCCGGTGCTGTTCATGATGCTGTCGAACCATTATCCGCTGACCTACTCCAATGCGCGCGTCATTCCCGCGATCGTCACTTTGGTTGTCGTGTGCGGAGCGATGATCCGGTACTTTTACAATATGTGGCACGCCGACCATGACAAGGCGCCCTGGTGGGCGTGGCTCGTCGCGGTGGTCGCGATTTGGACGGCCTTTTGGATTGCGATGGCCGCTTCGCCCGGGATGCGCGCAACGCTCGGCCTTGGCGAGGCGAAGCCGGCGAAGCTCGCCGCGGTCGCTCTGCCGGCGGCGCCCAAGGATGTCGTCGACGTCGTTTCGACGCGTTGCGTCATGTGCCATGCGCCCGAGCCGGCGTTCGAAGGGGTCGGCGAAGCGCCGAAGGGCGTGTTGCTCGATACGCCCGAGCATATCGCCGCCTTCGGTCCGGCGATCCGCGAACAAGCGGTGATGTCGACCGCCATGCCGCCGAACAATATCACCGAGATGACTGCGGAAGAGCGCGCCGTGCTCGCGCGTTGGCTTCAGGACCGCAGGATCGCTTCCAATGGACGCTAAGACAATGACCGCCAGCGCTGCCCGACGGATGATGCAACGCCTCGATGATTTCGCGCGCTTCACCGACGAAGAGGGGCGGTTGACGCGCCTCTTTCTTTCCAAAGCGCATGGCGCGGCGGCGCGCCAGTTTCTCGCCTGGTGCAATGAGGCGGGACTGAACGCCAGGATCGACGCTTCCGGTAATGTTATCGCCCGCTACGAGGGCAAGCGCCAGGACGCCCCGGCGCTGATGCTGGGCTCCCATATCGATACGGTGCGCAACGCCGGCCGGTACGACGGCAACCTTGGCGCCATGGCCGCCCTGGCCGTGGTCGAGGCGTTGAGCGCTGGCGGCGAGCGGTTCGATCATGCGGTCGAGATCGTCGCATTCGGAGATGAGGAAGGCGTGCGCTTTCCAACGACGCTCACCGGATCACGCGCTTTCGCGGGGCTTTTCGAGCCCTCGGCGCTCGATCAAAAGGACGCCGACGGCGTGACGATGCGCGAGGCGTTGACGGCGTTCGGCTGCGATTCCACGGCGGTGGCGAAGTTGCGCGCCCGCAATGTCGCGGCCTTCGTCGAATTGCACATCGAACAAGGGCCGGTGCTGGAGAGCGAGAGTTTGGCCGTCGGCGTGGTGACGGCGATCAATGGCGCAACGCGCTTCCACGCCGCAGTCAAGGGCGAGGCGGGTCATTCCGGGGCCGTGCCGATGAACCTTCGTCGCGACGCGTTGACCGCCAGCGCCGAGATGATGCTCCTTATCGAAGCGCGGGCACGCATCGAGGACGATCTGGTGGCGACCGTCGGGCGCGTCGACATCGACCCAGGCGCAGTCAATGTCATTCCCGGCGAAGTACGTTTCACGATCGACATACGTGCGCCGCGCGATGAGCGGCGCCAACGCGCCGTCGCCGATATTTCCAAACGGCTCGCCGCTATTGCGTCGGAGCGCAAGGCGCATCTCGCTCTGACGCAGACGCATGAAGCGGCCGCCTATACCTGTCATCCGGCCATTGTCGGCGCGCTCAAGGAAAGCGTCGAGCGCGTCTATGCGGCGCCGGCGCGGCTGCTTCCTTCGGGCGCCGGGCATGACAC
>Ga0206856_10374_pt1 | contig 11418 bp, 9 predicted proteins | sample Alteio_BWOrgCont_48_FD_152630 | JGI IMG/M metagenome (GOLD analysis project Ga0206856, IMG submission 152630) | Enriched cells from forest soil in Barre Woods Harvard Forest LTER site, Petersham, Massachusetts, United States -... | ecosystem: Environmental > Terrestrial > Soil > Temperate forest >...
CCAAGGCGCGCACACCGCAAAGACAACGATGCCGCGTCAGTTTCACAATCGCCGAAACGCCGCCGCGCCCGTGAACTCGGTGGTCCATGTCTCATCCCAAAGCGAGGGAAAAGAAAGCGCACGATACGGATGCGCTGCTATCGCCGCCTCGCTCAGATCCAATCCGAGTCCGGGTTTGTCGGGCAATGCGACTGCTCCGCATCGCAAGGGATTCCAGCCGCCGACCAAATCGTTCCGCCAATCGACATCAAATTCGGCGAAGCTCTCGAGAAGATGCATGTTCGGCGTGGAATATGCGAAATGAACGGCTGCGGCAAAGGCCACAGGTCCGATCGAGCAATGCGGCGAAACGGCGAGGTCCTCGACCGCCGCAAGCGTCGCCACCTTCTTTGCAGCTAATATGCCGCCGCAATGTGCGATGTCCATTTGCACCACGTCCGCTGCTCGCATCTTGGTCAATCGTGCGAAGTCACTAAGAGCGTACAACCGCTCACCGGCGGCGATCGGCATCGTCGCGGCTGCCTTCGCCTCCTTGAGCAGGTCCAGATTATCCGGCGCGACCGGCTCCTCGATCCAGACGATATTGTAGGGTTCGAGTCGGTGCATGAAGCGTATCGCGTCGCCGAGGGCGAGACGACCATGCAGTTCGATCATCAGCCCGATTCTCGGTCCGACGGCCTTGCTGACGGCGTCGACGATCGCAACCGCATTTTCCTCCTCTTCACGAGAGAGCGCCTTCCAAGCGGTCGTGAACGGATCGAACTTGAGCGACGGATAGCCGAGCGTCGCCACTTTTTTGGCGCGAACCGCGAACTCCGCCGGCGTCCGGCTTCCTCCATACCAACCATTGGCGTATGCGCATACGGTCTCGCGAGTTCTGCCGCCGGTGAGGCGCCAAACGGGTTGGCCGCAGGCCTTGCCGATCAAATCCCACATGGCGATTTCGGCGCCGCTGATCGCGGTCATCACGGTCGAACCACCCTGGTATTGGTCTCGCACCATATCTCCGACAACGCTCTCGACGTCGAATGGATCGCGGCCGATAATCCGCGAGCCGACCCACTCGTTGAGAAGGACCTCTACGGCCCGCTCCTGCCATTCGAGCGTGGCTTCGCCGACCCCAGTCAATCCTATGTCCGTGGTCAACCGTACGAACAAATAGTTGCGCAGACCGGCGTTTGCCAGAAATGTTTCCAATCGCGTAATCTTCATTGCCGCCCCATTCTGTCACCGCGATCCCCCTGGGTTCGCTCGCCCAACTCAATCGCTTCGCCACGCGCGAGTGATTCGTGAACTGCAGCGACGATCTCCACCGCCGCCAGGCCTTCTCGGCCGGGTGTGCCGAGCGGCGCAAGACCGCGGATCGCATCGAGCACGTTCTCAAGCAACCCTGCATAGCCGCCGAAGCTCTCGTCGAACAACAGTGTGTTGGGAATCGTGGGTTTCCACGATTTCGCCGGGCCGGTCTCCTCATCATAGAGCGTCAGCTCAAATTGATCCTCGACGACGAGTACAGCGTTTCGGCCGATAATCTCGACCCGCTCCCACGGTTTGAAACTGAGTGCGGCGGCGCTCGTCACGATTGCCCCGACGGCGCCCGATGCAAAGTTGAGCGAAATAATCGCGCTCTCGACCTTTCCGTCGCGAAAGGCGCCGATGGCGAAAACGCGCTCCACCGGGCCCATGAACCAAAGCGCGAGATCGACTACGTGAACCGTTCCCGCCTCCAGAAGATCGACATAAGGATATCCCAATGTGAATTTGCAGGAAAACACGGTCGGCGCGGATCTGAGCGCGCCATCGGCCACCAGCGCCCGCGCAAGCGCATAAGGCGGCGAAAAGCGCTTGTTGGCGACGCTCGCCAGCAGAACGCCGCGCTCCTCCGCCAACGTGCAGAGCGCGCGTGCCTCGTCCGTCCGCCTGCAAAGGGGCTTCTCAACGAGCGATGCGACGCCGACGGCAAGCGCCTGCCTGGCGATTTCGCCATGCATCTCGTCGGGGCAGAGCACAAGAATCAGATCAACGGCGCCTCGCTCGAGCAGCTCGCCAACCGCGGCATAAGTGGCCGCGCCGTAGAGAGCGGCGACCTTGCTGCGCGTCATGGAATCCGGATCGACCAAGCCGGTTATTTCGACCGGCTCAGATCGGGTCTGCAGGTATCGAATAGCGGGGAGCCACTTCGCCTGCGCCACTCCGCCGCAACCGACGACGCCGACGCGTAGAAGACGTTTCGCCCGGCGGTTGGGATCATGCCGAACGCCATAGACGTCGCGGCGTTCAAAAGCCGCCTGATAAGATGTGTGACCAAAGTCTAGGCGAAGCGGCATCAGGTCGCAACTCGATCGGGGATGAACCGGGTCGCCGCTCTCAGTGTCAATGCGGCCAGGATTGCACCCCCCTTTATGAGGAAAAAGCCGGCGTCGCCCATTTGCAGACCAGAGAGGCCGTTGTTGAGAACCGCAAGAAAAGCAACGCCGACCGCGGTGTCGCGAAGACGGCCCTCGCCTCCGCGGAACGAAGCTCCGCCGATCACAACCGCGACGATGGCGTCCAGTTCGAGTCCAAAGCCGGCCGTCGGAGCCGCTGCGCCAAGTCGCCCAAGCATAACGATCATGCCGGCCGCGGTGAAGCAACCCATGAGGATCAACACCTGGAAGCGGGTCAGACTGTCGCTGACGCCTGCTTGTCGCAGCATTCGCGGATCGTTGCCGAGCGCGTAGACACGCATGCCCAGCGGTAGCCTCGCGAGCGCGATCCATCCAACGCAGAAAGCCAAGACCATCATCACCGGCCCAGGGCCAAACCCGGCGACAAGGGGTTTGTTCATGAAGTCGACGAAGTCGAGATTGAAGGGAATAGTGCGCGCATGCGTCAGCGAAATGGCGAGACCGCGCGCCCAAATCCACGCGGCAAGCGTCACGATCAGCGGGTCGAGGCCTAGGCGAGCGACGACCAAACCGTTGATCGCGTAGACCGCGAGACAAGCGGCGATTCCGGCAGCGAGCGCTAGCGGAACATCGCCTGTCGATTGGTAGGTCAGAGCCGTGGCCACAGCCCCCAGCGCCAGCACCGATCCCGGCGAGATATCGACGCAACGCGATGCAATTCCGAACATTGCGCCCACGGCAACGATGGCCAGTGCGGTATTCTGTTCAACCAGCGTCTCAACATTGGCGATCGTGGGAAAGCGCGGATTGATCGCCGAGAACACAATGGCGAGGATGCCCGTTGCCGCGATGACCGCATTGCGGCTGAGCGTACGTGAAAAACGGCCGAGCCGTGCTTGAGCAGTCGCTTCGAGTCCAACCGCTGCCTCGCCCGCGCCGCCGCCCTGCATGATCCGACCCACCACCATAGCCCCAAGCAGCAAAAAGCCTGTGGCTGTTGTCTGCCAAGTTCCTGGGATGCCGCGGATCGTCATGTAGTTGAACACCATCATCAGGATCAGTGCGCCGACAGCTGTCTCGCCGGCCTTGATCCGACCGGAAGGCAATCCTCCAGCACCGAGGGCAACGACGGCGATGGCGTAAAATTCAAGTCCTACGCCGATTGACGGGCTGACGATGCTGGTTCGCGCCGCGAATAGGATGCCGCCAAGGCCAGCAAATGCGCCGCAGACCACGTAAGCGGACGCGCGGTAGAGGGGGACCGGTACGCCGCACAGCCGAGCCGCCAATTCGTTGTCGCCGATCGCGTAAAGGCGACGTCCATACACGGTCCTGGTCAGCGCAATCCAGACCAGAAGGGTCAAGGCCAACACGGCGGCGGCGTCGACAGGAAATCCGAGGACACGCGATCGCGCCAATAGATTGAAAGCCGGCGCGTTGACGGTGATCCACGAACTATGCTCGCCGAGCGCAAGCAAGGCCAGCCCACGCACGGCGATCATACTGCCGAGAGTGACGATCACCGGGCTGATTCGCAGGGCCTCGATCATGCCGGCGTTGGCGGCGCCGACGCCAGCGCCGACTCCGACCGCGGCCAGCATTGCGACTACCGAGGGTAGTCCATTGACCAGGACGACGCCAGCGGCCGTCGCCGACGCCAGCACGACCGAACCGACAGAGAGGTCGATACCTCCAACGAGCACGACCATAGTTATGCCGAGTCCCAGAAGCAGGATCGGCGCGGTTTGCCGCAGAATGTTTTCGGCGTTGCCGAGAGTCGGAAAGACCGGCGTCGTCACGGCAAAACATAGGTACAGCACGAAAGCTGCGACTAGCATAGGCTCGCGCCGCTGGAGCTCGTAGGCGCTAAGGGCGAGCCGCCCGACGCCAATCCTTTGTCCCCGATCCGTCCCTATGCCACTCGGCTCGGGAGTCGGCGAGTCGGCGCCGCCGACCTCGGAACAGCGCGCGATCCGCGCCGGCGGCGGTTCAGGCTCCGTCTTCATTGTGTGCGCCTTGGATCATCAGGCTGAGCCTCTCTTCGTCGACGTCATCCGGACGAGTCTCAGCGACGGTGCGGCCGTCCTGCATGACTATGATGCGATCGGCTAGCGCGAGAAGCTCCGGAATGTCCGACGTCACTAAGATCACTGCCTTGCCAGCGGCGGCCAATTCATCGATCCGGCGATAGATGTCGGCCCGTGCAGCGACGTCGACGCCCTGGGTTGGCTCGATCAAGATGACGGCTTCGCTCTCCTTGAGAAGCCAACGGGCGATCAACGCCTTCTGCTGGTTGCCGCCGGAAAGCGCCCGCATCGCAACGTCAATGGAGCTCGCCACGACGCCCGTACGGCGCACTATGGCCGATACCACGGACCGCTCGCCTGCGCCGTCGACAAAAATCCCCCTTGTCCGCCGGCGCGTAAGTGAGGGCAAGGCGATATTGTCCTTCAACCCTAGATTGGGAAGGATACCCTCGACCTTGCGTTCGTCCGTGACCAGGCACAAACCAGCGGCGATAGCGTCGCCAGGGCCACGCATTGCGACGGCCGCGCCATGGACATAAATCGTTCCAGCGCTCGACTTAAGGTCGCCGCCGAGCAACCGCGCAACTTTGTTCGGCCCGGCCCCGAGCAGCCCAGTCAATCCTAAGATTTCGCCTCGTCGTACGCTCAAGCTAACCCCGCTTACCACGTCGCCCCAACTGAGGTCCGCGGATTCAAGGATCACTGCGCCAAACGTCGCCGGTCGCTGTCGATGGTAGAGCTCGGTTCGGCCGCCGACCATCGCTTCGGTCAGGTCCGCTTCGTTGAGATGAGCGAGCCCAGTCGTCATCACCGCCTGTCCGTTGCGGAGCACCGTAGCGCGATCGCACAAATCGAGAATTTCGCCAAGCCTGTGAGAAACATAGACGATGGCCATACCCTCCGCGCGCAGTCCTCTGAGAACATCGAAGAGCCGCCCCGCCTCCCGGTTCGCTAGCGCTGCCGTCGGTTCGTCGAGGATGAGCACGCTCGGACCGTGCGCCAGCGCCTTGGCGATCTCGATGAGTTGCCGCTCAGCGAGCGACAAGGCGCCGACGAGCGTATCGACAGGAAATGACAATCCCATACGCTCCGTGGCGGCGCGCGCCTGATCGCGATTGGCTGAGACATCGAGCAGGCCGAACCGTCGCGGCTCTCGCCCGAGAGCGAGGTTCTGAGCGATTGTAAGGTTGGGCAGCAGGCTGAGCTCCTGGTACACAGTCGCCACCCCGAGCTGTATTGCTTTGCGCGTCGAGTCGATCTCGACGGTCCGGCCAGCCAGTCTGATCTCTCCGGAATCGGGCTGATGCATGCCCGAAATCAAATTGATCATCGTGGATTTGCCGGCGCCGTTCTGACCGACGAGGGCATGAATTTCACCCCGCCTTACGGTTAGAGAGGCGTTGTCGAGCGCCACGACGACGCCAAAGCGTTTGCTCACGGCCCGGAGCTCCAGCGCGAGCATTACGTCGTTATCCATGATCGACGCCGCCCGAAGCGCGCTCCAAGGCTAACCTTCGCCTTCCCCGCCGCGGGGACTTTCATGGAGAGCTCAGCCCCAATGGATTGCAGGTCAACCGCCCGGCCAATTCCGGCGAGAAGGAGAGAGGCGCTCTTTCCGCCTCTCCCCTCCACCGTGGCGGCTACTTGTACGTCTCGACGATCTCTGTGAGAGTCTTCTCGAAAGGAAATTGCTTCATGTTGTTCACCTGGTCGGCGGCGAGCTTCATGACGGGTTTGACATTGTCCGCGGTGACCAGCACGCCTTGAATGAGAACGTCGTTGGTCGTGTTCTTATGGGTCGCGATCAGGTAGGGAAAGTACGCCTTCCAGAATCCAGAATATTGCGGGGCGAGCAGGACCGTACTCTTCATCACACCGTCACGGACCGCGTCGAGACCCGCTTGAGTACCGTCAACGGAGACGAGCATGATCTGGCCCTTCTTGCCTGCGCGATCGATGGCCGCGGCGGCGGGGACGGTCAAACTGTCGCTGTTACCGTAGATGAGATCAAGATTCGGATAGGCAGTAAGCCAATTCTCCGTGATGGAAACGGCCTTCGTGGGATCCCAGCTGGTCGGCTCCTGCGCAACTACTTTCACCCCGGGATATTTCGCCATAACGTCGGTGAAGCCGCCCGAACGGTCCGTGTTGAGACCCTGACCGAGCAGGCCCTGGAGATTGGCCACCTCGCCTTTGACGTCGCCGTTGTACTTTTTCTTCAACAGCTCAGCAGCGTATTCACCGACGATTTTTCCGGTATAGCGCTCGTCGAAGCCCAGGGCGCCGGCACACCCTTCCGGCTTGGAGTGCAGACAGATAATCGGCACATGGGCGGCTTTGGCTTTGGCCATAGTCGGGCCGAAAGCGCCGGCGTCGATGAAGTTGACAGAAATAGCGTCGACACCTTGATTGAGGAGGTTTTCGACCGCTTGGATCTGCTTGTTCACATCCCCCTCGCCGGACGTAACAATCAGCTCGAAGCCGGCTCTCCGGGCGGCCTCTTTAGCGCCTTCAACCTCCCCGAGGTGAAAGGGATTGGACAGGTCGATCTGGACCAGTCCAATCTTCGGCGGATTGTTAGCGGCTTCGGCTGACGCGGAAAGGCAGAGCGCCAGCGTCGCGGCGGCGGCGAAAATGCCTCGCATAATGTGCTCCTCCCTGAACAACAGCCTGCGGCGGCGTTCGCGAGGCCGCCGAATTCTCTCAGCAGGCGCGCCATGTTATCGGTAACAAAACGCGAGTCAAGAATATGCGACCTCGCCGTTTCGCTCCGTTCCGATCAAGGGGCCGGTCGCGTGCTTTCGCGGAGAACGATACTGAAAGGAAGCTCGCGGCCAGCACGCGACGCAGAACGTCCGGCGAGGCGGTTCAGGATGAGTTCGCCCGCGCAACGGCCGATCTCCAGCGCCGGCAGATGCACCGTGGTCAACGTTGGCGAGACCAGTCTCCCTATTTCGAGGTCGTGGAAGCCGGCGACGCCCAATCGTTCCGGCACATTGAAGCCTAGCGCACGGGCCTCGAGGATAGCGCCCACGGCGAACACGTCGCTCGTATAAAATACGGCGTCGACATCCGGCCGTGAGCGCATGATCTTACGTAGCACCCTAGCGCCCGTCTCCGTCCGGATGGCGCCGACGTCGCGAACCACTTCAATGGGCAGGAGCGCGACTCCGGATTCTTTGACGGCCGCCAGATACCCCTCTGCGCGGTGTCGAGCGCGCTCGTTCGTCTCGATCGGACCGTTGACGAAGACGATGCGCCGATACCCTAATTCGACGAGCGCCAGCGTCATCGCATGGGCGGCGTCGCGATTAGAGAAACCGACAGCGGCGTCGATCGGTTCATGGGTGCTTTCCCAGGTCTCCACCACCGGCACGCCTGCATTCCGAAGCAGTTGCCTGGCTTCCCTCGTGTGGGTAAGGCCAGTCAGAACTATGGCGTCTGGCCGGCGCTCAAGCAACGCACGGATTTGGCTCTCCTCGACATCCGTCCGATATCGGCTGTTGGCCAGGATCAAATCGAAGCCCGCCGCGGCGAGCACATCCGACATCCCCTCGATCGTATCTGCAAACAGCGAGTGCCTCAGGGTCGGAACTATAGCTGCGACCAACCCGCTCCTTCCTGCAGTAAGGCTGCCGGCGGCGCGATTGGGGACATAGCCCAATTCATCGATGACCCGTTGAATCCGGCCGCGCGTTTCCGGGCGGACCTGTTCGGGGTGGCGCAGGACGCGAGAGACCGTCATCTTGGTGACCCCCGCGAGCTCGGCTATATCGGCCATCGTCGCTCTGAGGCCCATTCTCGCGGCGTTCGTCCGCTTTTTCGAGCTTGTGTCCACCTGGCGTCTCCTACGACCCGACAGCATACACGAGCGGCGAGGCCGAGCCAGACGGGCCCAAGATTGACGTCGCGCGCAGCGGCGGTAGCATTTGCTCCGGTGCGGGAGGGGACGAAGATGATTGATCTGTTTGGGCGTAAGTTCAGTCGGAGCGACCTTGAACGACGAGTGGGACATCGAAGCCAGCTTGGCGGCGTCCGTCTATTGACCTCGGACAATGGTCCGTCGCGTGGGGTTCGTCTGCTGGAATTCCGCACGGGCACGGGTTTCGTGTTCGAGGTTGCGGTCGACCGCGGGATGGATGTCGGAAGAGCCGAGTTTTGCGGCGCGTCGCTTGCTTGGATGCCGCCGACCCTCCTGCCGGGGCCGTGGTTCTTCGAACAGCAGACCGAGTTCGGCTGGTTGCGCACCGCGCTCGGCGGCCTCAACAATACCTGCGGCCTCGTTCACATCGGCAATCCCGAGACGACGGACGTCGCTCACTATCACTTTCCTGCTCGCCCTGAAGAGCGTTACGGCGTCCATGATCGCGCCGCAATGATTCCTGCGGAGCTCGTGTTGATCAACGAGCGGTGGGAGGGCGACCGACTGATCCTGGAAGCCGCGGGCAGAGTCACGCAGGCTCAGGCCTATGGCGAAAACCTAGTGATGACGCGCACCTACCGCGCCGAGCTCGGGCGCTCTGCGTTCGTGATGGAAGACGTAGTAGAGAACCGCGGCTTTCTCCCAGCGGAACACATGCTGCTCTATCATTTCAATATCGGTTTTCCGATCGTCGACGAGGGATCCGAGCTTATCGCTCCCTTCGCTGAACCGCCCGAGCTCTTGTTTGGCAAAGCCGATCTCGATGACCCCGCGAGCTGGGCCAGGTTCATCGCTCCGAAGCGAAACTGGGTACAGCAGACGTTTTCGCATCGCATGGCCCCAGATGGTCAAGGACTCGTGCGCGTGGCGATTGTTAATCCAAAGCTTGGGCCGGGCGGAACGGGGGTCGCTGTTACTTACGATCAACGCGCGATGCCGCGCTATATAGAGTGGCGAATGATGGCTGAAGGCCAGTACGCCGTGGGGATCGAACCATGCACCAACGGTTTTGGGCGGAGTTCCGTGAAGGCCGCCGGAGAACTCATCATTCTCGAGCCTGGTGACCGCAGGGTCTATACGACTGAATTCGCCGTCCTTCAGGGGGCCGAGATCAACGCCTTCCGCAAGAAGGTAAAAGCCACGGCGGCGCTTAAGCCGGCTAAACGGGTTTCGGGAATCGGCCTTCACAGTCGACTGTCTCGCGGTTAGGATCGCAGCTGTTATCGGTAACATTGCTATTCGAAACCATAGCGCAAGCCCATGACCGCTCCCCAACGCAAACGCGCCTTGGTCACCGGGGCCGCAGGCGGGCTTGGACAGGAGATCGCTGTTCAATTTGCCGCCCGAGGCTGCGCAGTCGCCGTCGTCGATATCAACGGCGCTGGGGCCGAAATAACCGCAGCCAGATGTCGTGAACTCGGAGGCGAAACCTCGACCATCGTCTCGGACCTCACTCAAACGGGCGTTCCAGAGCGGGCGATCGCTGCGGCAGTCGATGCCTGGGGTGGACTCGACATTCTCGTGAACAATGCGGGTTACGGCGCCATCGAGCCGTTTCTGGAAATGTCCGACGCGTTGTGGGATCGCACCCTTAGTCTTAACGTGACGGCCCTGGCGATGGCCCTGGCGGCGGCCGGCCGGGTGATGCGTGCGCAGCGTTCGGGTAGGATCATCAACATCACATCGCCTGCCTCTAGAATGGCCCTTCCCTATTACACCGCCTATGCCGCAAGTAAAGCCGCGGTCGACGCGATCACGCGCTCGGCAGCCGTCGCTCTTGCCCCATTCGGCGTACTCGTCAATAGCGTTGCGCCTGGCATGATGGACACCGAGATGCAGCGCTCCACTGAGTTGGATCTCGCGCGCGTCGAGGGGCGGAACGATCTCGACACTTTCCTCGCCGAGCGAACCCGCCGCGTCCCCCTTGGTCGCCGTGTGGAGCCGGCGGCGGTCGCCGGCGGCGTAGTCTGGCTGGCGCTGGATGCACCCGACTACATCACGGCCGAGCGACTCAATTTCAGCGGCGGTCTGGATAGAGATTGAAGCAGATGCCGGCGCGCAACTTCCCTCCTGACCATGCGGACATCGGCGCATTGAAGCGGCGCGCCGCCAATCTTCGCAGGCATATGTTGGGCATGGCGCGGGGACAGGGTCAGGGCTATATCGGACAGGGGCTCGGCGTCGCTGATCTGCTAGCCGTACTCTACTTTCATGAACTTCGCTACGACCCGCAGAGTCCAGCTTCGCGCGAGCGTGACCGCTTCCTTTTGTCGACCGGCCACTATTCGATTGCACTGTGGGCCGCGTTAGCCGAATGCGGCGTCATTCCTCTCAAGGAACTCTCGACTTATGGCGCTGACGGAAGCCGCCTCGACATGAGCACGCTTGATACGACGCCCGGCGTCGAAATGATCGGCGGATCTCTTGGGCACGGGCTCGGCCAAGGAGTCGGCCAGGCTCTTGGGCTGAAACTGGACGGATTACCAGCCCGCGTCTTCGTCGAACTATCCGACGGCGAGATGCAGGAAGGCGCGACATGGGAGGCTGCGATGTCCGCCTCGCACTTCGGCCTCGACAATCTTGTCGCTCTCATCGACTGCAACGGCATTCAAGCCGATGGCGCGATTGTCCTGGCTATGGAGCCAATCGCCGCCAAATGGTCGGCTTTCGGCTGGGAAACCCAAGAGGTTGACGGCAACGACATTGCGGCGATCGTCGAATCGCTCCATAGCGCGCGCGCACAATCGGGCCTGCCCAAGGCTGTTGTCCTGCGCACTCTACCTGGCAAGGGCGTACCCACGCTCGAGAGGCGCGAGAAGGCGCATTTCGTGCGTATCGAGCCTGGGGAGTGGGACAGCCTTGTCGAGGAATTCGAGCACGAGGCGGCGAATGCCTGAGCCGACGCGCACATTGGCGATGGGTATCGACGAGGTGATCGCAGCCGGGCGCGCCAGTGTCGAGGCTCCTTTCGGTCAAGCGCTCGTCGCTCTTGGCCGAAAGCGCAGCGAAATTGTCGGCCTAACCGCAGATCTCGGTAAATACACGGACATGCTCCCGTTTCGGGACGCATTTCCCGATCGCT
>Ga0206856_10375_pt1 | contig 11403 bp, 5 predicted proteins | sample Alteio_BWOrgCont_48_FD_152630 | JGI IMG/M metagenome (GOLD analysis project Ga0206856, IMG submission 152630) | Enriched cells from forest soil in Barre Woods Harvard Forest LTER site, Petersham, Massachusetts, United States -... | ecosystem: Environmental > Terrestrial > Soil > Temperate forest >...
TGGCACTCAGCGCGGCATCCTGGACATGAGCGGACTTGCCACATTCACGGCCAACATAAGTCTAATTGCAGTCGGCGATGCCATGGCCGGAGGTTCAGCCAACGCTCAAAACGCCACTGGTACCCTTAAGCTCGGGCAAACCAACATCATCACCACCTCCTTCGTCGGCACCGCGATAACCAACGGCATTACCTCGACCCCCACCAACTCGATTGAAATCGGTGCAAACAATGGTAACGCAGGCGGCGTGAATATGTTTTTCCTTGGACAGTCCAATATGTTTTTTATTGATAGCATCGCCGTAGGCACTTTGAAAACTACCGCGACCATGCTTTTCAATACCGGTCTGAATAATCCTATTGCTTACTTTCGTGGCACCGGTGGCGCAAACAGCCGCATTCGTTTTTGGAGCGTTGGTGATATGGCCAGCAGCGGTTCTTCCAGTTCAAACTGTAACGGTACAAATGATTTCACCGGCGGCACGGTGGATATTCTCGTGGATACGATGTCCCTCGGTCGCGACCGCCAGGGTGGCAATACCGGGGCAGGCGTGACCATGGGCACGTTTATTTTCACGGCGGGAACGGTCAACGTAAATACCCTGGATGTGGGAAACCAATATTTCACCACTACGGGCAATTCCAACCCGATGGGAGGTCTCGTCAGTGTGAATGGCCCAACGGCCACGCTCGTGGTTAATACGGCGCTGATTCTGGGCAATACCACAGTGAACAGCGTCGCAGCACAGAAAACTTCCGGGAAACTTGTGATCAACGGCGGCACCGTAATGGCCAATCAGATTTCTGTGGGTGGGTTTACTGGGGGAACCAACATAATCGCCATGAACAATGGCACCCTTATCGTCAGCAATACGATCGCAACACCCGCCAGCGGAGTCTCTCAAATTTCAGTCACTAACTCCGCCATCCAATTGAATGCGCTCAATGGCGTGACAAATATTTGCGTGACCAATTTAACCACCAGCGGGACCATCACCATCAATATTAGTTCAGCACCTATTTTTGGTTCCTATCCTGCAGTGGTAAAGTTGATTAAATATTTCTCCGGTGGCATTAATGGGGCAGGGTACGGCGCTTTGACATTGGGAAGCGTTCCAGCCAATGCGCTGGGCGCATTTTTGTCCAACGATGTCGCCAATGCCTCGGTCGATATGGTGCTGCCTAACAACCCCGTTCCGGTCATTACTTCGCAGCCGCTTCCGTTCGGTGGCAGCCCGGGCAGCACGGTTTTCCTGAGTGTGACCAACACCGGCAACATGCCTCTTTCGTACCAATGGTATTATGCAAATAATGTGACCACGAATGCTTTGGTTGACGGACCGGGCGAGAGCGGCAGTTCTACGCTCACCGGTTCGTTGACGAGTGCTTTGACGATTGCTAACGCCCAGGATGGTGACAGCGGCAATTATTTCGTCGTCATCACGAATGCCTTTGGTTCGGTAATCAGCAGCCCTGCGCCAGTGGCCATTTCTGAAAACCCGATCTTGCCGAGCATCAATCGACTCAACAATCAAACCAACATCGCTGGCACCACCGCCACCATCAGCCCGGCAGTGACGGGAAATCCATTCCCAACACTGCAGTGGCAGTTTAATGGCACGAATCTCACCGATGGGCCCGGTGGCAATGGTGAAACTTTCTCTGGCAGCACGACGACTTCATTGAGCATTGCGAATTTACAATATCCGGCTGACCAGGGAACCTACTCACTTATCGCCAGTAATACTGCCGGCGCCGTGACCAATAGCATGTTCCTGACTGTTTTCGTGCCCCCTGGAATCACGAACCAACCAGTAAGCCTCACTGTAACGAACACCCAGGCGGCATCTTTTACAGTTTTGGCCGGTGGTATTCCTGCTCCAACGTATCAGTGGTATTTCAATAACAGCCCAATTTCGCTGGCGGCCAACAGCACAGCGACGAGCCCCACACTGTCCTTCGCCAATGCTTCGCCGACCAATTCCGGCACTTACTTCGTGCAAATCGTCAACCCCGCTGGAACAACCAATAGTGCGTCGGTGACACTGACAGTGAATTCCACCATGTCCGTAACCGCTCTGTCTCCGGCGAATGGCGCGACCAGAATTTGCTATGACACTCCGTTCTCAATCACATTTAGCCGGCCGGTAGTCCTGAACAAGCTTGGAAAGATCCGCATCTACGATACTACTAACACCGTCATACCTGTCGATACCATCGACTTGAGCCAAAACGGACCAAATGGCGCGCAACCGCGAAATCCGTTCCCTGGAGACACCAGCTTGTTCAATTACTTCCCGGTCGTGATTAATACCAATAACAATACCGCAGCTATTTATCCACAGGCCGCTTCGGGAATCATGACGAGCAATCAGACATATTACATTACCGTAGATGACGGTGTCTTTGCAGACACAAATGGAGCATTCTTTGTCGGCATTTCTAACACCTGGCAGTTTGCCACTAAACCTGGTGGCCCAGCCAATCCGACCAATGTGGTTGTTGCCCAGGATGGCAGTGGAGACTTCGTGACCGTGCAGGGCGCGGTAGATTCCATCCCTGCTAACAATCCTAATTACACGCTCATCAACATTAAGAACGGCCTATATTTTGAAATCGTAGATATTGCAACGAAGAATAACGTCACCTTCCGCGGACAGAGCCGAACGGGAACAGCGGTTGGTTATCCGAACAATGCAAACCTTGCACCGGGCGGTTCGACGCAATCTCGTATGGCGTTCAAAGTCAATTCAGTGAATGTCTCAATTGAAAACATGACTATCACCAACATGACGCCACAGGGAGGTTCCCAGGCCGAAGCCTTGATGATTAATACTGCTGCGAGCCGCTTCATCATGAACAACGCAGAAGTGGACAGCCGCCAGGATACCATCCTGGCCAATGTCAATTCCTCTCAGGGCTATTTCTACAACAGCTTGATCACGGGTAATTTCGATTACATCTGGGGTGGCGGCAATTTGTTCTTCACCAACTGCGAAATCCGTACGATTAGCGGTACAGCCACTCCGAACCTGGCCGCTCCGCGCACAGACAACGGCGCAACTGGTAACTGGCCTGGCTATAATGGTTTGCTCGTCAGCAATGGACTCTCGTTCGTCTGCTGTACGCTTACACATTCCGCAAGTACGGTGACGAACTGCTCTATGTCTGACGGCAACGGCCAGCTTAATGGTAACGCCGTCTGGAGTTTCTGCAGCGTAGACACCGGTTGCTACACGAATGCGTTGAGCGCCGCGTTGACCACTCAGCTTTTGTGGGAATATAGCTGCAGCAATTTGAATAACACGATTGCCCTTAATAATACGGTAGCCCCATTCATCGGTTTCACTCAATTGAACACCGGCGACGCGCGTCAACTCGCCGCCGCAAGCGCCACGAATTGGCTGAACGGCTGGTCACCGACGCTGGCGCCAAACATTATTAGCCAGCCCACGAATCAATCGGTCGCTGGCGGACAAAGTGCCAGCTTTACTGTGAGTGCTACGGGCATTCCTGATCCGGGCTATCAATGGCTGGACAACGGAGTTCCCATTTCGGGCGCGAATAGCGCCACCTATAGTATTCCGAGCGTGCAAAGCACGAATGCCGGAAGCTATTCTGTCGTCGTCAGCAACGGCTCGGGCTCGGTAACCAGCCTCGTAACGACGTTAACTTACACTCTGCCGGTGGCAAATGCCGCCAGCTACACTCGCTACGCGGGCTATCCGCTGGGTATCAGCATCACTAACCTCCTGTCCCATGTGACGGCCGCGAATACCAATGCCCTCGGCTTGGTTGGCACTGGCGTGAGCACGAATGGAGTGACCTTGGGAAATAGCTCGGGCTTCCTGCTGTATCAGAACGCCAACAACGTGAACGATCAATTCACCTACACCGTGAGCGATGGCTTTGGCGGCACAAGCAGCGGTCTGGTTAATGTGGTGTTAAGCAACAGCTCGGTGTTCGGCCCGACTGGACCGGTCATTGGCGTGACCAATGGCTCTGCCACGCTCACATACACGGGAATCGCGGGTTATAGCTATAGCATAAACCGCACAACGAACCTGCTCGGCACCTGGACGATTATCTGGACGACCAACATGCCGGCCGGCGGTTCCTTCCAGTTCACCGATCCTAATCCGCCTCAATCTCAAGCGTATTACCAGTTGCTTTGGAACTGGTACTAAGCTGCTACAAACATCAACACACTCCCGCCGGAGAGTATCTCTTCGGCGGGTTTATTTTTGCTGCTTGCGGCAACCGAAAAGGCGCACCATGATTTGATGTGAACATGAGTTTTGTTTCGGTTAAGCATGAGCGCATGGACAAAGCAATTTGAGCAGCGGCCAAAAGGTTTTTTTGTTACAGCCAGTTTGGTAGTGGTAGGTGTTGTGGGTGTGGTGGATTATTTCACCGGTTACACGATTTTCTTTTCCGCTTTCTATCTGCTGGCAGTTGCTTTGGCCGCGTGGTTTGTCGGCGGCCCTTTTGCGATTGTGATCTCCTTTTTGAGCGTGGGCGTTTGGTTGGGAGGGGACATCGCTGCCGGCGCTCATTATAAAAACGTGTTCGTGCCAATCTGGAACGGGGCCATCGCTCTGACCGTTTATTATGTTGTCGTCAGGACACTGACTTCGTTGCACCGGTTGCATAAGGAATTGGAGGAACGCGTCCGCCAGCGAACGATGGCGCTTACCGGCGAAATCCATGAGCGGGAACGCCTGGAAAAAGAAATCCTGGAAATCCAGGAACGTGAACAGCGGCGTATTGGCAGTGACTTGCACGACAGCCTCTGCCAGTACCTGACGGCCACCGCCATGGCCGCTCAAGTGCTTGGGGAAAAACTCAGCGCCAAATCAGTCCCGGAGATTGCCGATGCCCGGGAAGTGGTCAGGCTCGTCGAAAACAGCATCTCGCTGACGCGGGATTTGGCCCGCGGAATTTCCCCAGTGGAGATTGAAATGGAAGGCCTAATTATCGCCCTGCGCGAATTCGCCGCGAATATTTCCCGGTTGTTCAAGGTCAATTGCGCCTTCGATTGCGATTCTCCTCCAATGATTAGCGATGTTGCCACGGCCACACACCTTTATCGCATCATGCAGGAAGCTGTAAATAACGCGATTCGCCATGGCAAACCGAAACAAATTGTGATAAGTCTTTCCAATCGAAAGAAGCATATTGAACTGACGATTGAAGATGACGGCGCCGGCCTGCCGGAAGACTGGCAAAAAGGCCGTGGACTGGGCACGCGTATCATGGCCCGTCGCGCCGCCATGATGGGCGGGATGTTTTCGATCGAACCAAATCCGACCGGCGGAACGTTTGTGAAATGCTCCATTCCCGCAGCAGCTTAAACTAAAATTTTATGACGAACTTGATGAATAAAAAACGGATTGCTCTCGTGGATGATCATCCTCTCGTTCGCGAATGGCTCAGCAATTTAATTCACCAGCAATCTGATCTGACGGTTTGCAACGAAACCGAAAATGCCCCGGCGGCCTTGTCCGCCGTGGAAACGGTGAAGCCCGACCTGGTGATTGTGGACATTAATTTAAAAAATTCCTCCGGCGTCGAATTGATTAAAAATCTAAAAGAATCGCATCCCGAGGTCCCGGTCCTGGTGCTTTCGATGCATGATGAGTCGCTCTATGCCGAGCGCGCTTTTCGCGCGGGGGCGCGCGGGTACGTTAATAAACGCGAGACGGCGCAAAAAGTTGTTGAAGCCATCCGCCGCGTACTGGCGGGAAAGCTTTACGTCAGCGAACAAGCCGCGGAAATTCTTGCCCGTAAAACCGTTCGCGGGCAACCCGCCAACCGGTCTATCACCGAATTGTTGAGCGACCGCGAATTGGAAGTCTTCGACAAGCTCGGCCAGGGAATCGGCACGAAACAGATCGCCGTGGATTTTCGCGTCAGCATTAAAACGATTCAGGAGTATTGCGCCCGCATTAAAGATAAACTCGGTTTGAATAACGCCACGGAACTGCTGCGTGAGGCCGTTCGTTGGCATGACGCAAAAAACTTAAATTAAAAATGGTTAACGATTGTCGGACGCTTTCCGACAAACAATTGGAGGACACCCGACAGACGGTGCCGTCCATTGCAGGTAACCTGATGCAGTGAAGGTTGCCGGCAATAATCTTATTGGAACTTTAATTAGAACCGCACCGTTGGTTCATCGCGATTTTTCCCCGGGCGGGATCTTGAAGCGGGTGAAATATTGCCTGCGCGGCCTGGCATTTGCACGCGCCACCAGGGAATGGTTTGAGATATTGCAGGCTCCCCAGATGACTTTGATCGTCAAAAATCACCCCTGCCTTTATCACAAACTACAACGTCCCTATCTGACATGGACTTTAAATACCACTCAGCGGCTCAAGGTGCTTAAGCACCATTATCAATTTGTCCTGGCGCAATTTCCTAAAAGCATGCTCGAAGACGTTTACGCTTCGTGCGGCAAGTCGTTGGTGGAATTACCCATCGAAGAAATCGGCGTGCTCGAATTATCCCTGGGATGCAGCGGCAAACAAAAGGAAGGCGATATCATCATCAGCCTGAGGAATAAAACAACGGGAGTCCATCTGGCGAGTTTGTCTTTCAGCATTTTAAAATATGAAATTGACCGCAAAGAGATATTTATCGGTGGGTTACAGGGAGACCAAAAAGCGAGTAAGGAAATGGTCGTTTCGATCACGCGGGCTTTGCATGGTCTGCGGCCAAAAGCACTCCTCGTTTATACCCTGCAACAACTGGCCGTGGATTGGGGAATAACCCACCTGCGTGCGGTCAGTGATGCTCAACACATTTATCGTCATTTTCAGAAACGCCGGGAGGTAGCGGCCTCTTATGACGAATTCTGGATGGATTGCGGCGGCACACTGGCACAGGACGATTTCTTCGACTTGCCCGTCTCGTTTGCCGCGCGTGATATCTCCACGATTCGGGTCAATAAGCGGCAAATGTACAGGCGGCGCTATGCGATGCTGGCGGAAATCAGTGCCCAAATTCACGATCGGATGGCCGGCAAGGTTATCACGGAATTTGTGGCACAACAGGAACCGAGACATGCGTTAGCCGCATAGCGCCGTTTGACAAATTAATTCAGCCGTACGGCAATTGACTCTTAATCAATTGACGCACCTGAAAGAATTCCCTTGTCCAAATGACCTTTTGAAAAATCTTGCCCCTTTTATTTTACTCTGCCAGACTGTTGCTCTTGTGCCTCGGTAGCTCAATGGTAGAGCAGTTGACTCTTAATCAATTGGTTCACGGTTCAAGTCCGTGCCGGGGCACCATTTTTGCCGGAACTATTCTATAATGCTTCACTGTCGTTTCCTGAAGTAATCGGCACCTTGTATTACCCCCAATCGGGTGAAATGTTGAAAACCACTTGCTAATCCGCACCGTTGGCGGAAATTATGATAACCTGACAAGGACAATTCGTTCGGGTCATCAACAACAAGCATACGGAAATCCCGAATGAAAATGTTAAGAAATCTGCTTTGGGCAGGCATAGTAACTTTGTTCTGCTGCGACATTGGTAAGGCGCAAATCATCTATTCCAACGCCTTTAACGGCGGGGCAGGGGTGAGTATTTATCGGCATGTCCCGTCATCCTCCACCAACTTCGCCGGTGGCACCAGTTCCGCATGGTGGAATGTCCTGAGCAATAGCGCCACGTCCTTCCTGCACACCGACGGCACCGTTGGCACATCATTGAGCAGCTTCCTCCTGCCGTTTACCCCGCGGTCCGGTTATGTCTATACCCTCACAGCATCGGTGACCGTGCCGGTCATGACTGCCGGCAAATGGATCACTCTGGGATTTGCTGAATACAATCCCTTTGTTAACACCGCCATCGACTCACGTTTCGGCAGCACAGCCATCAGCGGCAATCCCTGGACGTACTTGACCGAGGGTAGCGGCGGCGACTTCTTTTTCCCCACCCGAGCCACGTCCACCGCCAATGCAACCCTGATGCCGTCTACGGGAACCTACACCGTGCAACTCATATTGGATACCACTGCCACCCAATGGACAGCATCTGAATTTGTCAACGGTACCCAGATCGGGACAACCTATACTTATAGCCCTAACCCGAACATCACTGCAGTTGGAATTGGCCAAACCACCCTGACTTCCAGCACCGGCATTGTATGGAATTATCTGACACTTGCAGCCACCGGCACGGGCCGCACGAACATCGTCAATGCCACGGTAAGTTTCTCGCCGGCCAACGCGGGACAACCGTTAAACCCGGCGTTTGGCGGGTTGAGCTATGAGAAAATGCAGATGGTTGCCAATTATTTTTCTTCCAATAACGTGCCGCTCGTGAAGTTGTACAGCCTGCTGGGACCAACTGTCCTGCGCATCGGTGGCGGCACTGTGGACACTACGGGCTGGAACGGAATATCGAACACGATTGCGATTACCACATCCCAGGTAGATGCTCTTGCCGGATTTATCAAAGCGCTGCCAGGAAATGTGTCGGTGATTTACGGCATCAATCTTCTCTCCAACACTCCCGCGAGTGCCGCCGCCGAAGCAACTTATGCGGCGAATGCGTTGGGAACGAACCTGTTCGGCTTTGAGATAGGGAACGAACCGGAGTTTGGTTTTTCCGCGTATAGTTCTTTCCTGGCCCGCTGGCGTCCGCTGGCAGCGGCCATTACCAATGCAGTACCGGGCTGGGCCATCACCAATGGCGGCAATGGCTGGACGCTGGACGACGCGGACGCGGGACAAGGCCAGTTATCGGCCTACACAGATCCCTTTGCCGCCAATGAGTCCGGGGTGGTTTCATTGTTGACCCAACACTATTACGTGGCCGGCGGCGGCTCATCCAGCGACGTCATGCAACTGCTGTTACAACCAGACCCATTCCTGTTTCAATTGACGACCAATATCGTCGGGGCGGCGAAAGGACACTGCCCGCTCGGCGCCCGCATCACCGAATGCGGCTCCTATTCATCGGGTGGCACCCTTGGTGTGAGCGATGTCTACGGTACCGCTCTCTGGTCACTGGATTACATGCTCACCGTGGCGGCGAACGGCGGCCAGGGCGTCAACTTCCATGGCGGCGGTCGAAGCCCCTATTCACCCCTTGTGGACAACGGAACCACTGTCACTGCAGTGGGGCCTGAATTTTACGGGATAAAAATGCTTTCTTTGATTCCGCCGGGTAACGTCATTCCCGCCACCATTACGCTGGGTTCCAGTATCAATTTCACAGCCTATGGCGTGCGGCAGACAAATGGAACCATCAGCGCCTTGCTGAATAACAAGGAAGTAGATAGTACAGTGGCCGTAAGCGTCAATCTGGGCTCTGGTGTCACCGGCGCGCAACTGATTCAGTTAACCAGCCCGAACCTCTACTGCACCAACGCCTACACCCTCGGCGGCTCGTCAATTTATACCGATGGCACATGGACCGGCGGCGTACAGCAGGTGCTGTCTGCGACAAACGGACAACTCACGGTGACTGTGCCTCCCATAAGCGCCTTTTTGTTGAATCCGATAATAACTTCTACGAACCTCGTGTATAGCCTGAACGGCAATCAATTAACTTTAAGCTGGCCGGCGAATTATACCGGTTGGTTGTTGCAATCAAACTCGACGGGCCTGGGTAATGCGAACTGGTTCACGGTGCCGGGATCGAGCAATACCAATCAAGTACAGGTAACGATTCAGCCCGGCCGAACCAATGTCTTCTATCGCTTGTCGCTTCACTAATTGGGATGAATCAACGTTTGGTCTTCAACATGAAAGCAATCCTGCTTTTAGCAGGAATGATCTCTTTCTTCGGCTGTTCCATTGGAAAAAATCATTCCAACCATTTTGGCTTAGGGAGGACAGTTAATGCTACCGTGGGTTTCTCTCCGACCAACACGGGACTGCCGTTGAATCCCGCGTTCAACGGATTGAGCTACGAGAAATTGGTCATAGCGAAAGGTTTTTTTAATTCCACTAACGTCCCGCTGGTGAAGCTGTTCAGCATGATTGGCCCCGCCGTCTTGCGCATCGGTGGCGGCACCGTGGACACGACGGGGTGGGGCGGGATATCGAACACCATCCCCATCACACCGGCTGAGGTGGATACGTTTGCTGGTTTTGTCAAAGCGCTGCCCACCAATTGGTCGGTGATTTACGGCATCAATCTCTTCTCCAATACCCCTGCCAATGCCGCTGCCGAAGCCACTTACGCAGCGAACGCCTTGGGACCCAGACTGCTCGGTTTTGAAATTGGCAACGAACCTGAATTTGGTTTTAAAAAGTATAGCGCTTGCCTTGCAAAGTGGCGTTCACTGGCAGACGCCGTTACCAATACAGTACCAGGCTGGGCCATCACCAATGGTGGCAATGGCTGGACACTGGACGACGTGGACGCGGGGCAGGGCGTGCTCGCAACTTACACAGACCGATTTGCCAAAGATGAGTCGGGCGTGATTTCATTGTTGACCCAGCATTATTACCGGGCCGCCGGCAAATCAACCAACGACACGATGCCGCTGCTGTTGTTGCCCGATCCATTCCTGCTGAAATTAACCACCAACATCGTAAGCGCCGCCGCTGGCAACTGCCCGCTTGGCACCCGTATCAGTGAATGCGCCTCCTATTCCGCTGGTGGCATGCCCGGCATTAGTGATGCCTACGGCGCCGCGCTTTGGTCGTTGGATTTCATGTTTACGGCGGCATTGAACGGCTGCCAGGGCGTAAATTTTCACGGCGGCGGCAGGAGCCCTTATTCGCCTTTGAAAGATAAGAAAATGGTCGTCAACGCAGTGGGCCCTGAATTTTACGGCTTAAAAATATTTTCCATGCTTCCGCCGGGCAATGTCATTCCGGCTACCATTGAGCTGTCTCCGAAAATCAATTTCACAGCTTATGGCGTGAGGCAATCGGACGGCACAATCAGCGCCTTGCTCAACAACAAGGACACCAATCACACGGTGGCAGTGAGCGTTAATCTCGGGTCGGGTGTTACCCATGCGCAACTGATCGAATTGACCGGCCCGTCGCTGCTCAGCACCAGCGGCTTCACTCTCGGCGGCGCGACTATCAATACCAATGGCACGTGGACCGGCGGCGTGCAAAAAGTTCTGCCCGCGACGAACGGACAGCTCACGGTGAATGTACCGCCTATCAGCGCTATTTTGTTGAAGCCGGTATTGGTATCTCCTTGAGATCACCTTTAGGAAAACCCCTCCATAAGGCTTCCGAAAGTATTGACAGCTCCTTCAGATTCGCTAATCCTTCTTACAAGAAGCTGACGAACCACAGGCAATTGGTCTCCAGGCTTTCTCGAGGCTGGGACATATAATCATTAACCAAATTAGAAGGAATCTGACTATGAAGTTTGCTCGCGCCGTGTATCAATCCACAAAAATAACTTTAGCTTTATCGT
>Ga0206856_10376_pt1 | contig 11396 bp, 14 predicted proteins | sample Alteio_BWOrgCont_48_FD_152630 | JGI IMG/M metagenome (GOLD analysis project Ga0206856, IMG submission 152630) | Enriched cells from forest soil in Barre Woods Harvard Forest LTER site, Petersham, Massachusetts, United States -... | ecosystem: Environmental > Terrestrial > Soil > Temperate forest >...
CGCTGTACGAACGCTTCTACGGGGACACAGTCGAGAACATCTCTCGGTGGCTCGACGGCTTAGCAACGCGGTGACGCGGCTCGTGGGATGCTGGAACAGGACAAACGTCGAAAGAGATCTCCGCCGCGACTCCGCTCGGCAGGCTCGGTACGCCCAAAGAGATCGCAAAAGCGGCTCACGATGTGAGCTAAATCACGGGTTCGGAACTATTTGTTGATGGCGGCTTCGCCCAAGTATGGGGCGCCCGAAGCGGCTTGTCCCCACAAAAAAAGCCAAATTCCATGCCCATCCATTACGCCAGCCACGTGAGGAGCTTCTGCCCGAGCGTTTTGAGATGCGGTCCAGGAGGACTCTCGCGAAGGGTGGCTCACGTTCTCGACGAGTTAGCTTAGGAGAGAGATTCATGATCCGCAAAGCACGAGCAGTTTGGCGCGGCACGGGCCGTGCCGGCAATGGCGATCTTTCAACCGATTCGAGCGTCCTCTCCCAAACGCCCTACTCTTTCAAGACCCGCTTCGAAAATGAGAAAGGGACCAACCCAGAAGAGCTTATCGCCGCGGCGCATTCCGGTTGCTTCACAATGGCGCTCGCTTTTGGCCTCCAAGGCGCGGGGTTTACCCCTGTCGAGCTCAGCACCGAGGCGGCCGTTACTCTGGAAGCTGAAGGGCAGGGATTCCGTATCAGTCGATCGGCCTTGACCCTACGCGCCAAAGTGCCGAATCTCGACGAAAAACAATTCATCCAAATGGCAAGGGACGCTGAAAAGAATTGCCCCGTCTCCAAGGTCCTAAACGCTGAAATCACGCTTGACGCCAAACTTATCTGACAGGGTCTGTTCGAAATCCGTCGCTAAAAGGCGATGAGGCGGCCTTCGCCCTCCACAGCCGGACAGACAATAAGGCTGATATCGCCGTACGCAGCGGTGCTCGACGCGCGTGGGAAGATCGCATGGGTCGATCTGACATTGGCGGAGCGGTCCTGCAGAATGTACCGCAGGCACACCGCTCCGCCGTCTTTCAGTTGGCTGCTCTCCGGAAGCAAGAGTTGAAACGGGGCTGGCCGCTCCGCCTCTGCTTCTCTCGGGTCGAACCCCGCATATCGCCCTCGATCAGCCGTTTTTTGGCAGGAGAGAATGGATGGCGTTACAAATTGAAGACTATGCGATTGTTGGCGACTGCAAGACGGTGGGCTTGATTGGGCGCGACGGTTCGATTGACTGGTTGTGCTGGCCCCGGTTTGACTCGCCCGCAGTTTTCGCCGCTTTGCTCGGGTCCCCCGACAACGGGCGATGGCTTATTGCCCCAAGCCAGCCAACTCTACATGCGCGTCGGCACTATCTTCCAGGCACGCTTATCCTCGAAACGGAATTCCAAACCGAATCGGGCCGCGCGTCGATTATCGACTTTATGCCTCCTGCGGATGGCGCCAATCTTGTGCGCATAGTTGCTGGCCGGTCAGGCCGTGTCAGCTTTCGTACGGAATTTGTCGCACGATTTAGCTATGGGTCGTCGGTTCCATGGGTCAGCCGCCTCGATGATGGAGCGATTAATGCGATCGCGGGTCCCGAGCGCGTTGTCCTCCGAACTTCGATCCCGCTTTATGGCGAAGATCTTAAGACCTTAGGCGAATTCAGCGTCCAGGGTGACGAATCCGTTGCCTTCACGCTCTCGTACGGGCCCTCGTTTCAGAGTCCGCCGCCCGCGATTGATCCGTTCACCGAGCTGGCGCGGACAGAGGCGTTCTGGCTCGAATGGAGCGATCGGTGCCCCGATGTCGGGCCTTGGACGGATACCGTCAAACGCTCGCTCATTACGTTGAAAGCCTTGACTTACGCGCCCACGGGCGGTGTCGTCGCGGCAGCAACCACTTCGCTTCCCGAACGCCTCGGCGGAGTGAGGAATTGGGATTATCGGTATTGTTGGCTGCGGGACGCCACATTCACGATCTTAGCCTTCGTGCATCTTGGCTATTATGAGGAAGCGCGAGGTTGGCGGGATTGGCTTATGCGTGCGATCGCTGGCAGTCCTGAGCAGGTGCAGATCATGTACGGAGTGGGCGGTGAGCGCTGGTTGCCTGAACTCACTCTCCCTTGGCTAAGTGGATACGAAGGGTCTTCGCCGGTTCGGGTTGGCAACGCGGCATGCGAACAGACGCAGATCGACGTGTTCGGCGAGGTCGCTGACGCAATGTTTCAGACATTGAAGGCGGGCATGACGCCGCCCGAGCGGAGCCGAACCATCAGGCCAGTGGTCTTGGAATACCTGACGAAAGCCTGGCGGCAGAAGGACGAAGGCATTTGGGAGGTACGCGGAGGGCCGCAGCACTTCGTTCATTCGAAAGTCATGGCCTGGGTTGCGTTTGATCGCGCTGCGAATGATCTCGAAGCCCAAGCATTTCACGATTCAACGCGACAGTGGCGCGAACTAGCCGATGAGATTCGCGCTGAAGTGTGTGAACAGGGGTTTAACAGGGAACTCAACAGTTTCGTGCAGACTTACGGCTCCAATCGACTTGACGCAAGCCTCCTATTGATCCCGCTCGTCGGCTTTCTTCCCCCAGACGATCCCCGGGTTCAAGGAACGCTTCGAGCGATTGAAACAAAACTGTTTGTCGCAAATGAATTCGTTTTGCGGTACGAACCGGACAACCCCGGCGACGGTCTGCCGTCAGGCGAAGGAGCCTTTTTGGCGTGCAGCTTCTGGCTCGTCGACAATTACGTATTGCAGGGCCGCCTTGACGAAGCCGGGAGATTGTTCGACCGGCTGCTCTCGCGTTGCAATGACGTGGGATTGCTTGCGGAAGAGGTCGATCCGCTATCCGGACGTATGCTGGGCAACTTCCCGCAGGCCTACAGCCACGTCGGATTGATTAATTGCGCGCTCAATTTAAGCCGCCCAAAGGGCCCCACGGAGGAGCGGGCAGAGAAAACGGTCGCTGAATGAGCCGGACGCCGACGCGGCCGTTCGCCGCTAAGAGTTGCGACCCGGCGGGACATTGAAATTAAGTGGAGAACGTGATCGAACTTGGCGGCCGCGTCCTTGTCCGAGGCGATGCAGGTTTGGCGGAGACATAAGAAATGCTGTCCAGACGGACGCTCTTGACCGGCGCCGCCAGTGGCGCAGTTTCGTTGGGTTTCGACCTGACCCGCAGTTCGGCGAGCGCCGAGAATGCGCCGCTCCCGCTTGCCGAAGGGTTGCCGGCGGGCGCGCGGGAGGTCGCTTCGCTGGAAGCGCTCCCCGGTAAAGCGCCGCTGATCAAGCTGACCTATCGCCCGCCGAATTACGAAACGCCGCTGTCCTACTTCAGCGAGCCGCTGACGGTGAACGAGGCGTTCTTCGTCCGTTACCACCTCGCAGACATCCCCACCAAGATCGATCCCGACGCCTGGCGGCTTACAATCGGCGGCGACGGGGCGGAGAGACCTTTCCAGGTCTCGCTTGCCGAGTTGAAGGCCATGCCCGCGGTCGAGTTGACGGCCGTGCTGCAATGTTCGGGGGCGCGCCGCGGTCTTGTCGCTCCGCATGTTCCGGGGGTGCAATGGGGCTATGGCGCGATGGGCGCAGCCAAGTGGCGGGGCGTGCGTCTCAAGGATCTCCTGTCCAAGGCCGGCCTGAAGAAGGAGGCCGTTGAGATCGTGCTGGATGGTATGGACGGCCCGGTGCTCGATAAGACACCGAAATTCGTCAAGAGTATTCCTTTGTGGAAGGCCCTCGACGACAATGTGCTCATTGCCTACGAAATGAACGGCGCGCCCCTTCCGCATTGGAACGGCTTTCCGGCGCGCGTCATCGTACCGGGATGGACCGGCACTTATTGGATGAAGCACGCGATCTCGTTGAAGGCCGTAACGAAACCGTTCGCGGGATATTGGATGGCGAGCGCCTATCGCATTCCGGTTGGCAAGTTCCCCTTCGTCCAACACTTCACGTCGCAAGAGAACGATGCGACCACGCCAATAACGGAGATGATGGTCAATTCGCTGGTGACGCAGCCAGTGGAGGGCGCAAAGGTCGCGGCTGGCGCGCCAGTCGAGGTCCGGGGCCTTGTTTGGGACGCGGGCTACGGGATCGCGGCGGCGGAAGTTTCGACCGACGGCGGCGACACGTTCGGCGCCGCGGGTCTCGGCGACGATCTCGGCCGCTTCGCCTTTCGCACGTTTGGTTATCGGTTCACGCCGACGACGCCGGGCCGCCTCGTCATCCTCGTCAACGCGCGCAATCGCGTCGGCCAGACTCAGACCCGCGAACTCATCCCCAACCCCGGCGGCTATCACCACAATCTGATGTCGCGCGTCGTCGTCGAAGTCGTTTGAACGGAGCCAATATTGAAACCTCTCATTTTGGCCGGCCTGCTTCTCGTTCTCGCCGCGCCGGCGGGCGCCGATGAGTTCACGTTGAAGCTCAAAGAGGGCGCCGGCGGCGAAGTGGTCGCCAACAATTGTGCGGCCTGTCACAGCCTCGATTATATTGTCCTGAATTCGCCATTCCCGACCCGCGCAATGTGGCAAACCGAAGTCGCCAAGATGATCAAGACGTTTGGCGCGGATATCTCCGCCGACGATGCTAAGGCAATCGTCGAGTATCTTACCAACAACTATGGTTCTTGAGGCGCACGTAGCCGTGCCGGCTTCGGGGACGAAGTGGAGCACGAGCACCGCCAAGGCGCGGTCGAAGCGCCGCTCTCGAAGGGCAAGGCTGCAATCGTCCTTGATCTCGATCGGCGGCGTCAACTTGCGCGTCCAGGGCATAGCGGTCCGATGACGAGGATCGAGGCGTTTAGCGCCAGGTCGCGCCATGTCGCGCCATGTGGGGAATGTCACATCTTTCGGGCGCAAACGGATTTAACACGCAGCGCGATAAGCTTAGGAGCCTAGAATGTTACTCAATCGGATAGACGTGGACAGTCTGCTGAAGCAGTCGTTCGCCGAGGGGGTGAGCTGGCCAGTCGATCGCCCGTCGCTCAGGGCTCTCTTACATATGGGTCTCACCGTTGTGCAGATCGCGCGGTATTTCTCGATCGATCCGGCTGAGGTTCGAGCATCGCTCTATCGCCACTAGCAAGGAAAGGCCCTGGCTGACTCAGGCATGCCGACTGGCGGCGTTCGCCTGTGCGCCCGTAGCTATCCCGCCGCAAGATGAATTGGCGATCCTGAGCGTCGGCCGCTGAAGGCCGCCTCGAGGAACCAAATAGAGGCGCTGTGGCGCCGTCCCAACTCTGAGCAAACATCTGTATCAAGCTTCCTCGAAGCGATAGCCGATTCCCAATTCGGTCTTGATGATTCTAGGATCTGAAGGATCGGTCTCGATCTTTGCGCGAAGGTGGCCAACGAAAACGCGCAGATATTGCATGTCGTGCGAATGCGCGGGACCCCAGACCGCTGTCAGGATTCGCTCATGCGTGACGACTCGACCCTGGCTGCGGCCCAGGACGGAGAGAACATCATACTCGCGCGGCGTGAGCTTAACTAATGCGCCATTCTTCGTCACGCGCCGCTTAATCAGATCGACTGTGAGTCCTCCGAACTCGACCTTTGTTGCTTCGACGGCGCGGCCTGCATGGTGACGACAGGCGGCGCGAAGACGCGCGAGCAATTCGCCGATCGCGAAGGGCTTTTCGACATAGTCATCCGCGCCGAGATCAAGAGCGGCGATCTTCTCGGCCTCACGATCTCGCGCGGAGAGCATGAGAATCGGCGCGGAGTAGCGGTTCCGCGCCTCCTGCAATACTTCCTTTCCGTCCATATCGGGAAGTCCAATGTCAAGGACCACCATATCCGGAGCGGCGACACGGATCATACGCAGAGCCTCTTTTCCGCTGGCGGCTCGCAGCACGTCATATCCCGCCGCGGACAGCGCCGGCTCGAGGAACCGCAGAATTTGCGGCTCATCATCGACTACGAGAACGCGCAACTTCATGATTGCGATTCCTTCGAAGTGACGCGAGTTGCGCAATGAAAAGAGTTACGGTGGTCAGGTAGAGCAGATTGAACATATTGCGGCGGCCTGCCTGTTGGACATTCGACCTCGCGAGGATATGCGCCTTAAACGCGTAAGCGATCAATCCGAAACTGCGCCCATCGCGTTAGGAAGAAATAAAGACGCCGCGCGAAAGCTGTCCGCGAGGCCGGTTCCCCTATTGCGCTCAAATGAGGCTCATTTCACTTATGTCACTCGCTAATGGTTTCCTGCGTTGTCGGGAGATCGGCGCCACTTAGCGCCTGAGCCTAAGCACTAAACACAGCATTGACGGGCCGCCGAGTTACGGCATCAGAGCTGCTCGCCCTTATGCGCGGCTTATACATTGGCGCGCGAATCACACTGACTTTTTATTCCCTCCGGGAGCACAATCCCTGAGGAGCAACCGATGAGAGAAAGAGCGGCGAAGCATCAATTGCAGAGGCTACGCCGTGGCGACAGCATACCCAGGGCCCAGAGCTTCTCCCGCTCAGCTTCGTTGTCAGTCGCCCGAGCCGCCATTTCGGACAAAGCGCCGCGAACGACCAGGAATTGTTGAGGGCGCTATGCGTAATCTGCTGTCGCGCGGAATTACATCGGAGACGCGATCACATCTTCAGCCCACATCCTCGGCCCTCCGAACGGACCGCATCCGAGACCTCCCAACAAGTGAAAGCCTGCCGGCCGTATTCAGGAGGCTGCCGTGGTCCGAAATGCTATCCGCGCTAGGCTTAGCGCCAGAGCGCCCGCGAACAGGAAGGACTTCCGTCTTCCTACGCCAAGGGAAGCCGCCTATATCCTATTGGCGATTTTCAGCCTCGGCATAGCAGCGCTCCTACTCTCCTGGTCGTTGAAGCTCTCCGATGAACGTCCGCTGGAGAACTGTCGCAACCTGGGTCGGGCCGGCGCTCTTTGCGATAGGCGGGCCGCAAGCGACGACCGGTCCGTCGCGCCTGCCGATGAAGATTGCGCAAGCTTAGGGCGGGCGGGCCGCGTTTGCTTCGAGAATCTCCATGAGTGACGCAAATTCAAGTCAGACCACATGAGCTCACGCCTTCTTTTTCCGCCATCTGGTCTGAGCGACGCGGATCGCTCCGACAGCGAGGCCTGTCGCGCCCAGCTTTCGGTGTATTTGGTTGCGTTTTTCTCCAAGCGCCCGATGGTCGCCTGCCAGCGATCAGATGATCATGAGCGGAAAGCATGCCTCTTTACGCGGCGCTTATGCGCGTGACCATATTCGACATGGACCCATTACGCGGTTCTGCGCGATATTCAATTCCAACACGACGAAAAGTACCTCCATCGCCCACCGCAGGAGGAGCGGCTGAGAGGGCGCAACAAAGCGAAGCGCATATGCAAGTCACTCACACCGATGAACTTGAAGGTGGCCGCGATCATCGTTCAATCGGCCGTATCAAAGCGGTCGCGCGCTGGCGGGCCGCCAACGCGCCGGTCACCGAGGCCGATCGGCAGGCGGCAGTTCACGCGCTAATCCGCGAAGCGGAAAGTTACGATGCCGACGCGATTGTCGGGCTCCGCTTTGAGGTGGACGGTGTGCGCAGCACCGACGTTGACACAACGCCGCTGCAGCGCGTCGCCGCGACCGGCGTTGCCGTCAAGTTCGCCAAAGCGGCCTGATTGGCGAAGCAATTCTGCGGCCCGTGTCGGCGGCCGAGACAGAAGGCGGACGCTCCTACATGTCGTCCTTCGGAATATGTTGAGCGAGCTGAACCAAATCATGACATTTCTCATCGGTCTTCTCCAAAGATTTCGAATATGGATATCGGATGGTGTTGAACGCCGAGTCCGGCGCAATATTCTCGACAAAGACTCAAACATCATCCTGATCGGGACCGGGGTTCATCACGCGATCTCAGACACCGAACGGGCTATCGGCGGAAAAGTCTTCAGCGAGCAGTTGTTTGATCCTTTCACGATAGACCCGTCTTCAGGGTGGATTTGCGAGGCAAGCGCGATGGATTACGTCGAGGAGTGTAAAGGGTTGGTAGACGAGCGGTTGGTCCTCGGCGCGCAGCTCGTCGCGGCAATCTACGGCTTGCGTGCTATTGCGGAAGCAGAGTCCATCTGGATAGCCAAGAGAGCACGGCGAAGTCTCACTTGTAAAGTCGACCTGGCAAACGAAGCCCTCAGAGCTTTTCGTGAAAATGCGCAAGCGCTGGAGCCTCAACCGCAGCGACGGGTCGCGTAGTTGACCGCCTCGCCAATACGACAAGCAATCATATCGATGGCGCGATTGGCAGGGCGCACATCAGCAAAAGGGGCGGTTGGATTGCCGCAAAGATCCTCTCGTGCGCAAGTACCGTTTGAGACCTTTCAGGGTCACTCTCATTCCGTGACGCAGCAATGAGCGGCGACGCGGCTTCGTTTTCACCTCTTTCCCGATGCAGTTACGCCCAGTTCGGGATTGATCCCTTACGCGCTCCTGGTTCAGGAAATCGCCGTCAATCTGGAGACTTATGATGGCCGTTCCGAAGCGAAAGACCTCGCCATCTCGAGGCGGCATGCGCCGCTCGGCGGATGCGCTGAAGGCTCCCACTTATGTTGAGGATAAAGATTCGGGTGAGTTGCGCCGTCCTCATCACGTCGATCTCAAAACCGGTATGTATCGCGGACGCCAGATTCTCAAGCCTAGGAAGGCCGATGCCTGACGGAGGGCGTGGGGTGGCGGACCTTAGCATTAGGCGCGCCGCCGAGGCGCGCAGACGCGCTGGACCGCGCGTGCGCCAGTAGCCCCATCACCTCGGACACTGATGGCCGAACTTGCCTTCAGAATCCGAGGCGACAAACGCGGGATAACAGCTAGGAACCGGGGGCGGATTCCGGGGCTGGCCGACGCCTCCCAGTCTTATGTCATCGACCACGATACATTGTGGGAGAGCGTAGACGGCAATGAGAGCGGCGGGAACTGGACGGCTGCTTTCCCAGCCTTCTTGATAAGAGCGGCGCTCGCGCTCATCCGTGGCGATTCGGAACGTGACCCTTCCACCACTGTGGCCGATTTCTTGAAATTCGCCATTTCTCATAGTCGGCGATCGCCATGTTTGGTCGATCTTTGGTTTGTTTTACGCGACCCGCCAGTTTATCCGGCCTAACTCTCTGATTTGCTTGGCGCTCCCTACGGGACTGCGGCGACTCCTATATATCAATTACTTAACAGAAAGTGGGACCGGAGCCGATCCCACAGACCTCCATACCTTTTTGGAATTAGGTCCCACCGATGCGCGCGGTTACAGACCAGCTGCGTGCAATCAAACCATCAAACCCGGCGTCTCGTGACTGTGCGCTTCCCGCGCTTGCAAAATCGCAGTGATCTCTGCTCTTCCGAAAATCTCAATCGCCAACGCGCAGCCGGCGCTACTAGCTCTACTTGCTCATCTTTGCTGCGGCTCGCCTCACTGGTGGCCTGGCCAAAAATCAGCGGTCTATGCTTTTTCGAACCGGCAGATGTCGCTCTTGCACCAGTTTTGGGTCGCCGCAGGATCGCCAAGGAACTTTTGGCTTTCCCTATAGAGGGGTGCGGGCGTGTCCAGTCCCGGCTTTTGATTGTCAAACACCACAATGTTAAAGTGAAATAGCTCCGCGATAGGAACCGCCCGGCTTAGAGCGCCGCCCTAAGCGGCGATCCAAAAACCCGTCCTCGCCTCCCCCTCAAATCGCCGGCTCGGTCATGCCCAAAAGCTCCACCGTCTCGAGCTGCTCACAACGCCAGCTCCCCAGCGGCGCACCACCTCGCGAAGCTTCAGCATCCTCAGTCCTTGCTGTTGCTCCAGCCGACCTATCCACCCCGTAAAAGGGACAGAACGGTGCTACCTGGACCGGTCCTTCGGGTGCTCTCTATAGGGTAGCACGAAAACACTGGACACTCTTTGGTCGTCAACGATATAGTCTTATTCTATCCGCTAGCATTTCGATCCGAATGAACCGGTTGTATCGGAACCCTTTTTTACCGTACGTACGCGCCAAGCGTGTTTTAAAGATGAAATATCGCCGTTGAGAAGGATTGGAGCGGCATACGAATAAAGCTTGTATCTCCGAATGGAGGCCAATCCGTGCCGGATATTGTGCTGATCCATCCTCGCTTCGACAGCTCATATTGGGGATTGGAGCATGCTTTGGCTGTACTGGGGGGAAAAGCGGTTCTACCGGTTGCAAGCCTCCCATTGCTTTCAGCGCTCACACCCCCTTCTTACAAAATCACTTTGATTGACGAGGCCATAGAAAGGATCGACTTCGATCGGTGCGCTCGTGCCGACATTGTCGGACTTACGGGTATGTTTGTTCAGCGCAATCGAATGCGGGAGATCCTTACCGAATTAAAGCGGCGGGGTGCATTCGTCGTGGTTGGTGGTCCGTGGATCACCGTTCAAGAAACTGACTTCGAGGGTTTGGCTGATGTCGTATTCGTCGGCGAAGCGGATGACACTTGGCCGCAATTTCTCAAGGACTGGGCCGCCCGCCGACACCTCAGAAGATATGAGCAGACGCAGAAGACCGATCTCACTAAGCTCCCGATTCCGCGCTTCGACCTGCTACCAAATGAAGAAGTATCAATTCGGCAGCATTCAAATGACGCGGGGGTGCCCGTTCACCTGTGAGTTCTGCGATATTATCGTGGTCTTCGGCAGACGCCCTCGAACCAAAACATCCATTCAGGTCCTTGCTGAGCTTGATGCCCTGCGATCGGCGGGTAAACGTACTGTGTTTATCGTAGATGACAATCTAATTGGAAACAAAACAGCGATTAAACAGATTCTCGCCGAAGTGATTGCCTGGCAAGAAAGACTCGGCTACCCAATTACCTTTGCGGCGGAAGCCTCAATTGATCTCGCCGAAGACGATGAGCTGATGCGGCTCATGGTTGAAGCTAACATTGCGACAGTCTTTGTTGGAATTGAAACTCCAAACGAAGAGTCACTTCGTGAGACGAAGAAAATTCAGAACCTTGCGGACCATAAAGGTACGATGTTGGATAAGGTCCACCGAATACGGCCATCCTCAGACTATGTCACAGCGATGCGAACAAAGCAAGAACGAATGTTCGCTGCAGAAGCCGCCGTCCAGGCGGTTCTCCTTGTCATGCGTGACGCCCCGGCTTGAGCCGCTCGACGGCGAAGGATCGCCTGCAAGGGCTAAGACGCTCCGTCGAACGGCCTCTGAGCGGCCTCGGCTTTCCGTTGCATTAATGCAAGGCGACACTATCTATTGGAGAGATGAATTTTGGAGTGTTAAATGCTGGCCCCAAAGTATGGACGGCCTGCAACGAAGAGGAACTATCCGTTAAAGCGATTTATGCTCATCGTTAGTAGGAATGACATTGAAGTTGGACGGAAGGTCGTTGAAGCCCGTAGTGAAGCCGATGCATCGGGAGAGATTTACCGCTTCGTGGGACAGCTTCGCATCGGTCTTTTCGAGCCCGGCATC
>Ga0206856_10377_pt1 | contig 11383 bp, 8 predicted proteins | sample Alteio_BWOrgCont_48_FD_152630 | JGI IMG/M metagenome (GOLD analysis project Ga0206856, IMG submission 152630) | Enriched cells from forest soil in Barre Woods Harvard Forest LTER site, Petersham, Massachusetts, United States -... | ecosystem: Environmental > Terrestrial > Soil > Temperate forest >...
CGCGTGGCAGATTCCGGCGCTTTGTTCCTAAAAAAACTCAAAGGCGTCACTGATCCAGAAAAGAAACGCAAAATTATTGGCCGCACGTTCATCAAGGTTTTCGAACATTCGCTCAAATCCATCGGTCATGCCGATTTTCTGGCGCAGGGTACTCTCTACCCGGACGTAATCGAATCCGTTGCCATTGGTGACAACCCGGCGCAGGTGATAAAGAGCCACCACAACGTCGGCGGCCTGCCCAAGCGCATGCGACTGAAGCTCGTCGAGCCATTGCGCGAATTATTTAAGGACGAAGTGCGCGAAGTCGGTGCCAAGCTTGGGCTGCCGCGCGAAGTGGTCTGGCGGCAACCCTTCCCCGGTCCGGGTCTCGGTGTGCGCGTTGTCGGTGCCATTACGGAAGACAACCTTGCCATTTTGCGCAAAGCCGACGCCATATTGCATGAAGAGATGATGGCGTCTGAGTGGTATTGGAAAGTCTGGCAGTCGTTCTGTGTCTTCTTGCCGGTTAAGTCCGTCGGTGTCGTAGGCGACGAGCGCAATTACGCCTGGGTCATTGCCGTGCGCGTCGTCGAAAGCCGCGATGCCATGACCGCCGACTGGACGCGCCTACCCTACGATTTGCTGCAAAAAATCTCGAGCCGCATTACCAACGAAGTACGTAGCGTCAGTCGCGTGGTGCTGGACATTTCCTCCAAGCCTCCGGCGACGATTGAGTGGGAGTAACCCCTTGCACGACTAAGGTTTGACACCTCCCGTCGGGCGTGTCGAAATACGCAACTTCGCCCCCTTGGGCGGCCTGCTTTCAACCCCTCCCCCATGAAATCCCCCGCCTTGTTCCGTTCCGTATTTTCGCTGCTGGCTATCGGCAGCACTGCCGCCGCCCTGGTCTTTTCCGCTTGTGGAAAAAGCGATAACACCGCTGCCACTGGCAAAACCATTCACCTGGCCTTCATCCCCAAGGGCATGCAAAATGTTTATTGGAAATCCGTGGAAAAAGGCCTGCGCGACGCCGAAGCCGACGCCAAGAAAGCCGGCGTAAACGTGCAAATTGAGTGGAACGGCCCGCCCAATGAAGGCGACCGCGCGGCAGAAATTGCCCTAATGGAAACCTATGTCGCCCAGAAGCTCGACGGCATTATTTTGTGCCCCATGGAGTTCGACGCCCTCGTCGCGCCGTCCCAAAAAGCGCGCCAGGCCGGCATCCCGCTGGTCATCGTGGACTCGCCGCTCAATTATAAAGATATCGTAGCCTTCGTCGGCACCGGCAACCGCGCCGCCGGTGTAATGGCCGCCCAGGAACTGGCCAAGGAAGTCGGCGACAAGGGCAACGTCATCATGATGCGTTTCCTGCCCGGCTCCGCCAGCACCAACGAGCGCGAGGAAGGTTTCCTCGACGAAATGAAGAAGCACCCGAATATCAAACTCCTTTCCACCGACAACTATGCTGGGGATGATCGTGAGAAAGCCTTCGACAAGGCCCAAAATCTCCTGAACACCTACAGTAATGTCGATGGCATCTTTACTCCGAACGAGCCGAGCACCAATGGTATGCTGCTGGCCGTTGAAAAGGCGGGGATCGCGGGCAAAGTGAAATTTGTCGGCTTCGACGGCGGCCAGGCGAATATGGACGGACTCAAGGCCGGTCACATTCAGGCGCTAGTTTTGCAAGACCCCTACGAGATGGGCTATAAGGGCGTCACGACCATGCTCGATTATTTGGCCGGCAAGAAAGTGGACTCCAACGTGGACACCGGCACCCACCTGCTGACTAAAGACAACCAGGATACGCCAGAGATTAAAACCCTGCTTTCCCACACGGTAATGTAATTCCCATGCGTTTGCGGCTGCGCGGCATCGAAAAAAGCTTCGGCGCCACGCGCGCCCTCTCTGGCGTCGACTTGGAGGCGCGGGCAGGCGAAGTGCTGGCTTTGATTGGCGAAAATGGCGCGGGCAAGAGCACTTTGATGAAGGTCATCTCCGGCGCACACGCTTCGGATGCCGGTACCATGGAGTTGGATGGCCAGCCATTTGCTCCACGCGAACCGCGCCAATCTAGCGACGCCGGCGTCGCCATGATTTACCAGGAGCTGACCCTGGCGCCGCACATGACTGCGGAGGAGAATCTGGTCTTGGGTCGCGAACCTGCCCGCCTCGGCTTTATCAATCGCACCACCCGCCGCGAACAAGCCCGCAAGGCGTTGGAGATGGTTAACCACCCGCATTTGCCATTGGATGTCCCGGTGCGATCGTTATCCGTCGCTCAACAGCAAATTGTGGAAATCGCCCGCGCCTGCGCCAGTGGCGCACGCGTTGTCATCCTCGACGAACCGACGAGCAGCCTAGGCCGCCACGACGTGGAGACGCTCTTTGGCATTATCGCCCGCCTGGCCGAACGCGGTGTGGCGCTCATTTACATCAGCCATTTTCTCGAAGAGTGCCGCACCGTCGCGAAAAACTTCCTCGTGCTGCGTGATGGCAAATCCGTTGGTGGTGGCGAGCTTTCCCAAATAGACGACGCCGGCATCATCCGCCTGATGGTTGGCCGCGAAGTGACTGAACTTTATCCGCGCGCGGAACGCAAATTGGGCGAGCCATTGATTGAATTGAACGGCCTCACCGGGAAAAAGGGCAAACCCCACAATATTTCCTTCAAAGTCCGTCGCGGCGAAATTTTTGGCCTCGCTGGACTAATTGGTTCAGGTCGCACAGAAATTTTGCGCGCGACCTTCGGCCTCGACCGGACTGCCGCCGGCAGCGTGATTGTCGAAGGAAAAGTCCTCTCTCTCGGTGCGCCGGGTCGCAGTTTGGCAGCGGGCTTGGGGCTCCTCTCTGAAAATCGCAAAGAAGAAGGCCTGCTGCTCAATCGCGATTTGGCGGACAATTTGACACTCTCCCGCCTCGACACTTTGGCCCAAAGCGGCTTTGTCTCCCGGACCAAACAACTGGCCGCCGCGCGCAATTTAATGGAGCGCCTGGACGTGCGTGCCAAAACTCCAACTCAGGCCGTCGGAACACTCTCTGGCGGCAATCAGCAGAAAATCGCCTTTGGTCGTCTACTCCATCAGCAAGCCGATATTCTTCTACTCGATGAACCAACGCGCGGCATCGACGTTGGCGCCAAGGCCGTCCTCTACCGCCAGATGCTGGATGTCGCCCAAGCGGGTCGCTCCGTTGTGATGGTCAGCTCCTATTTACCGGAATTGCTGGGTATGTGCGACACCATTGGCGTGATGTGCCGCGGCGAACTCGTCGCCGTGCGCCCGCGCGTGGAATGGGACGAACACAGCCTCCTCACCGCCGCCCTAGGCAAAGAGACCCCGGAAGAAATTAACAATTAATCCACGATTTTTATGTCCGATAAATTTAATCAACGACTGCCGTTCTTGAAGCGATTCCCGCTTTTGGGTCCTATGTTCGGATTGGCCTTCGTTTTAGTTCTCTTCCAGGCGATGGTCTTTGGTCATCGCGGCATGAATTTTCTGACGCCAGATACCATTGGCCTTATTTTGACCCAGACAGTTGTCGTCGCCACTGGCACGCTGGGCATGACCATGATTATTGTTTCCGGTGGTATTGATTTGAGCGCGGGCTCCATGGTGGCTCTATCTGGCGTGGTGGCCGGGGTACTTTTGCGCAGCGGACATTCGTCGTTTGTAGCAGTGTTGGCTGCGGTCCTTGTCGGCGCATTTGCCGGATTGGTCAATGGCGGTATTATCGCACGGTTCAACATGATGCCATTCATTGTCACGCTGGGTTCGATGGGTGCTGCCCGCGGCCTCGCCAAGTGGGTGGCCGACAACCAGAGTGTGAATTACAATTTCGGCATCACCGAGGGCGTCAATGCCTTGATGAATAACCCCAGCGTCCTGCACTCGGCGTCGTCGCCACAATGGTGGACAAGCCTCGGCCCCAATGATCAACCCAACCCCATGCCAACCATGACGCCGGATTGGCTCTACAACATTTGTGCCCACTTCATGCCTATCGCACCCGGTCATCCCGGCGAATTGTACATGCCGTTGTGGATGCCGCCGCTAGGCGTATTGATTCTGCTCGTGCTAACGGTCGCCATGTCCATTTTGCTCAACCGCAGTGTGTTTGGCCGTCATATTTTTGCACTCGGCTCCAATGAAGATACCGCGCGCTTGTGTGGATTACGCACTAAAACCCTCAAAGTTTTAGTTTATGTTTTGGCGGGCGCGTTTATCGGCCTGGCTGGTGTGTTCGACCTCGCGCGGTTGCGTCAAGGCGACCCGACGGTCGCGATCGGTCTGGAATTGGATATTATCGCGGCCGTCGTCATCGGCGGCGCGAGCCTCAATGGCGGGGTCGGCAGCATCTGGGGCGCCATCATCGGCGCACTAACCATGACCTCCCTCCGTAGCGGTACGGTACAGATGGGCTGGCCGTCTTATATTCAGGAAATTATTATCGGCGTAGTCATCGTACTGGCTGTCGGCGTGGATAAAATTCGTTCGCGTGGATTGAAGGGATAAGAACGATTACTTCACTGCCAGCGCCGCCAGTCGATTTTTCAATTCTGTCGCCGCCAGCGCATAGCCGCCGCCCGCGCCGTCAATAAAATGCAGGTGGCCGCCTTCGCGCTCGAAAATCAGGCAGGTCACCAATGCCTCTTTCGCAATGCGTAAACCATAGGCGAGTTCACCCGCCCGGTAGCGTTCCTCCAGCCACTTTACTAATTCAACACGCTGGGCTTCCGTGCCCGATAAAATCATGCGCAACACTCCGTCGAATTTCTGGTAGTCGCTGTGGGTCACCGTATCTTTCTTATACTTTCCCCAGTCCGCGTTGAACGCCTTTTTTTTGTGCCGCATCAACCAGTCGCCCAACAGGCCCACAAACCGGGCGTGAAAGCGATACCATGCACGGCCTAGCGCATTCGATTGGCTGCGGTGGACTTTTGTTTCGCCATCGTATTCTAAAAGCTTCCGCGCGATTTGCAGTTGGTTTTCCGAAATGGGATGCCCTTCGCCCTGGTCGCCAAAAATTTCGCGGAGCTTCGTGACTGCCTCCGTATATATCCGCACGCGCCCGGCGTCATTCGGAGCCACAGCCTGAATGAGGAGCGAGAGCGTCTCGCCCCTTTCGCTGGGTACCCCGCGCCAACGGCACTCGAGGCCGACGAATGTTTCTGCCGTGGGTGCAGCGTATTCTTCGATGCGGTAGCGCGCCCCAGCTTGCGGGTCCTTCACGGTTTTTTCCGCCCAGGCCAATCCCCCACCCCAAAACGCAGCAAGCGAAAATTTTTCCGACAACCGCACCCGCGCCACACGCGCATCGTGCCCGACGGCGCGAATATCGCGCATGGGCACTACGCCGATGCGCAGGCCAAGGTCGAACCCGTCGCGCGCCATGCGTCGCGTGGCCAAAAACGCCGGGCGCGCACGCGCAAGTTCGCTCTCTGGCAGCGCCAATGTCGCGCCATCGCCGCCAAAGACAAACGGCAAATTGGAATGCCCCAGCGCATTGAATGTGGCAATGAGCAACGAACTGCCCACGAGATTCACATCCTTGTACTTTCCACGTTCTATGGCGGCCGTCGATCCTTCCACATCGCCGATAACCACCACCCAGTCGTCAGGCAATGCGGTATAGACTGAAGGCACCGTGACATCCGCAAACGACGGGCACACCAGCAACGCGGCGTAGAATGCGTAGGGGTCCGCAGGCATGAAGAAAGAGTTTAGACAGAATTGACAAAATTAACAGAACAAGAATTTCTCGTTCTCTAAACGCCAACCATAAAAATTTGGTGTTGCCGTGGCTTGAGCAGCGAGGGTTAATCATCGTGGTTCTGGATTACCCCTTCCGCGTTTCTACCCCTAGCCCCGTACCTCATGAAATCACCCCTGTTTTTCTGTATGTTGTTTGGCGCGCTCAGTGCGCAGGCGCAAACTTCCGCCCCCGCTTCGGCTTCCGTCGCCGCCCCTGCATTATCGCCCGCCCCTGCGGCTACCCCTACCGCCGATACCGGGCCGGTTTACCCGGGCAATCAGACGACCATTGAAGCAACCACGAAGGCGGGCATTCTCGGCCTGCGGGCCACGGATATCCCGCGTTACACGCAAACCGGCCCGCTGCCCAATCCTGCGCCACGGCGGCCCGGGGTTCTCGCTCCCTTTCCTCACGATCCCAATTTGCCGACGATCTGGACCATCGGTGACTCAACCGTGCGTACTGGCGTTACCGGCTCGGGCGAAGACCAAGTGGGCCAGTGGGGCTGGGGCGCGCCGTTTGTGGGTTATTTCGACCCCAAAAAGGTCAACGTCGTCAACCGTGCCGTCGGTGGCACGACCAGCCTCAGCTTTTACCGCACCCTATGGAAACCAATGGTTGATTTGATCAAAAAGGGCGACGTAGTCATCATGCAATTTGGCACCAATAGCGGTGGCGGTGAGATCAGAGGAATCGGCGATGAAACTCAAGACGGCACTGATCGCAGCGGGCAGCCCGTCACCAACCACACCTTCGGCTGGTATATCCGGCAATTTATCGCCGAAGCCCGCGCCAAGGGCGCCACGCCTATCGTCTGCTCGCTCATTCCGCGCAACAGCCGGGACAAGGTCAGCGGAAAAATTAACCGCAGCGCAACTACTCAGGCCGGCTGGGCGAAAGATGTTGCCGCCGCCGAAGGGGTCGGGTTCATCGACCTCAACGAACTGGTTGCGCGCAAATATGACGCGATGGACAAAGACGCCGTCGACGCATTTTTTTCCGGTTCCCCGCACACCAGTTGGACGGGCGCCGTCGTCAATGCTGAGACCGTCATCTCCGGGCTCAAGGCACTCAAGGTCGATCCAGTCGCCGCGTATTATGTAGATCAGGTCAAACTCATCGCGCCAGCGCTGGACTTGAGTACGCCCGCCCCTGATACCACACCTGCGGTACCCGCAGCTAGTGCCTCGAGTGCGAAATAGTAGAAGGGCTGGGTTGCATCTGAGATACTGGGAAGGGCACTTTTCCGCCTTTCCCTCCCTTGCTCGACCGCCTACCTTTGGGCCATGTCATCTGTCTGGATATTGACTGCCGTAGGTTTCGGCTACTTGCTCGGCTCGATCTCGTTCGCCGTGCTCGTCGCACGGCAGCACGGCGTGGACATCCTAAAAGCTGGCAGCGGCAATCCGGGCGCCACGAATGTCAAACGCGTCATTGGCAAAGGCCCGGGGAATCTGGTCTTCGTCCTCGATTTTTTGAAAGGCCTAATCGGCGCAGGCTGGCCAGATCTCGCAGCTCAGTTTCATCTTCTGCCGATTAATGCGCCTGTTTTATGGATGGGCATCGCCGGGCTGGCAGGCGCGATTTTGGGCCACAGTTTTTCGATGTTCCTAGGTTTTAAAGGTGGCAAAGGCGTGGCGACGACCATCGGCGGCCTAATGGCCCTGATGCCACTCGTCATTCTCGGCGGATTGCTGGTCTGGGCCGTTGTGTTTTATTCTACCCGCTATGTCTCGCTGGCTTCAATCGCCATGGGGTTGGTGCTCATGCCCATCGCGGCGCTCCTCGGCCAGCCACGGGAAAAAATTGGCCTGTGTATCGCCCTGGCCATTCTCATCATCGTCCGCCATCGCGCGAATTTGCAAAGGTTGATGAACGGGACAGAGAATAAGTTTGAGAAAAAAGGCCCTGAGGCGACTGAAGCCACCAAAGCCACTGATGTTTCCGAGAACCCATAACGGTAACCCTCAATCGCCATTGTCGTTTCAGTAGCTTCAGCGCCCTTTCTGCATCAGCTTGTCTTCCCGCCGCATTTCCTATTTATAGTGTACCTCCACCATGGCTCCGCCCACTCAACGCACCATTCGCATAGGCCTGCTCGGCTTTGGCACCGTCGGCCAGGGCGTCTGGAAGCATCTGCACAATAATCGCGCAGCGCTCGAACGGCGTCTCGGTGTGGGGCTGGACATCGTGCGCGTGGGCGTGCGCGATCTTAAAAAAAATCGCGAAGTCAAAGTTCCTGTCGCGCGTTTGACCACCGACCTTGGCTCCATTGTCGATGACCCGACGATCGATATCGTCTGCGAACTCATCGGCGGAGTAACCACTGCGCGAATTTTGACAGAGCGGGCTCTGAAGTCTGGCAAGGTTGTTGTCACCGGCAACAAGGCGCTCATCTGCGAGCACGGCGCGGAATTGTTCCGCCTCGTGCAGCGTGGTCGCGGACATTATTTTTTCGAAGCCAGCGTCGCCGGCGGCATCCCGATTATCAAGACGCTGCGCGAAGGGCTCATCGCCAACCGTTTTCGCCTCATCTACGGCATCCTCAACGGCACTTGTAACTATATCCTCACGCGCATGGCTAGTGAAGGCCGTAGTTTTGACGATGTGCTGGCCGACGCCAAGCGCCTGGGCTATGCCGAGGCGGACGAATCGCTCGATGTCGATGGCTGGGACGCTGCGCACAAGGCCGTCATTCTCGCCTACCTCGCCCACGGGCGCTGGATTAAGCCCAAGCAAATGCTTGTGCAAGGCATCCGCGAAATTACCCCGCACGATTTAAGTTATGCGAAAGAGCTGGGCTACGCCATCAAGTTGCTTGCCATCATCAGCCGTGATTTTTCAAACAATCGCGTATTCGCGCGCGTTCACCCATGCCTGCTGCCCAAGCGCAACTTGCTCGCGTCGGTGGACGATGTGTTCAACGGCATCTGTCTTAGCGCGGATGTTGCCGGCTCAACCCTCCTTGTTGGTCGCGGCGCCGGGCAAGACGCCACCGCCAGTGCAGTGATCAGCGACATTGCCGACGCCGTCGTTGCCCTGCGTGGCGCTCCCGCGCCGGTGATTTGCGAAGAAGACGCCGACACCTACGCCAAGCTTGGTTCTGGAATTTCTATCGCCTCGCTCGCGGAGATTACTGGACGTTATTACTTGCGCCTCACCGTTAAAGACCGCCCGGGCGTATTGGCAGAAGTCGCCCGCGTGCTGGCCGCCCACAAAATTTCCATCGCCACCATGATTCAACGCGAAGATCGCGTCGCGCAAACTGCGGAAATCATTTTCACCACGCATGCTTCGAATGAACAATGCGTGAACCAGGCCTGTCGGCATCTGAAAAAATTGCGCGTTGTCCTCGGTGCGCCTTTCCTCTTGCGCATTTTGGAAGACGAAGGTTTGTAGCCCCGCATCCTATTCGCGGATTTGCCCGTTACCGCGGATGATATATTTGTAGGTGCACAACTCCCGTAGGCCCATCGGGCCGCGGGCGTGCAGACGATCCGTTGAAATGCCAATTTCCGCGCCGAGGCCGAATTCAAACCCATCCGTGAAGCGTGTCGAGGCATTCCAATACACCGTGGCCGAATCCACCCCGGCCAGAAATTTCTGTGCGGCCTTTTCGTCACGCGTGACAATCGCGTCCGAATGGCCCGAGCCATAGCGATTGATGTCCGCAATCGCTGCGTCGAGATTCGGCACAACCTTTACTGCCATGATGAGGTCGAGATATTCGGTGGAAAAATCTTCCCCGCCCGCAGCTACGACTTTGAGGTCTTTTTCCTTTTGCAACAATTTCAACGCGGCGGGATCCGCCCGCAGCTCGACATTTTTCTCCGCCAGCGCGTGGGCGAGCTTGGGCAGCAACTTTGCCGCAGCATCTTGATGGATAAATAAATTTTCCGCCGCATTGCAGACGCCAGGCCGTTGCGTCTTCGCGTTAAGGACGATTTTCTCCGCCAGCGCGGCATCGGCGTCGCGATCTACATAGATTGTGCACACACCCTTGAAATGCTTGATGACGGGAATTGTCGCGTTCTCCGCCACAAAACGGATAAGCGCTTCCCCACCCCGGGGAATGATGCAATGGATGTACGGATCTAGCTTGAGCAGGGGCAACAGCGCCGCACGATCCGCCGTAGGCACAAACTGCACCGCGTGCGCGGGCAAACCGCTCGCTGCCAGCGCCTCGCTGCATAGCGCTGCGAGCACGGTATTCGTTTCAAATGCTTCTTTGCCGCCACGTAAAATGCACGCATTGCCCGATTTGAGGCAAAGCACGGCGCACTCGATGGTTACGTTGGGGCGTGACTCATATATGATGGCCACCACGCCAATGGGCACGCTGACCTTGCGAATGTCCAAGCCATTGGGCCGCGTGGTGCGCTCCAACTCCTGCCCGACCGGGTCCGGTAACGCCGCCACTTGGCGCACGCTTTCCGCCAACGCCGCAATGCGCTTTTTGTTCAACGTGAGGCGCTCAACCATGGGCTTGGCCAACCCGGCCGCCGTGGCCGCAGCGATATCCCGCTCATTCGCGACGAGAATGACATCCACCCGCTCAGTCAGCAGCTCCGCCAGGCGCGTAAGCGCGGCGTTCTTGCGCGACGTCTCGGCCGTGGCCAGCACGAGAGAAGCCTCGCGTGCCTGTCGACCCAACGTCTCAATGAGGGCGGTGTGGGACATGGGAAAGGGAGGCAGGATACAGGAGTCAGGAGACAGAATAAAGCAGGATTACAGGGATGTAAGCACCACCAGCGTAAGCCCATCCAAAGCTTCTCTCCCCTTTGCTAACCTACCTATCACCTTTCGTCCCGCCTACTTGAACAACACCGCGCCCTCCGTGATCGCCAAGATTTGTTTGCCGTTCAGTACCCCGGTTTCGTCCACCAGCACTGGTCTGGGGCTGAAATATTTAACCCCACTCTTGCCATTGCCCAATTGTCCGGCGTCACCGTTACCCCAGGCCGCCAACGTGCCGTCGGAACAAAGAGCTAGAAAGCCGCCATTAAACTCCGCTGTTTTGACAATAGCCGTGACCGTTTTTCCGCTGAGCACCCCGGAGATATCCACTAGCACCGGCGCCACACTTATCTTGGATGCGGTGCCGTTGCCAAATTCCCCATTTCTCTCCTGCCCCCAAGCTGCTAAAGTGCCATCAGAACAGAGCGCTAAATTGGCCTTTTCCGAGACTGAAATAGCCGTGATGGTCTTGCCGACCAACACCCCGTTCGTGTCCACGGGGACGGGCTGCACGCTTAGGTAGTGCTCCGGGTGGGCGCGTCTATCCTTGATGTCGCCAGTCGCATCACCGTACTCGCCATCGCCAAACTGGGCCAAAGTTCCATCAGAGCATAGCACTAAGCTGTGCGACGTCCCGGCGGCGATGGCGACAATCTTTTTCCCCTTCAATAAGCCCTGGTCGTTGACGACATGAGCTTCAACATACTTCCAGTAGTCTGGCTGAATATGGTTCGGTCCCGCATACATCATTCCAAATAGTCCTGTATCAAAATAGGAGCCCCAAGAAATCAAGGCGCCATCGGAGCACAGCGCCAAACAATGGCTGAAACCACAAGCCAAGGCGATGACCTTCCGGCCACGCAGGGCATCGGGCTGAAATAATACTGGCGTCAGTTGGACCTTGTCGTTC
>Ga0206856_10379_pt1 | contig 11359 bp, 8 predicted proteins | sample Alteio_BWOrgCont_48_FD_152630 | JGI IMG/M metagenome (GOLD analysis project Ga0206856, IMG submission 152630) | Enriched cells from forest soil in Barre Woods Harvard Forest LTER site, Petersham, Massachusetts, United States -... | ecosystem: Environmental > Terrestrial > Soil > Temperate forest >...
TCCTAATTCCGGCACGTGCGCTGCAGTATTCAGTGCAATAGGAAATTTTGAAAACAGAGGAAAAGCTTTATGCGTAAACTACTATATTCTACATCGCTGTGCCTGATGGCAATGAGCACCGCTCCCCTTGCCTATGCGGGAAACGGGAGCGAAAAACCGCTCGATCCCACCCCTCAGTTAACCAGCACTACGTCACAAGATCCGCAAGATTCGGACAACTCGAACGATCCGGATTACACGCCCAAACACACGGACGTGTCTGCCGGCATCTTTGGGACTGCGATCGTCGCCCCACACTCCATCCTGAATGAGAGCGAGGACGGCCTTCGTGGACGCGCCGAATTTTTCGACATCAATGACAACACTGGGATGATCAGCCGTGGACAAGTTCAAGCTTCCGTTGGATTGGCGCAGTTTCAAAACTCGCCGGGGCTTTATTTGGACGGCAAAATCCTTCTTGGCGTGGGTCGAACCACTCGACCTGACGCCAACGGAAACGCAAAATATTTTCTCATCACAGGAGAGGCCGACAAGGAGTTCTCGAGCACTCCTCAGGCGCAAAACGCGACCGGAACCGGCACCAACACAAACGACCCAAACGTCTGGTACTCCAACACCCACCTAAGCGCTGAAATCGAAGCGGGACTCCGCAAAGAAAACAGCGACGACGATTATCTACTCGGCGCGGTTTTAATGGCCGAGCATTCTGTCAAAAAAGTACAGAACTACGCTTACGGCCCGGCCGACAGTACAGGCGCCTCCACCCGAGTCGATGGGAATTCTGAGCGCTTAGCCGAAAATCGTTTCACCGTCGGGCCGCGCTTTACGGCCTACCTAGCTAACTCGGTAAAGTTCGGAGTTCAGGCGCTGGCCGGAGCCAATGCCGTTGGGCAAGGTGTTTTCCAGTATGGTGTGAGCCTCACCGCACGTCCGCATCCGAATGCTGAGATCTCGTTCGAATATAACGAAGTCGATACATTCGGATCCAACGGAAAGAATGGAAAATTCTTCGGCAACGGGTCCGGCGTCGATCACGTCTATTCGTTAGGCGCACGGTACGCTTTTGGTGCAGAATAACGCATCTGCACTACCAAAAGGTGAGGCTCACCTTTTGGCGACTGTTCGAGCTTCTTCGCGCATCTGAGATGAAACACTCTTAAACCGACGGCGGCGGCGGCGAGCCCGGCGATGCTCAGGCGGGTCACGAACGTCAAGCGAGGCCAGAGACCGAGAACGATCATTCGGCATCGGCAAAAGCACGCGAAGGCCATTGCGCAACGGCATCCGCGAAGACAATCCGTTCAGATCGCTAATCGGATCAACCTTGATCCCAAAGTGCTGAGCAATGCGATTCAAAGTTTCACCGCGATGAACTTTATACGAAAGGAACTGCACCTGACGCGGAAACGTGACTTGATTATAAGTCGCAAGAAACTTTTCTTTCGTCGAAGCCGGGAGCTTGATTCGATACGTACTCACCGTTGGAGGTGTGCACCAACGCATGAGTTCGGGATTCAGACTTTTCACCGTAAGATAGGAGAGCCCCGAAGCACGAGCGACCTTCAGCAAATCTGCCGGACTTTGCACTTCGAACTCGGCAAGCTCATCACCGCTCACCTGGCCAGACTTAGAAACCAAAGGCATCGGCACGGGCTTCGCCAGGGGCTGATCCACACTCGGCAGCGAGTTGTTCACCAACTGGCCATCTGCTGTCGTATTCTCGAGAGGTACTGAGAGAGTTGCAGGAGTGATCGATGGCCCATCCGAAGTCGCTAGATCATCGTCATCTAATTCGTCTTCTTGATCATCTTCAATTTTGCCTACCGTCGGATCTGACTTCGCGACATCCGGCGGAACTTTTCCGGCTTTGATCGCTTCACTCGTAACTTCAGTTCCTTCGAGCGGCTTGTCCGTTTTGATCACTTTGACGATCTCACCGTCGCCGGCAACTGCTTCATCTGCACCGGGCCGCGCGATAGCCGTTTTAAAGCCAAAAAGCTCACGATTTTTAGCCACGATGGCGGCAGCGATAATTTTCGGCACATAATCGCGAGTCTCGGGACGCAAAAAGCGATGACGAGAAATCACCCAAAAGTCATTCGAACTAAATCTCTGAACGGCACGTGCGATTTTCGCTTCCCCGGCGTTGTATGCGGCGGCAGCGAGCTCCCAGCTCTGAAAAATATTATAAAGGTCTCGAAGATACTCCACCGCGGCGAGAGTCGCCTTACGCGTATCGCGACGTTCATCGACCCACCAGTTGACCATCAACCCATATCTCTTGCCTGTCGCCGAGATAAACTGCCACGGTCCCACCGCTCGCGCATGAGAACGCGCCAGATTATTAAAACCGCTCTCAATCATCGCCAAATAAACGAGGTCTTCAGGGAGTCCATTTTGTTTCAGCAAAGGGCGGATGTAGGGAATAAAAAATTCCGAGCGCTCTAAATACTTTTCAAAATAAGGACGCCCACGACCGGTAAAATACTCAACCCAATGCTCCACGCGGCTGTTGACCACCGCGGGGTAATCAAAATGAGTATTTTTCAATTTGACCCCGAGCACGGTCATTTCGCCGTAATCTTTCATGTTCGAACTCGGGGCTCCACTGGCCGTTGAGGCGACCTGTGCTGACCCTGTCCGCGACGCAGGATGAGTCGCATCTCCCTGATCCTGACGAATTAAGTCTGATATTGTCTTAGGTCCAGCTCCCGAATTGGGGGCCCCCGCTGCTCCATTATTGGAGGGTGCCGTTGCACAACCCAGCCCTCCAGCCAGTCCCATCAAGAGAGAGACGGCGAAGCCGAGTCGGCGATTGAAGTTCGTGATGTATAAATTTGAAATTTTCGCGGTTCCCAAGCGTTCAGTGTAGCGTGCGCATTTGACGAATGTCAAACCCGAGCGACTACTTGACTAGGACAGGTAGCCGGTCCGAGAAATTTAAAATAAAACTTTCAAAACAACTCTTCCGGCGTCTCCTTGCTCAGTGTTATAGATCGAGCACTTCTTACATGACTGGTAGTGTCATTTTGGGTATTTTTTACTCTTTTACTTTAGTCGGCGCATTTCGCACCTCGCGTTAGTGACTCATTTTATTGATATTAAAAGGTTTTTCTAATTGGCTCACCGCTTGCTTATGCCTGTCTCCGCTTCCAGACAACTGGGAGCATCATTTGCTAACAGGGGGGATTACAAGTGGGGGCATCATCATCCATGAACTCAAAGAAGAACTCAAAGAATTCAAACAAAACAGGAACCGAAGCGATTCAAAAACTTTCGCCACTTTCCATTGCCATCTTGAGCACCGGACTCAGTTTCATTGCCTCCCCAGTCTCCCTGACTTGGGCCTCTAATCTGGACGAGTTCCAAGCATCAAAAGTGAACTCGAAAGCCTTGAATGCATTGTCTCAAGATCCCGGCATCAAATCACTCCTGAATGACTCCGCGACTCACCGTCTTGGCGTTTCCCAACGCATCGCTGGCTCTGGCTCGATCACGACGAAGTTTCGCCACTTTTACAAGGGTATCGAAGTGATGGGCTCAATGGCTTACTATCGCCAGAACCAAGATGGAACCAATGCCGAAGTCGACAACCGCATTGCGCTTTTTGATCTCAACACGAATCCGTCTGTTGACATGGACGCCGCTGTGGCAATCGCCCGTTCGGTCACTCCTGGTGCTCAGAACCGCAAATTCACCCGTATGCCGGAGCTGAAGGTTCTTCCAGACTCTGAAGGAAACTCAGCACGTCTCGTCTACATCCTCAATCTCAGTCCGATCGGGTTTGATGGTGGTCGCGAAGTGATGCTCAACGCTCACACCGGAGAGATCATTGCTAACAACTCGTTGGCGGAAAGCATCGCACCCGTTGAAGTCCACTCTGCCCGAAACACAGGACTGACTCTCACACCGGTGTTTGACAAAACTCAACTGGATGCCGACGGCAATCCAGCCATCACGGGTTGCTATCTTTCTAACTTAGGAGATCCGGCTCCAGCTCCAGCGGCACCCGGTGCTCCGGCGCCCACCCCGTTGTCGATGGATCAATGTAATGCGTCTTTCAGCCAAGCTTGTCAGGTCTTCCTCGGTGGCGACACCGGCGACTCGACCTCTCCTGTTATGGTGACTCCGCAAAACTGCCTACTCTCCGTTCAAGACAGCAAGGCACTCGCTGCAGCGGATGATGCCGCTAATCGGGCCAACGCGAACAGCCAACTGGTGTTGAACTATTATCAAAACACTTTTGGTCGTAATAGTTACGACAACCAAGGTGCTACCCTGGTGAGTGTTGTTCACGTCGGCCAAAGCATGGTGAATGCTTTTTGGATGGTCGGGCAAACCGATCCAGACACCAACCAAGTGATCGGCAACTTCATGTCTTACGGAGATGGAGACGCATCCGAAGGGATCGGCGACATGACCCTCGCGATCGACGTCGCAGGTCACGAGATGACTCACGGTGTGACGTCACAAACAGCAAAACTCTCGATGTCGGGAGATCCAGGAGCTCTGAACGAAGCGAACTCAGACTTCTTCGGCAAGATGATTGAGAATCAAAACAACTGGATCTTGGGCCAACAGCTCTACTTAGATCCGGCAAATGCTCCGGGCTTCCGTAGATTGGATAATCCTTCGTTGATCATCGACAAGGACATCGCTGACGACAATGGCAATCAGGTCAGCGTTGCATACCCTAATCAGTATTCGGATCTCTACGCTGTAAAAAGTGGCCAGTGCACCGACGACAACGATCATTGCTGGATTCACCACAATTCGACCATCTACAGCCACGGCTTGTATTTGATCAGCCAGGCAATCTCGAAGGAAAAGGCACAGCAGATTCAATATCTCGCTTTGACTCAGTACTGGAACGACCAGACCAGCTTCAAAACAGCGACTCAATTGACCTACTCTGCTTGCCAACGCTTACAGAGTCAGGGCACCGTCACACAATCAGATTGCGATGCAGTGAATACAGCGTTTACGCAGATTGGGCTCCCACCCACCGCTGCTGCCGCTTCTGCTAAACCCACTCACGTTGCACACCGATAACGAGTTGTACTAAGTAGTTTTAGAAAACATCTTGGAAATGTCTAAAAAGCGTCACTGACGCGACATTTTCAAGATGTTTTTTTATTTTCAAAAATACTTTTTTAAACGTGCGCTTTTTAGTGAACGTTTTCGAGATCAAACTGCTTCACGACTTCGACAATGATCTGCTCGAGATCATCATCCGTCTCATAGACTTCATCGATATGAGAAGAACGCATCATGTATTCAGCAATCGTTTTAGCGACAACCTTGAGCGACTTTTGAAAATAAAAGCCGTTGAGCTCGTCATCCCCAAAGGTACTGCGGACAATGGCCTTCGCTGTCTTGTATTGATCACTATCCGTAAACTGGGAGTCTTGAAGGACTTCAGCTTTTGCGCCGATCTTAGCCAGCGTACGTTCGCGAAGATCTTGGTCGGTTAAAATATAGGGGCCCACAAGATTGTGAACTTCATCTTGGACGATTTGGCGCAGACGCGGTGGGAAACTGATGGATTTTCGATTTTCTAAACGCGTGATGATGCTCTTACATAAGAGCTGAACTGATTCTTTTTGCGTCGAGCGAGCCGGGCGAGTAGCTGTCATGGATGAGCCCTCCTGAAGACAGCTTAACTTAAGTCCTGAACCATCTCAGCTTCTTTTTCAGTTTTCTGCTAAAAAAATCGAGAGCTTCGGTCGTGTCCCGAATTCGGAGCACGCGAGCCGTGACGGCAATGACGACCATAGATTCCGCGATAAGCAGGCCCACCTTGACACCCCGAGCGACGGGTAGGGTCATTTTCCCGAGGAAATGTTCAAACAATTCTATAAATAAACGATCCGGAGCCCACTTCAAAAGTCCCAGATAAGTGGCATAGGCAGCTCCACCCATGAAAAGGGCTAAACCCAATTGGGCCAAAAATGAACGAACCAGGTCCGCCAACCTGAAATCTACGCCCTGCGCCTCAATGCGCCCCCGAATGAAAATGACAAGAATCAGAGAGTTCGCAATCGCTCCGATCGAGGTTCCGAGCGCAAGCCCCCAGTACCCAAATGGGCCAATCATGATTACATTCAATACAACGGTCAGAAGCAGACATCCAACGCTCGCAAGCACAGGAACCCGGGCATTGCCAAGCGCATAACAGGCCGGTACGAGAAGTTTGACCATCGAATAGGCCGTGAGGCCCACGGCATACATGGCCAGAGCCAGCGCAGTCGCCTGAGTGGCATCCGGATAAAACCGTCCATACTGAAACAATAACTCCACAATGGGCACGCCCAAAAATGCCAGACCGGCAGACGCGGGGAGATTCATCGCAAAAACGGCCTTTAAACTTTTCGTCAAAGTATCTCGAACTCCGACCACATCCCCTCCCACCCATTGCCGGGCTACGACGGGAGCCGTCGCGGACGCAATCGAAGCTCCGAAAAGCCCGATCGGAAACTGCATGAGCCGAAACGCATATTCTAACCACGAGACGCTCCCCTCTCTTTGAGAGGTGGCAAGCAACGTGTTCACCAAGATACTTGCCTGCGTGGCCGCAAGACCGATCACGCCCGGAGCCATCAAACCCAACATCTGCCGGAGAGCTGGATCGCGAAACCACAGGGGTTCGAAGGTTTCGTCCGCCTTTCGGCCACCTGAGAAACTAAAACCCGCCCGAAACAGCAAAGGGACCTGGCAAAGCGCCTGGCAAAAACCTCCTGCTAAAACGCCAAAGGCCATCCCAACGATCGGGGAGATCCCATAATGGGGATGCCTCATTAGGATCAGCGAGAGAGCAACACCGACCAGAATCGACGAGAGATTAAAAATCGCCGCCGAAAGCGCCGGAAGGAAAAAAAAACCACAAGCGTTCAAAACCCCAGTAAAAGCCGCTGCAAGCGTCACAAACGGAAAATACGGAAACATCACACGAGTTAAAATCGTCGTGAGCTCGAACTTGCCCGGGATCTGTCGAAACGCACCGGCGTAGATCCTCACGATTTGCGGCGCAAAGCAAACGCCCCCGATCGCAAGAATCCCCACTCCAATAAAGAGGATGCTGAAAACCAGATTCGCCAATCGCCACGCACGACGTGGCCCAGACTCCATGCGCGCACGAGTAAACGTCGGGACCAAAGCGGCGCTCAGCGCCCCTTCGGCCAGCAGGTTCCGAAAAAGATTGGGGATCCGAAAAGCCACATTAAAAGCATCCGTCGCACTACTCGCACCAAACAAAATCGCAAAAGCCTGAACGCGAACCAGCCCCAAAAGACGGCTGATTAAAGTAGCGGCACCGACCGCTCCGGCACCCTTCCAGATAGGAGAATGGGACTCTTCACTCAAACGCTAAAGGCTTTCGATAACCACTTTTGAATGCCTTCATCCAGCCTGGACTTAAACGGTGAAGCGAGAAGGCTGAGTTGAACGTCGACTTGGATACAACCCTCGGTACACTTGAGGACCGCAGAAAACATTGACGACTTGGCCGAAACCGCACATTTCGCAGCATCGCGATCGATATCACATTTGCCAATAGGCGCCTTCGAGAGAAACTTATCAATATCGAGAGCGATCTTATCATAAAGCTCTTTTTGAGAACGTCCGGGTAGATCGATTTTACGTGAATAGCTGGCCATTGTGTTCTGCTCCTATGAGTGAGTGGGTGGGTGAAAATCCCTTTCGCTAATTCTTTGTCAAAACTTCGAATTCTGCAAGTTCGTCTCCTGCGGCGACATGATCTTCGGCATTCACCTTCCACTGAGTGATTTTGACTTCTCCCGGTAGAGCATGCGGGATCAGCATATTGAGCGACTCGATCACCATGAGAGGTTCATGTGCGCTCACCACCGCGCCCTTGCGAAATAAAATGGCGTGAACACGGCCGGAAACCAATGCTGAGAGCCGCGCACGGTGCTTGACGCCCGACGAAGTCACAACCCGACGCACGATCATCACCCAGTTCCCGAGCCGAACTTGCCAACGATCGGAGTCGATCGGATAACCACAAAGTCGCAGCCGTTTCCCATCCGGAGGGCTCTGCACATATCCTGAAATCCCCGTTAACCCGTTATCGAGCTTCCAAAACTCGGGATCGCTCACCCATTTCACAGATGCCGAATCGGGCTTCACCCACTGATCACCCACCGCCCATCTTGTAACGTGTGCAGTCGCTTGTGAGTTGCTTGGGGGAGAATCCGTTTGGACCGGTTTCACCTCGGGTTGGAACGCGGGATTCAGCGCAAAAATCGACGCAAAAGTACGCATCAGATCCACTGGAGGACGAAGGGCTGGGATGAACTCTTCGTCCACGAAACCTGCGTGAAACATCCCCTCCCGGACCCAAGGATGCTGCAAAAGCTCCGATAAAAAACGCTCATTTGTTTGAAGTGAGCCCGCCACCCAGACCTCATCGAGCACCCCTCGTGCAACGACAAGAGCTTGTTTGCGGTTTTTCGCTCCAACGGTCAGAAGTCCGACCATCCCATGGCCGTAAGGCGAGATCCGCTGCCCGGCTTCAACAGCGAGGCTGAGTTCAGCGATCGCACCTGGAAACACCCAACGCCTTCTCTCACCGACTTCGTAGACTTCACCGGGCTGAGGGAGCTGAAGCAACGAGTCCTCGGCGTAGAATCGCAAAGACATCCCTGCGGCCCATTCTTTTTCAGGCGTCATCGTAGGTTCGGGAGTGCTTCGCCCCCCTTCCATCGCAGCAAGCTGCCAGGATACGGCACGCGTGCCTGCGACTTTTTCCCAAAGGTGAAACTCTGTTCCGAGTCGTGCGGCTCCTTCGACAAAATAGGCTCGTGAGCTATCCACTAAAAACTCAAGCGATCCGACTCCTACGAAACCGATTGATTGAGCAAAGAGAAGAGTCCAATCGCGAATCTGTTTTTCGACGCTTGCTTCGACCCAATCTGCGGGGCAAAACTCGACGATCTTGCGAGAGCGACATTGGAGGGAGGCGTCCATCAACGGAAACGTTTGTGCGCGTCCATCGACAAAGCGAGCAAAGGGCACGACGATGTGCCGGGCCCCTTCGAGGTACCTCTCGGCAAAAAGCATGACCTCGCCGAGACGCCGTCGTAGTTGCTCAAGCCAGAGAGGGATCTTTTTTTCGAGCGTTTCGAAGTCGGGAATCACATGGAGACGAAAGCTTCCGCCACCTTTGACCGAACGAAGGACAAACGGGAACTTCAGATTCTGGCTTTTGATCTGTTTTTCAATCTCGTGGTGACTATGAATCGGAACCCCCCCCGCCAGGAGGTTCGGGATCCCTAACTTTTCGGCCTCTCCCAACATATTCAACTTGTTTGAAAACAGATTGAGCACGCGAGCAGGCGGACAAATCACAGCCAAACCAAAGTCTTGAGCGATCACCGGCAATTCAGGTCTCTCGGCCCAAATACTGACCGCTGGATGAACACAATGAGGCAAACCGCGACTAGGGCCAGCGGCACGAGCAAAATCTCCCAAAATCTGCCGGAGTACGCGCTCGGCGTCCGGGTCCGTGGGTGCCGGCAAAGGGCGCGTCTCCGAAGCATGGATCTCGACCGAAAAGCCTTCCGCTTCCAGCTGTTGAGCAATCAACTCCGCAACACCACGAACCCCGAGGACTAGGGCTTTGCGACGGACGCTCACTGTGTTTTCGGCGGTGCTGGGCCGAGAGGGAGGCACTTTCATTGTATCCGTATCACGCCGCATTCCCGTCGCCCTTTTGTAAGGGCGACTTCCTCGCGGCTCCTTTCCTGAAGTAAAAATAGCGTAGGCTCTGGACAAAGGCTACGTCCTTTGAGCATTGTGGTGTGAAAATGCGAGTACCGAGCAATCTATCCACATCTTTTGGCGTTCCCTTTCAGGAGCTCATCGCCGGTTTTGCTACCGAACAAGGCTTAATGCCCAGTCCGGAGGTCTTGGACTCGCCTCGTTTCCTGGCAAGGTCGATCATCCCGCACGTGAGGCGCCTCTCTGCCATGTTCAATCGCCAATTGGGTGAAACGAAGCCAACTCCAGACGAAGAACCCGATTCGAGTCTCGACGAAGCTTATTGGAAAAAGAGCTCGAATCCTGAACATTTTCGTCTCGCGTACTTTCTTTATTTCATGCCCTCGAATCTTTATCGGGTGGCAGCCGTCTGGTCGGAACTCGCTCGCCTCGGATACCGATGGCCTCAGTCTGCCTCAAAACTCCGTGCTATTGAATTCGGTGCCGGACCGGCCGCTGGAGCGTGCGGGATCGCCGCAGGCGAAAAAGAATGCTCACTCGGTCTCCCGAAAGAAGGGAACTGGGCTTTGATCGAACAAGATAAAGCCATGCTTCAGCTGGGTGAAAAATGGGCGTCAACCTACTTTGCTGATCGGGGTCACACGAGTTGGGAGACTCGGACGTTTCATCGTAAGATCGACTTCGCACGCGGGATGCTCCCTCCGAGCGCCCCACGTTTTAACCTCTGGGTGATGAGTTATTTTTTGAACGAGTCCTCGCTGCCTCCGGCCGAACTCGCGCGCATTTTGGTGGAAGGGTGGGAGAAACACCTCGATGAAGAGGGCCTCGTGATCATGGTCGAGCCCGCACTTCGAACGCAGTCTCGTAAACTTCTCGAGATCCGCAAAGAGATCCTCGCCATCCGCGAAAAGCGCGGTTTGGAATGGCTGCAAATTCTTCTTCCATGCCTCGGGCACCAAGCCTGTGGCGCGCTCGCCGACGCCGAAGATTGGTGTCACGAAGATGTCTCGTGGTGGCGCCCGCCGTACTTCAAAAAAATCGACCAGATGGCAAGCCTGGATCGCAAATCACTGCCCTTTAGTTATCTCGTCATCACAAAAAGTATGCGACCGCGAAATGAAATCCTTTCGTCTCTTTCAGGATTCGAAAGTTCAAATTTCAACCGCCTCGTCAGTCCAGCGCATCCTGAAGGCCGCGAACAAGAGTTCTTCATTTGTGGCCAAGATGGTAAACGCCGTGCGCGATATCGCGCAACAAACCAAGCCAACGAAGAAAACCATCCGTCTTCTGAATTGCAACGCGGTGATATTTTGGTCAACGCAGTTTTACGCGGAGATGTTCGATCGACGCGGATCGAAAAAATCACCGACGTGAAATAGGCGCGCTGCGGTCAGTGCAGAGCGGATTGCATTCGGAGTTGCTTAGGTTCATAAACAGTTCGCGATGCGAACTGTGAATCATACTTTTTTAGCAATACTCTTTTCGATGTCGATTTTTTCTGGAATTTTTCTCGGGCACGACGGGCGCGCCGAACTCATCACCTTCCGCTCACACGAGCATCTCCGCTACAAGATCGAGGGACTTTATAACGAAGTCGATCTCTTGATTCGCAACCGAA
>Ga0206856_10382_pt1 | contig 11309 bp, 6 predicted proteins | sample Alteio_BWOrgCont_48_FD_152630 | JGI IMG/M metagenome (GOLD analysis project Ga0206856, IMG submission 152630) | Enriched cells from forest soil in Barre Woods Harvard Forest LTER site, Petersham, Massachusetts, United States -... | ecosystem: Environmental > Terrestrial > Soil > Temperate forest >...
ACAGACAAGATCAGGCGCCGGTAAAAATGATAGCGCACGCTCAGGCCATTCTATCAGCCAAATCGCCGCTTCATCAAACTCATCATAGAGGCCAATTTCGAGTAATTCGCTAGGAAGCTGTAAACGATACAGATCGAGGTGTAAAATGCGGTACTTTAGCAATGAGTAGGTTTCTACAAGGGTATAGCTGGGACTTTTTACTAGCCCGTGATAGCCTAAGGCGCTTATAAAAAAGCGTGCAAATGTTGTTTTTCCTGAGCCCAGTTCCCCGTTTAGAAAAATTATGAAACGTTCATTTTCAGGACAGCATTGTGCAATGCACTGAGCCAGTTGCTGGGTTACCAACTCATTATTGAGCTCTATACTCACAGCCGTATCAAGCTAGTATTTTATTTTTTTATATTTACTTCGCTTTTCAGGTTGTTCTCCTGAAATGCCTAGGCGCTTCAAACGATCCGTTTCATAGTCTGTGTAATTGCCTGTGAAGTAATTAATAGTATTGTCCGCTTCGAACGCGAGGATATGCGTAGCGATCCTATCTAAAAACCAGCGGTCGTGGGAAATGACCAGGGCACAGCCAGGAAAACTTAACAAGGCTTCTTCTAATGCACGTAAAGTTTCTATATCTAAATCGTTGGTGGGCTCATCAAGCAATAGGACATTGCCCCCGGTACGTAATAACTTGGCGAGATGAACTCGATTTCGTTCCCCACCTGAAAGATTTTTAACTAATTTTTGTTGTTCCGTCCCTTTGAAATTAAACCGTCCTACGTAGGCACGCGAGGGCATTTGGAATTGATTAATGGTCATGATGTCTTGGCCATCTGAGATTTCTTGCCAGACAGACTGTTCAGCATTCAGTGTGTCACGGCTCTGATCGATATAGGCCAGTGCAACGGTTTCCCCGCGCCGTATGTGGCCGTGGTCAGGTTGTTCCTGTTGCATAATAAGCTTAAATAAGGTGGATTTACCAGCACCATTAGGGCCAATGATTCCCACGATGGCGCCTTTAGGAACGCTAAAGCTGAGAGATTTGATTAAGGTATGCTCATTGAAACTTTTACAGAGCTTATCAAACTCTAACACCACATCACCTAAGCGTGGCCCTGGTGGAATATAGAGTGATTGAGTTTCGGCCCGTTTTTGAAATTCCTGGGAGCTTAATTCTTCATAGCGAGCTAAACGAGCCTTACTTTTTGTTTGACGTCCTTTCGCATTACTACGTACCCAGGCTAATTCTTCTTTCAATTCTTTTTCATAGGCGGCTTGCCGCTTTTCTTCCTGTGCTAAGCGTTGTTGTTTCTGTTCCAGCCAAGCGGAATAGTTGCCTTGATAGGGAATGCCCTGGCCTCGGTCTAACTCTAAGATCCAACCCGCCACATTGTCGAGAAAGTAGCGATCGTGGGTAACGGCGACAACAGTTCCTGGGTAATCATGGAGATAACGCTCTAACCAGGCAACACTTTCGGCGTCTAAATGGTTAGTAGGTTCGTCGAGTAATAACATATCAGGATTCGATAATAAAAGACGGCATAAGGCGACACGTCGTCGTTCTCCCCCCGAGAGTTGTGTGACATCGGCGTGCCATGGAGGAAGACGTAACGCCTCTGCCGCAATCGATAATTTCCGTTCTAATTCCCAACCATTTTCCTGCTCAAGCTGTGTTTGTAATTTACCCTGCTCTTCGAATAATTGATTCATCTCCACTTCGCTCATAGGATCAGCAAATCTTAGGCTAATGTCGTTGAAACGATCCAAACGCTTTTTAATATCGATAATGGCTTCTTCTACATTGCCCCGAACATCTTTATTAGGGTCTAATTGTGGCTCTTGTGGCAGATAGCCAATTTTAATGCCGGGCAGCGCGCGTGCTTCACCGATAAAATCCTGATCGATGCCGGCCATAATACGTAGTAATGAGGATTTTCCTGCACCATTGAGCCCTAAGACACCAATTTTTGCTCCAGGAAAAAAAGATAGCGAAATATCTTTTAGAATTTGACGTTTCGGCGGGACAATTTTCCCAACAGCTTGCATGGTATAGATATATTGTTGTGGCATGATTGCAGCCCTGTTGATAATGGTGAGTATATACTACTTCAAATACGAGCGATATAAATCAATTAACCCTTGCGTAGATGAATCCAACGTTGTGTGGTGGCTCCCTAGCGGTGACACGGCTGTTTCAGCTAAATCGTGGTAAATCGATTGACTCAGTTGTTTGCCATATTCCACACCCCATTGGTCAAAAGGGTTGATTTGCCAAATGACACTTTGTACAAATACTTTATGCTCATAGAGGGCGACGAGCATACCTAAGGTGAACGGTGTTAATTCAGCCAGTGCAAGCGTATTACTGGCATGATTTCCTAATAGTGTCTTGTAAGCAATATCACTGGAATAGCCTTCCATAAAGGCTTTACTTTGGCTTAAAGCGCTGGCAATCACCTGTTGATGGGGGTGATCACAGGCTTGCTTGGAATGGCTTAAGGAAAAAATAAAATCCGCAGAAAAACGAGCAGTGCCCTGGTGAAACAATTGGTAAAAGGCGTGCTGAGCATTTAAGCCGAGTTCGCCAAAGATCAGTGGGCAGGTAGCATAATCTACTTTTGTATTATCAATACGTGTTGATTTTCCATTACTCTCCATTTCTAATTGTTGCAAATAAACGGGAAAATACTTTAATGCGCTATCATACGGTAAAATAATATGGGCTTCCGCGGACAAAAAATTTCGTTGCCAAACACCTAATAATCCTAATAATACAGGCATATTTTTTTGCCAAGGATGATTGTAAAAGTGCTGATCGAGTGCGTGTGCGCCACGTAAGAAATCGCGAAAATTTTCCATGCCAATGGTTAATGCAACGGATAAACCAATGCATGAGCATAGCGAAAATCGTCCACCTACCCAATCCCATAGTGGAAAGATATTTTCTTGCGCAATGCCGAATTGGCTGGCTTTTTCCACTTGCGCGGTCGCTGCTAAAAAATGTTGATTAATGACCGATTTATTAGGTATTTTTTTTTGTAGCCAGTGCAAAATAGTCTTAGCATTGCTAAGGGTTTCCAGGGTGGTAAACGATTTCGAAGCAATGATAACGAGGGTTGTTTCGGCGTTCAATTGTTTCAGTAATTGATAGAGTGCGTTGTTATCGATATGAGATACGAAGTGCAGACGTAGTGAAGTGTGTTGGTACGGTTTTAAGCTGGTTGCTGCCATCAGTGGACCCAAATCAGATCCACCAATGCCTAGGTTCACGATGTCAGTGATGGCCTGTCCAGTAGCGCCAAGCCGTTTATTTTCCTGTATGTGGGTAAGAAAAACAGCCATTTTATCTAAAGCGGCATGAATAGTGGATAAGATATCCGTGCCGTTGACGATAAGACCGGATGAACGTGGATCGCGTAGTGCGGTATGGAGTGCGGGCAGTTGCTGCGTCGTATTAACACATTTTCCAGAAAATAAGTCATGGATATGTTGTTTTAAATGTACGGCATCTGCAAGTTGGCATAATAAATCAAGCGTTTTTTCAATAATAGGATTCTTAGAATAGTCTAATGTCAAACCGGATTCCTGTAATGAAAATTTTTTGAAACGTTTAGAATCAACCGTAAATAATTCTACAAGTGATTTTTTTTTTATTTCTTCAGCATGTTGTTCCAAGGCTTTCCACGCGGGCATTGTTGTCAAGCTGCTCATACCGATTTTCCCCTCTTGTGCCTGCTCGGTTTTTTATGTTCTTCCATAATTATTTTATCGATTAATTGTTTTTTTGTTGGTGCATCAGCGTCTAAAAATTGAGTCCACCAGGCCGTAATCTCGGGGGATATTTCTCGTATTTCTGCACGTAACAATAGAAAATCATAAGCCGCACGAAAGCGTGGATGTGTCATGAGTCGATCGACCATAAAAGGGCGGCGTTGGCTAAGTCGCTGTTGCAAATCCCATATTTCTCGTATGGTAGTGCTATAGCGTCTTGGAATAGCGATTTGTTTTTGTTGTTCAGCAAGGACGTCATTCATGGCGTGTTGATAGATAATAAACAAGGGGGAGTGTCGTTTGATGGAATGTTGTACTTTTGCTTGCACCGCAGGCCATAAAAAAACAGAAAATAAAAAAGCAGGTGAAACCGTTTTTCCCTCCTGAATGCGTTGGTCTGTATTTTTGCAGACAATTTCTAACAGCTTTTTGGTGCTTTCTTGGTCAAAACAGTTGAGTGTTTGTGGAAACAGTTCATTCAGTAAATGATAATGCAGCAACAGTTGGTAGGTTTTAAAGGCTTGGCCATGGTGAAACAGTTTGAGGACTTCTTCAAATAAACGAGCGGGAGAGACGTGACGTAATAAAGGCGCTAGCTCGGGTATACACGCACCCGTTGTTGGTGCCAGTGTAAATCCTAATTTTCCCGCGAAGCGGATAGCACGTAATAAGCGTACCGGATCTTCTTGATAGCGTGTTGGGGGATCACCGATGATGCGAACAATTTTATGTTGAATATCCGCCATGCCTCCGCAGTAATCGACAATCGAAAAATCGGCGATGTTATAGTACAAAGCATTGATGGTGAAATCGCGTCGCCAAGCATCTTCTTCGATACTGCCATAGATGTTGTCACGGAGTAGCATGCCATGAGCAGCTACCGCTCTATGTTTAAACGATTTTTTTTCGCCATCCGCGCGAAACGTGGTCACTTCGATAATTTCGCGTCCAAAACGAATGTGGGCAAGGCGAAAGCGTCTACCGATTAATAGACAATTACGAAAGAGTTTTTTAAGCTTTTCAGGGTAGGCATTGGTAGCAATGTCAAAATCTTTTGGCGTGATTTTGAGCAATAGATCGCGTATACAGCCGCCAACTAAATAAGCACTGTAGTCATGTTGTTGTAAGCGATAAAGTACTTTGAGCGCATTGCTAGTGATGTCTTGGCGCGAAATAATATGTTCCGATCTAGGGATGATGGAGGCTGCTGGATGTATTTTCTTTTTAAGAAATAGGCTGTGGAAAAACTGCTTAATAATGGCGATGATCCTCTAAATTAAGTGAAGAGTTTGTTTTAAAGCCGTTATGCTAGCATAGTCTGTGGTTACATCAACAGACCTACGAAATGAAGATTATGCAGGGGGTTGGGGCTTGTTCAGGAGTAAGATTAGCAAATCATTTTTTTGCAAAACGGTTTCCTTGTTGGGATGGATCCTTCTCACGCCTTTGCGTTCTAGCCCGAGTAGGATACCCTCTAACTGATGTTTTTTCATCGATTTCTCAATACTAAGGCCAACAAAAGGGTGTGTTTTATCGAGCAATAAGGTTTTTAATTCGAAATAATCATAAAGCTCAAGTTCCTCTTGATAAATAGTGGCTTGTAAGCGTTGACTAAATGCATCAATGTGCTCGTCACGACCGAGAATAAACAATTTATCGTAGAGGCGGATTTTTTCTTGATGTTTAGGACAAATAATGATTTTAGCACCACGATAAAGGGCTATCACATGAATGCTAAACTGCTGATAAAGGTTTAATTCAACGAGGGTTTTGTTAATAAAGTAGTAATTACGTTGTATGTCTGTACCTTTTAAGCTGATACCCCAGGTGAGTAGTTCATCTTTTGAGGTTTCTTGTAGCGTGGGTGTTCTGATATTGGCTAAAAATCGTTCTTCTAACCAAGGATAGAATTTTTGTAACGGTTTATGCAGAAGGCTAAAGAGAATAAAGGCAGCACCTCCTAAGAGGAGTGTAATGGACCACGTATGGAAATAGGTGACCGCCAGCGTAGTAATGACGGTAAAAGTAAATATCCATCCCATGGCGATAATGGGTCTGATGGCAGCACGTGATTGAAGATGAAAAATCTTATAGGCAAAAATCATGCCCCAAATGAAAGGAGAAGCCAGTAACAATGCAACAAGACAGCCAACCATATTAACCCAATAGGTTATTATTATCCATGCGCTGATTTTTGGGAAAATCCATTTTTCGCTGAGGCTGAAAAGGATGGCCACCATGACTCCATTGATCAAGAGTTTAGCGATATACCGGCTATAGATAACCCGTTTTTTTTTGAGTGTGAGATAGCGATGAATCAAAACAGAATAGTGATTTAAGAAGAGGTTTAAGGAAGACGGTAGGTTTTCTTCCAGTTTTTTACTGATATAGGCAGAGGACTTAATAAAATAAGGTGTGGTAAACGTTGTAATGGTGGATACCGCAATGATCATAGGAACCAGTTTGGGGCGGATGACGCCTAATGAAAGTCCTAGTCCGGCAATGATAAAAGAAAATTCACCAATTTGCGCCATGCTAAATCCTGCGCGCACTGAAGTGTGTAGGCTTTGTCCTGTGGCTAATGCACTCGTTGTGGTGGTCAAAATTTTAGCAAGAATAGTCACTGCAGAAATCAGCAATACAATACCAAGATGTTTGATGATGACCTGTGGATCGATCAGCATCCCTACCGAAATAAAAAAAACCGCCGCGAAAATATCACGTATAGGCCGCATATATTGTGCGATAAATTCGATTAGATCCGTTTCAGCAAGGATTGAACCCATAATGAATGCACCGAGTGCGCTAGAATAGCCAAAATAGGCAGCGATACACACCAGCAACAAACACAGTGAAACAGATACTATTGTCAGTGTTTCTTGGTTGGCTACATTGACTAATTTTCTAATTAAAGGGGGAATTAAAAAATAGCCCACTAAAAACCAGCTGCCAACAACAATGAAGAGCCTAATAGCGGAGTCGATGAGACTGGCAGAGAAAAGTACATGCGTGCCGACGACGATAGAAAGACCGGCGAGTAGTAATATAGCGAGCAGATCCTCTACAATGAGAATGCCAAATACTAGTTCAGCAAAATTTTTATTTTGCAGCCCTAGCTCTTCCATGGCCTTGATAATGATGGTCGTTGAAGAAATAGAGAGGGCGGCGCCTAAAAAAATGCAATCGTAGCTAGGCCAGCCAAGTATTTTTCCTAGACCAACGCCAATCGCTAACACCAGTATGACTTCAAGCAAACCTGTCATTATGGCGGGCGTTCCAACACGTTTAAGCTTATGAAAACTGAAAGCTAAGCCCAGAGAAAACATTAAGAAAATAACACCTAATTCAGATAAGGTGTGTAGACTGGGAACGTTAGTAACCAAGTCACGAGGGGGTACGTAAGGGCCTACGATAATGCCCGACAACAGATAGCCGAGTACGACAGGTTGCCTTATTTTTTGAAATAAAAGGGTAACGAGGCTAGCTACGCCTAATATGATCGCGAGATCCTGGATGAGTGGTGTAAGTGGTTGCATGGATCTAGTGTGAGTCGTCTTTTCTGATAGGTCAAGTTAAGGCATGTTGACTGCGAAAAATCATTAAGCGGCTTTATTCTGTATCTTCTAGGTACGCGAGGGATAGAAAATTTACGTGCATATTTTAGACGTTGACATTAGCTTCAAGCGCAGCCAGAATAGCGAACTTTAATCCAAAGTCCCCATCGTCTAGTGGCCTAGGACACCGCCCTTTCACGGCGGTAACAGGGGTTCGACTCCCCTTGGGGACGCCAAGTTTTGTTGGATTTTCGGCAAGGCGCCACGCAGGCGAGCAACCGGAGTGTATGTTGATACATGAGGATTGCGAGACGAGTGAGCAACGCAGACCGAAAATTCAAGTGCGAAGAGTATAGACCCAAAGGTGACTTTTTGGACATTTATTTAGTCGGTGGTGCTGTTCGGGATCAATTACTTGCGCATCCCATTAAAGAACGCGATTACCTTGTCGTAGGTGCTACCCCAGAACAAATGTTGCAAAAAGGATTTCGCTTAGTTGGGAACGATTTTCCTGTCTTTCTACACCCGATTACCCATGAGGAATATGCATTAGCACGTACCGAGCGAAAAATAGGACCTGGTTACAAAGGCTTTTCCTGCTATGCAGCACCGGATGTTACCTTAGAGGCTGATCTTCAGCGCCGAGATTTAACAATAAACGCCATGGCGCAAACCAGTCAGGGAGAAATTATTGATCCTTATCATGGACAAGCAGACCTCGCTCATCGGCTTTTGCGTCATGTTTCACCAGCGTTTGCAGAAGATCCGGTACGTATTTTACGTGTAGCACGTTTTATGGCTCGTTTAGCGCCCTTAGGATTTCATGTGGCCACAGAGACGATGCAGTTAATGCAGACTATGGTGCAATCTGGAGACATTACTGCACTCGTTCCCGAACGAGTATGGCGAGAGTTTTCCTTAGCGTTAGCAGCGCCCGCGCCGCAAGCGTTTATTAAAACGTTATCTACCTGTGGTGCTTTAGCCATTTTATTTCCCATGTTGCAAGAACATATTACCGTATTTAATCGTATAGCGAATAAAAACAAAGCTGAAAAAAACTGTTTCGCAACGCTGGAAAAAGCAGCGGCTTTGACAGATGATCCTACAGTACGATTTGCTGCGTTATTATGTTATTTAGGGAAAGGATTATGGCCTAGCACCGCAATGAATGAAGCCGGTATTCTCAGTATTAAACAGCTGTGTCGACGATATGGTATACCTCATGCTTATTCCGCTCTAGCGATTCTTACAGCGCGTTATCATTTGCTTTGCCATCGTGCTTTGGAGCTGGATGCCAATACATTGCTGAGTTTATTAGAAAAAACCGATGCTTTTAGGCGGTTTTATCGTTTCGAACGATTTTTAATCGCGTGTGAAGCTGATTTTCATGCCCATTCTGGGCTACACGCTAAACCGTATCTGCAAAAAGAAAAAATATTGTCTGTATTTTCGGTAAGCAATACTGTTGCTATTACTGCCTTAGTAGAGCAAGGCCTAACAGGCGAACTGTTAGGCAAAAAATTGCGTGAGCAGCGTTGTGAAGCGATAGCTCATTTTATTGCTGCGCGTTTTTAATAAAACCTTAAGCGCTGCTTGCTATGCTGAGCAGTGTAAATCTACGCAGCAAAAAATTTCAAGAGGACTTCCAAATGCAAGCACTGTTGGAAAAACTAGCATCCATTGTCGCTGAGACTCAGCAAGCCATTCAACAACGTTCACACTTCGGGGCCGACAATATCCTGAAAAAAATGCTTCATGCTGAAGCGAACTTAACAATTACAGAACTCAACAAGCTGTTAGCAAACATTAATCAAGACAGGCAAACAGAAGACGATAACGCGGTGGACTGTTCAGTACCTACTAAGCATGCTCGTCTGGCGTCAACTCACACTCAAGCCGATGAGGCTGCCATACTAGGACAGATTGAAGGTTTTTTAGCGCATCGTTGGCAGAGAATTAAACAGTCTTGCGCTTCTTACACGAGTCAACACGACGCGCCTATTACAAAATGCTGCTATGACATAGCAACGCAGCTTCACCAGTTTCAAACAGAACAGGGTTCAAGTATTTACGAACGGATGATGCCAGGACTGTCTATGAAGGACGCCAAAGATCATATGTTATTAGTTCATCCTACTATTGAGGAATACGATTTAGACCAGTTGATTGAAAGTACACATGAAAATAATACGTTTTGTCTGATTCCTGTTCACGAAACAATAGGCATTATGCATTTGTGTGACATCTCTGAGACTAATCCACGTCCCTTGAATATTTGTAACTCAAAGGGCTTAACGCTGACAGCAGATGAATACAAGCGTTTGATGCTGCATTCTCAAACAAGCCAGGCTTTGAGTCGTATCATTGCATTAAATACGCTACATCATGGAAAAAATTCAGATTCTTTCTTTGTACAGGTAAAACACCTGATGCACCGATTACTGTCAGGCAGTGTTGATGCTGTAGAAGCAGGCACTGAAGTGGCAGCCAGTGAAACTGCAAATATCTATGTCACCCATTTTTTGTCTTGTTTCGAGAGCTTATCGGAAGCTACAAAAGCTAAAATACGCGACACGCGATTAACCACAGCGATAACTTCAGTTACTTTTGGAGAGGTATTGGACTGGTTAAAACAACCCCATTACTGTGTAGCCATCACCGCAAGCCAATTAGACGAGTTTCTCCGGGACACCGACTGTGCCACGACCTTTAGCAACATAAGGCTGGATGCGGATAAACTACCCAATCTATCTGATGTAGGCTATGAAGAAGAATTTAAGCGATTAAAACGTTTAATCACTTCGCCGCCCAGCAATCAGAAAACAGACACTGCCAAGCCTATACCACGTTATCAGGGAAGAGACCCCTTAGGTGTAACCTGGTCGCTGATTAACCATTGCCCAGCGCTATTCAATAATCCTCAACATTTTTCATCGATCTTACGCTTGGCCAGTGCTGACGCGCGCCTTAAGATGCTTGAGCATGCTGCTCTTCCTGAAAAACTTGCTGATTTTTGTCAAGATTGTGTGAAATTATTAGATGGGCCCGAGGAAATCAATCTATGGATTGGCCGCTATCTAGAAAACAAAGCTTATTTAATCAAGCGGTCCGCCTATTTCTCATTTTACCGACAGAAGGCTCTTTCAACAAATTTTTTGGAAAATCACTACAGCAACTGCGTGTACAGGAGAGAGATTTGAAAAATTTTGCACGACTTGGGTTCACTCTTCTGATCTTTTGTTGGGCATTATGAAGAATTGGGATTCAACGCTACTCGCAGACAAGAAGCCTGCTGAAATAGCGCACTTATTTTTAGAGCGTGTTGGAGAAAACTACTGGGATTTCTCTAAACACTGTTTCATCGAACTTTTATCTTATTTTTCATCTGATGATCTCGATCAAATATACGAAAAATTAAGCCCTACAAATTCTTTTTCTCATCATACGCTTCAGCTTGATAGGTCTATGGTTATGGTTTTACAGACTTTTTCTCGAGAGAACAGTATAGCGCTACTGAAGGATTGGATAGCGCATCATACACAGAGAGAAGAAAAGAAGCTGTTTGATAATTCAGAAAGGTCTATTTCTTCTTTTACTAAAGATTTTTTAAGCACAATTCAAGTCACCGAGGATGAGGACAAATGGAAAGCTATTTTTGATGAACTAAAGCCCGTTTTACCCGAAGCGCTACACACACAGTGTGCTTTATTCTCAGGGGTTGACACAGCACGACCTGAACAAGTTAAAACAATGCAACTCTTCCTACAGGTTATTTGCAATGTAGAGGCGCTTGGCCGGGAGCTTCTACTAGAGAAGTCCATCAATACTTTTACGTCGTGTGACTTGCTAAGCCTCCCTTATCTCACAGACGGTTACCGCAATGACATTTACTTACGCTTACTGAAGGAGGAAGACGTTAAGGACCGTAAGATGCTATTAGACATTTATAATACCCTGTCTATCGACCACGCAGAACACAATGCTGTACGTAAA
>Ga0206856_10387_pt1 | contig 11220 bp, 11 predicted proteins | sample Alteio_BWOrgCont_48_FD_152630 | JGI IMG/M metagenome (GOLD analysis project Ga0206856, IMG submission 152630) | Enriched cells from forest soil in Barre Woods Harvard Forest LTER site, Petersham, Massachusetts, United States -... | ecosystem: Environmental > Terrestrial > Soil > Temperate forest >...
CCTGAATCCGTACGCCCGGACCCAACGACCGAAATATCCTCAGACGTCATCCGGAGTATCGTCTCCTCGATCGTGCCCTGAATGCTGGGAAACTTATCTGCGGCCGACCCCGTCTGACGTTGCCATCCACAGTACTTCGTTCCGCGATAGGAGATCAGCGCTGCGTACTTGCAACCCATCTCAATACTCAAAAGTGAGACCGGCGAAAATGCCGTTCTCATTATAACTCACGTCGCCGCCCAAAGTGCTGAGCTGCGTGTACTCGGCAGTCAGGTAAAAATGTTTGATCCCATACTCCGCGTAGAGGTTCCAACTCCCACTCGACGACATCCAATCCAAAAGAAGCGACACTCCGCCTTGATAGTGGAGTCCGTAAACGGCGCCGCCCGAACCTCGGGCTCCGTCATCTCGAGTTTCAAGATATCCGATGATCGTCGGTTCAATCGAAACAAAAGGGCGCAAGTAATGCGCAAGATTGAACTGATACTCAAGGCCCACCGAAACCGGGATGCTATAGAACCGAAAATTCGTACCCGATGCGAGTGGAAACAATCCGCCGGTCACAGGATTCGTCAACTGGTACGCGAACTGCCCCACGCCGGTAAAATAACTCACACTCAACGTGCTAACGATCCCTAAGCTACCCCAGGTTTCACTATGAAAAGGTTGCCACTCATAAAAAAGAGTTACATCCGGCGCATAATTCGCCCCGTAAACGTCGCTAAAGTTCCGCCCCAAAATCGTACTATTGGCCGTGACCGTCCGATTCACTTCGGCCCCGTAAGTCAGACCAAAGGCTGAGGTAATCTGGCCCAATCGTTTTTCTTTGAGTTCGGAGGTCCCATTTTTCACGGCCTCGATTGCACTCGGCGTATTGTTCGGACCTATTTTCTGTTTTTGTTCGTCGATATAAGTCTGCCCCGAAACTTCGGCCGTCGGAGGCGGAGGCGTGACTTCGTTCTGTCGGAGCCGTTCGGTGTACCCTTCGCTACTCTCTTGCTGTTTTATTTTCGGGCGCACACTATCGATGAACGGCGACTCAGAAGAGCCCGAGGACGGAGTCGCAACCGCAGTGGGTTTTTGCTCGTGGCTCTCGGACATTTCTTGCTTCACTTCGTCGATGTAGGGCTGCACGGAGGGTTGCGACGCATCGTCCGCCCATGCCGCAAACGACGACAAATTCCCGAACAAAACTCCAAGTACGAGAGACGAGGTGAAAGCGAAAGATGATTTCACCGGTTCTCCCCACCTGTTTTCAGCGCATCTTCATCTGGATCGCACCCTTGATCTCGTCCGGGGCGAAAAACAAATGCGAGGATCACCCCACCCAATAAACTGGCAACCAACCAAAGTGGATGGATCGCAACCCACGCAAAAAGCTCGACAGGGATCAGCGCCATCAAAACCGGGTAACGATAAACGGGATGCTCCACCAACCACTCCGCACGCCACGGTGACCAGCTATAATACCAACCGACAAATCGCCGCCCCAAATTAAAATGCATCAGCACCCGATCGCGAAACTCGCGCAACATCAGCACGGGCGGAGCCTCCGTGGACTCATAAGTCGCCGTCGCGATAAAACAGTTCCCCTTTTTGAGAAACCCGTAAATCGCTGCCGTCTCCACGCCCTCAATCACGCACGCGCCACTCGCATTTGGAGCCGTAGCAGTGGGCATCGCCAAAAGCCCCGCCGCATCTCGCACCGCAAATGCGACCGCGTAAGGAACCGGTGACGATTGAGTCGAATCCGTAAAACCTGGGATCGCTGTTTGCCCACCGAGTGACACTCGCTGGATAGATGTGTAGTTAGCAGGAACAAGCGGGAGTGAAACCGACGGATCGTTCGTTTGCCCCTGATTGATCAAGGCCAACATCGCAGTCGTCGGAGCGGCGCCCACCGCTGTATTCGCCGAAAAATCTTCCGTCTGGAGAAAAATCTGTCCCTGCCCCGGAGTGTAGACGCCTGAGAGATCGGGACAATTCAACGTCGGCGCCGTCACCTGGAAACGCACTTCAATCGTCCCTGTATCAGCGACCGTCGGGATCGCTCCCGAAGCATCCATCACGCCGACGTTCACCGTTAAAAACAGAGAACTCGTCGTTCCGCTCGGAGCAGCTGAACTGACAGGAGTCGGGATCAACGTCGAAAAACCATCGGTATCCAAAGCACAATTAGGAGCAGTTCCTTGAGCCGCCCCGGTTACGGTTTGGTAATAGAAGTTACAAACATCTTTAGGATACGTACCGATTGTTGAGATTGCACCGTTGGTATACAGAGACGGATCCAGAGCAGCCGAAAAGAAATAAGTCTGATTCAACGTCGTCGTTCCAGCCGGATTGGTAAAAGGGATCGTCGCCGGCGGGATGATGCCCGGATAATTTTCACTGCAAATGGATGTCGAACAATCCACAGCGTTCAATTGAATGATCGGTGCCGCTTTTGCAGTCGAACTGTTGGCCGGAGTGTAAAACATATTCACACCGTAGTTCTGCCCCCCCGATGTCAGGGCGAGACTCGACGTAAAACCGATAGTTACGATATTGGGTCGAGAAGTCGGAGTTTCTTCAAAGGCATATCTTTGTAGATTGACGACCGAGAATCCGCCGGCCGTATCCGCCAAATTAGTCAATGCATTCGTTCCGCCCGTGATCGCGCCCACGTAGGCCACATAAGAAGTGCCGTTGTAAACTACGCTCCCCGTGCCCGACATTGAGAAAGAAAGCGTCGCATGGGCAGACAACGGAAACAAAAGCAAAGAGGTTCCGAGCAGAACCCCCTGGAAGGAGCACTTACGAAACCTACCGATAAAGAATCTCTCCAATTTGGACGGCATTGAGCGCAGCACCTTTTCTTAGATTATCGGAGACCACCCAAAGGTTCAAACCATTCTCGACAGAAGTGTCTCGACGGAGGCGCCCGACGTAGACCGGATCCTGTCCTCCGGCATGAACCGCCATGGGATAGAGATTCTGCTTCGGATCGTCCTGAAGGACAAGGCCTGATTGTTTCTCGAGGGCGGCGCGGACTTGGGAGATTTCGAACGGTCTCTCGCACTCGATGTTGACGGACTCGCCATGCGTGGTGAAAGTCGGAACTCGCACAGCTGTAGCGGAAACCCGAAGATTCGGAAGGCTCAAAATCTTGCGACTTTCATGAACGACCTTGAGCTCTTCACTGGTATAACCCTCTTCCTTGAACCCACCGATATGGGGGATGCAGTTGAAAGCAATCGGATGCGCGAAAACCTGGGGAGCCTGGGTTTTGCCACCCAATCGAGCAGCCGTCTGATTGGACAACTCCTCCATTGCAGCCGTTCCGGCGCCGCTCACGCTTTGATAGGTCGAGACGACGATGCGTTTGAGCCCCCAATGATCACGAATCGGCTTCAACGCCACAACGAGCTGAACGGTCGTGCAATTCGGGCCTGCGATGATCCGCTGGCGTGGGGTGAGGCGATCGCGAGCAGCCAGCAGAGGCGCAAGCAGATCTCCGTTCACTTCTGGCACGATCAGAGGGATATCGCTCTCCATGCGATAGGTTGCAGAGTTATCCACCACCCAGGCGCCGGCTTCCGCAGCGGATAGCGCCCATTGTTTTGAAATTTCATCCGATGCATCGAAAAACGCGACGTCCACGCCCTCAAAACATCCGGGCTTGAGAGCGCGGCACTTATACACCGAACCATTAAACGAGATCTCTTTGCCTTCCGAACGAGGTGAGGCCAGAGGTACTAATTCGCGGACCGGGAATCCACGCTTCGTCAAGATCGGGAGAAGCTCCCGACCGACGGCGCCGGTAGCACCGACGACTGCGACTTTAAGACCGTTTTTGTGAGTTGCTGACATCTGATTCGGCATGATGGGTGCTCCTTTGTGTCCTCTGGGTGGCACTGCTGAAACCCCTGATAACACTCCAGACGAGGCTCAGTCCAACATAAGTGACCAGAACGAGAAAAAGCGTGACCTCTGGTTTAACCGCAACCAAGATCATCGCGAGAACGCCGACCATCAGATAACCGAAACTCGCACGAGAGCGCCAATTGAGCTCTTTGAAAGACGGAAATGGGATCGTACTGATCATCAAGCTCGCCAATCCAAAGGTCAGAATCAGTGCCACGTTTTGCTGAGCCCCGATCGCGATCGCCTGGCTAAAAACAATAAAAGTCGCCACCACACCCGCTGCCATCGGGATCGGTAACCCCTGAAAATACCCTTTAGGCTGCGACGCCGTCGTCACGTTAAAACGCGCCAAACGAAGCGCTCCGCACGCCACAAACAGGAATGTCGCCAACCATCCCAAACGTCCATAAGGCTCCAACGCCCACTGGTAAAGCAAGATGGCCGGAGCCACACCGAACGAAATCAAATCCGATAAGCTATCGTACTCGACGCCGAACTGGCTCGTGGCCTTTGCCAAACGAGCGATGCGGCCATCGAGCATATCAAAAATCGAGGCCGCCATGATCGCCCAGGCTGCTTCTTGGAACTGCCCATGAATCGACGCCACGATCGAGTAGTAACCGCAGAACATATTGGCGGTCGTGACGAAATTCGGGACGATGTAGATTTTTCGCATGATTGAAATGCTATACTACAGAGCCCCGTCAATCGACCTAAAAAATGCGCATTAAGCCGCAGAGCCCCATAACTACCAGGATCACCCCGGTGGTTCGAGGGAGGGAGAATTTCTCATGCCCCAAGGCCAGTGCGATCGGAACCGATAAAACTGGCGCCAGTGACGCCAGAGCTGAACCAATGGCCAAAGGTGTGTGCGAGAGCCCATACATAAAAAAATACGATCCGATAAAGGCCTCAATCACAAAAAGCCCCAACGACCGTTTGAGTTCGATCAGAGGGAGTGTCACAGGAGATCCCGGCGTGATCAGCCGGCTCATGATCAAACTTAAAATCATCGCGATGATCATTCGAAGAGAGTTCACGACCGCCGTGGCGCCCAGAGCAGGAAGGCCGATGTCACTTTGTGCGACCGAAAAACTATTCAGAGCCCAAAATAAAGACGCCACAAATGCCAGCGCAGCCCCGCCTGCGATCGCACGCTTCGAGTGCTTGTGTTCAGGAAATTTTGGTCCGTTTAAAACAACTAAGACCACGCCCGCCACGGTGAGAATCAAACCACTCACTTGAACGAAAGTGATTTTTTCGCCTCGTGCGGCACCCAAGATGGCCGTCCATAGAGGGTAACTCGATGCGATCGCCAAAGCTCCGGGCACTCCCAACGAGCGAGTACTCCACAAAAAAAGCACATCTCCGAATCCGTAACTCGCGAACATCGAGAGCGCACACCAACCCAAATTCACAGGCTTCACCGCACTAAATGCAGCAATAGCCCCTCCAAAACCGCCCGTGATCAGAATCACCGCGATGAAAAAAAGTGGCGCCGCAATCAAAGCTCGCGCGAAGTTCACGGCAAAGGCCGAATAGTTTCTCGAAAGACGTGAGTATCCTGCCGTTCCAATTGCCCAGGTACAAGACGACAAAAACGCGCAAAGTGGACCGAGACTACTCGCCACGAGTTGGCCCAGCAGGGAGGAGGCCCGCCTTGAGTTTCATCTCCGCATCGGACGCTCGCAAATAACGGGGATGCACGTGGAGAGCTTGCTGGCGCAAACCGGCTTGAATCGCCTCCCACGCTAACTGACCCAAATATCGGCCTTGAATATGATCCGAAAAAATCGAAGGGATGTCGATGCGTTTAACTCGGGGAAGGGACTTCCAAACATCTGGATAGCGGAACCGCCCTTCACCCACCACGGCCCAGCCGGAGGGCGTGTTGTTTTCGGCTAGTTTTCGTTTCACGCCTTTGATCAACTCTGCGGGTGCGAGGGCTGCTTCTTCTACTCCGCGTTTCCAAAGGCCGGGCATGTCACCCTCGGCAACAACAACGCAATCCACGATCGACTTAGCGGCTCCCCACAATGCGAAGAGCTCACCTTTGCTCGCGTCCGTCGTCGCGATCAGGATCGTACGCTTGGATTGCAAGCGAAGCCACTGAGCAGCAGGACGAGCCAATGCGGCAAGACTGGAGAGTGCGATGAGCGGTTTTTTCATCGAATGTGCGAGCGTCCGTGCGGTGGTCACACCGATGCGAAGGCCCGTAAAACTCCCAGGCCCCACGCCCACGGCGAACTGATCGATGTCTTCGAGCTTCCAACGTGCGGACTCAAGCACCTGGTTGAGCCCCCACATCAAGCGCTCAGAATGTTGAGAGGTGTCCAAGTTCAATGTCCACTCACTCACCAGACGAACAGAGTCCCAGCCACCGCGAGATTTTTCATCCCACTCCAATGCGGCGATGGCACCAATCTTAGAAGAAGTGTCCCAGGCAAGAAGTCTCATAGTGACTCTAAGAAAACAGTCGGACGAAGTCGTTTTTCAAAACGATCCCCATCAAAAGCAGAATCGCAGTGAGGCCGACTTGCTGGATGATCTCCATCGTACGCAAAGTCAGCGGTTTGCGACGAATCATCTCAAGTCCGAGCAATAGCAAATGCCCGCCGTCCAATACAGGGACTGGCAAGATATTCAAAACGCCGAGACCAATCGAAAGCATCGCCATTGTCGTAAGAAAAGAAACCAACCCACGAGAGAGCGACTCACCCGCGATTTTGCCGATCATGATCGGTCCACCCAAAGTTTTCACGGAAACTTCGCCCGTGAACATTTTGATGACAGAAACAAAATTGCGCCAGCTAAACACGAGCATTCGTTCCGTGCCTTGATAAACAAGTACGAACGGGTTCAGGATTCTTTCCGTCACGAGAACCGGTTCCGCGCTCAAAAGCAAGGGCGTCACGCCGACCGTGTATTGGGTGCTCTTTTTGAGGAGTGGATCGAGAACTTGCTTTGACATTGGCGTGATCATCGCCGTGATCTCTTTGCCTGCGCGTTCCCAGTGCAGCTCTACTTTGCCAATCTTCTCACCCGCACGCTGAACGGCATCACGGAGCTGCATGAAGCTTTCGATTTTTTCGTTTCCGACTGCCGTGATCCGATCGGCTGTTTTGAGGCCCGACGCTTCAGCGGGAGACCCCGCCAACGTCGAATCTACAAAAAGCTCAGAGGAGTGCAGGCCCCAAGCCTGAGAAGGAGAGAGTGCGCCGGCAGGTTTCGTCAGTTTGACTTCGTGAGACGGGACTGCCGTTTTTGCTGTCGCCACCGGAGGGGTTGTGCCGGCCGAACTCGACCCAGGCTTAACGCCCTCTTGAAGTTTCAAATCAAAAACAGCGCCCGCGGGGGCCTTGTCGTAAAGGCCTTCGAAATCTTCCCAGCTTGAAATCGCCGTACCATTCACAGCGACAATCTCGTCACCCGTTTGAGCTCCGGCCTGAGCGGCAAGCGAACGCGGATCCGAGATCCCGACAATCGTTGCTCTCGCCAACGGTAACAATCCGTCGACTTCGCCGACATGAGTCGACTCACCATACACACTGAAGCCAGGTTGCACAGTGGGAGTGACTTGGAATTTGACTGGTGCAGAAGTTCCTGGGTGCTGCACTTCAAATCCCAGCGACTGTCCCGGATGATCGTTGATCGCTGTCGCGATCTCTTCAAATTTGGTCACTTTTTGATCAGCGATGCTCAGGACTCTGTCTCCGCTTAAGAAGCCCGCTCTCTCAGCCGCGGAGTGATGAACGACACGTCCAATGACGTTGGAGAGCTGCGGTTCGCCGACTGCGAGAATCGCCATAAAAAGCGCAATTGCCATCAGGAAATTAAAAAGAGGCCCCCCAAAGAAAATGAAAAAACGCTTCCACGCCTTTTGCCGATGCAAAGAACGAGCAGCTTCTGCCGGCGAAAGTTCGGATTCGCGGTCTTCACCTAAAAGTTTCACAAACCCGCCTAGCGGGATGATCGATACGCGCAATTCGGTCTCACCGAGCTGCCGACTCCAAATCTTTGGGCCGAAACCGATCGAGAAGACCTCAGCTTTCACGTTAAACATGCGGGCGAAAATATAATGACCAAACTCATGGATCACAACCAGCGGCCCGAGGATGATCAAAAAACCGAGAATCGAGAGAAGCATGGAGTAGATATCTTTCTAACTAAGCAGTCTAAATGCAAAGTTGGCTAAATTCTGTTACCCGAACATCCGTACGCAAGCATACATGACTGGCAGACTGAAAACCATGGCGTCAAAGCGATCTAAAAATCCACCATGACCCGGCAAAATTGACCCGGAGTCTTTTTTATCGAACGCCCGTTTTAAGAAACTTTCACAAAGATCGCCCACTTGAGCCACTGTCCCAACCAGGATCGGAACAATTAATACGGCGCCCCAGGACATCGAATGAAACAGAAAAATCTTATAAAAAAGCGCCATCATCACACCAGCGGCCAGCCCGCCCAAAGCTCCCTCACGAGTCTTCTTAGGACTGATCAAGGGATAGAGCTTGACCTTACCGAACTTTTTACCAGCAAAGTAAGCGCCCGAGTCGCCCGCCCAAACGATGAAGAGAAAAAGGATCGTCCAGTGAACCCCGTCACGACTCGCATGGATCAGTGGCAAATACAGAGGAAGGAAGGCGACATATAGGATCCCAAAAACCGAATACATCAGTTCCTTAAAATGCTGCAAAAACTCATCGTGCTCGACATGACGTACAGCTGTGAATAGGTAGTACGCGAACAAAACCAAAAACACGAAAACAAGCAGATCAAACTGAATCCGCGGCATCACCATCTCAGCCAGCACGGCGAACCAAGTAGCGCCAATCAGAACCGAACGTTTTTCAACATGATCTTGCGGCAACGTCAGTAACATCTCGGCGACTTCGTGGATCATGCCGATCGAGATCACCAAAGTGACAATGAAAATGCCGATCCACCCACCAAATATGATCAAACCAAGAATCAGAGCAACACCCAACAGGGCCGTGATCACTCTCTTCGTTAATTCTGTTGTGGGACGGGATTCGGCCATACATTTTGAGTCGCCGGAGCGCTCACTCCTCCAAAACGTCGTTCGCGACTCGAGTATTCTTGAATCGCCGCAGTCAAATGCTCCAATGTAAAATCCGGCCAACACACGTCGGTAAAAACAAACTCAGCGTACGCGGCCTGCCAGAGCAAAAAATTGCTTACTCTCTTCTCACCGCTCGTGCGAATCACCAGATCCACATCCGATAACGCCCCCAATTCAGACGTCCAAAGGTAATCATTGAGCAAGGTTTCGTTCTTGGCAAGATCTTCAGGAGAGCGTTTGCCATTCATGCAGTCCAGAGCAAAAAGTCGAGCCGCACGAGCGATCTCACGACGCGAGCCATAGGAGACCGCAAAATTCAGCTGCAGTCCTGTGTTTTTCGAAAGTCGCTCAACCACTGGCCCCAACACCGCGTGGACATCGGAACCCAGGCGCTCCGACTCACCAATAATACGCAAACGAACGTTGTTGCGATCCAATTCGTCCGCTTCACGAATCAAGTACTTCTTCAATAACCGCCACAGAACGCTCAACTCGGCCTCGGGACGAGACCAGTTTTCAGTCGAAAACGCATAGAGCGTCAACGCTTGAACACCCAGACGATTCGCTTCGCGAACAATCGGTTTGATTTTCGAGGAACCACGAATATGACCAAAAACTCGCGGACGGAACCGACGCTGAGCCCAGCGACCGTTCCCATCCATGATGATCGCGATGTGTTTGGGTATCTTCACAAAACCTAGATGGCCAGAATTTCTTTTTCTTTAGCGACGATCACTTTGTCGACTTCGGCGATTTTTTCGTCCGTCTTCTTTTGAACGAGTTCCATCGCCTTTTTCGCATCGTCTTCGGAGAGGGTCTTGGCCTTCTCTTGCTTCTTCACTTCTTCATTCGCATCACGGCGATGATTGCGCATGCCGACTTTAGTGTCTTCGGCCATTTTTTTGATCAATTTGACCATCTCTTTGCGGCGCTCTTCAGTCATCGCCGGCAAAGGGATGCGGATCACTTTACCGTCGTTTTGCGGAGTGAGACCGATATTCGCAGCCATGATCGCTTTTTCGATCGCACCAATCATCCCGCCTTCCCAAGGCGAAACCTGAATCGTGCGTGCATCCGGAGTCGTTACGTTAGCAACCTGATTCAGCGGAACACTCGAACCATAATAATCGACATGAACCGGTTCAACCAAAGCCGTCGAAGCGCGACCGGTGCGAACTTTTGCAAGGTCACCCTTCAGAGCTTGAAGGTTTTTATCCATGGCCTGTGCCATATTATCGACAATTGCTTTCATAGGGGTCTCCATTCAGATCTTAGTTGATCTTATTAGTTAACCAGGGTTCCAACGCCTTCGCCTTGAACGATGCGTTTGAGCGCACCTTTTTGGTGAAGGTCAAAAACGATAATCGGGAGCTGATTGTCCATACAAAGTGAAATCGCAGTAGAGTCCATCACCTGAAGTCCCTTTTGTAGGACGTCGATGTAAGACACATGCGAAAACCTTTTGGCATCCGGATTTTTTACCGGATCTGCGTCGTAGATGCCGTCGACTTTCGTCGCCTTCAGTACGACTTCGCAGCCTACTTCCATCGCACGAAGGGCAGCGGTGGTGTCGGTGGTGAAGTATGGATTGCCCGTCCCGGCGCCAAAAATCACGATGCGGTCTTTTTCAAGATGGCGAATCGCTCGACGACGGATGTAGGGCTCGGCCAACTCCTGCATATCAATCGCGGATTGAACGCGGGTGTGAACACCCTGATGCTCAAGCGCGTCCTGAAGAGCGAGGCAATTCAAAACAGTCGCCAGCATCCCCATATAGTCTGCGGACGCACGATCCATCCCTTTGGTCGCCCCTTTGAGCCCACGAAAAATATTGCCGCCCCCCAAAACAAGCGCGACTTGCACACCCATCCCATGGATCTCTTTGATCTCAAGAGCGAGCTGCTTCAAAACATCGTCATCGATGCCATACCCTGCAGCACCCGCAAGAGCTTCGCCGGAGAGTTTCAATAAAATGCGCTGATAGGGTTTCTCACGAGGACTACGCATTGCCTTCTTCTGAAGCGACTTCCTTCATCCCTTCGCCCAACGCAAAACGGGCGAAACGACGGATAGCGATGTTCTCACCGAGAACGGCAATGGTTTCCTTGAGCAATGCTTCGATGGTCTTGCTCGGATCCTTCACGAAAGGCTGATGGATCAAGCAAGTATCTTCATAGAATTTCTTAACCTTGCCTTCAGCGATTTTTTCGAGAACAGCAGCGGGTTTGCCA
>Ga0206856_10388_pt1 | contig 11215 bp, 12 predicted proteins | sample Alteio_BWOrgCont_48_FD_152630 | JGI IMG/M metagenome (GOLD analysis project Ga0206856, IMG submission 152630) | Enriched cells from forest soil in Barre Woods Harvard Forest LTER site, Petersham, Massachusetts, United States -... | ecosystem: Environmental > Terrestrial > Soil > Temperate forest >...
GGAACGGCCATCCGAAGGGTGACGCGGTGCCGCTGCGGCTGGCGGGGCGGATGGCGCTGGACGCGTTCTGGGGGCTGATCACGCTGATTGACGAATACGTCACCCTCGCCATGCCCCGCGGTATTCCCGAATATTATGCCAATTTCACCATGAATCGTGCCGGCGTTCGTAATGACGTCATAGTTTCCCGAGACGTAGAGGCCGCCATTGGCGGCCCCGACATTCGCACCGGGCACGACATACGCCGTTGTATGGCTGGAGGTGACGTAAACTTCCGAGGTGGAACTCGTTATCATGATCGTCATCGTATCAGCTCCAATTCTCCAGCCACACTAACCGTAACGATATCGAACCAGTCGCGCGCCCACAAGAGCCAGAAATCGTCGGGTTGGCGCACCTGGACGGGGCGGTAACAAACAACATCATTACGGCATACGACTATATGTGGCGTCGTTACAAATTTTCGTGAACGGCGAAACGATCGCGCCCCTGCCCCCAGACGATCAGCCCGAAGAACAGCGCCAACGGCAACACGCTAAGCGGGAAATCAACACCTTCTGCTACCATCAGTATGGGAAACATCATCATCCAGACCAGGATAAGCATCTCGTGCAGATGGAACGTGCACGTCGTCGTCATCCGGTCCTCGATGAACAGCAGCAACGCCGCGAATACCATCGGCATGTCGTAGACGAAGGCGTGCGGGGTCGCCAGGAACGTTCCTACCAGCAGGGCGGCGGCGGACAGGCGGCCGGAGTCGCGCCGGAAGCAGCGCGCCACAACAACCACCACCAGGACGCTGACGATGACTTGCACAACCTGTGACGTTTGCAGTGAAATACCCAGCAACCGGAGGTTGGCAGTCACAGTAGGCATGAATTGGAGCTGGACCTTGGAGCGGTCGAACATCTTGGCGTAGGCGGGCAGCATCGTCAGCCAGGCGGGCCACACCGCCCCGCCGAATGCCACGGTGGCAATCGCCGCCAGCACCACCACCGTGACGCACGCGACTCCGAAGGCTCCCCACAGCCCGGCGCAGCCCAATGCGATCGGGACCAGGAACCCCAACTGCGGCTTGTAGCTGAGCAGGCCGATCAGGATCCCGGCCACGATCGGCCTCGATGGGGCGAGCCGGATGCCGCCGATAATCAAGGCGGCCGCCAGAAAGCCGCTTTGCCCGGAATCGAGGGCGATCATGCTCACCGGCGCGATCGCGGCGGCCAGCAGGCATACCATGCTGCGCGAGCAGGTGGCCGCCACCGCCCACAGGAACAGCGCGAACGTGCCGCCTGTCCAGACGAGCCAAGCGACCGGATACGGCACCAGGCTGAGCGGCCAGAGCACCAGGATGAACGTCGGCGGATAGGGAAACGGATTTTCCGCCTTCGGAACCATTCCCAGCGCGACCTGACGCGCATGCAACGTCACGAAATCGTAAAGCTCGGTTGCCGGATGCAGGCTGGCGATCTTCCCGTACGACCATATCGCGAGGAAATCGCCAAACGGCGGCGGCGATCCGGCTGCCACGTGATCGCGGTAACTGCTCCACATCGTTGTCAGATACGCCGCCAATACGAAGCCGCATGCGCCCAGTAGAAGCGCGCACAGATAGATCGTCTTCCGCTCCTCGGGCCGCCAATGCAGGATCCAGGCGGCTGCCTTGCCTGGACTGGTCATGCGGGCGGCAACGCAACGTTCACCGGCGGCGTATCCTTCTGGCGGGCCGGCCCTTGCCGGTTGCGCCGAGGGTCTTATCATCGCGGCGAACAAGATGGGAGAACACCAATGAAGATCCTTCGGTCCTCGGCGCGCAAGACCAACCGAGCGCCAGCCGCCAACTTCACCGGCACCGTGTTTTCGGATGAGGTCGTGGTCGGCGTCGCTCCGTCGCGGATGCGCGGGTCGGTGGTGTCGTTTACGCCCGGCGCCCGCACCGCCTGGCACAGCCATCCGGTGGGTCAGACGCTGTTCTGCCTGTCCGGCGCGGGACGCGTGCAGCGCGAGGGCGAACCGGTGCAGGAAATCCGAGCGGGGGACACGGTGATCATTCCGCCGGACGTGCGGCACTGGCATGGCGCCGCGCCGGACAAGCTGTTCTCCCACCTAGCGATGTCGGAACTGAACGACAAAGGTGAGGGCACGGCTTGGTTCGAGTACGTGTCGGATGCGGATTACAATGCGACGCCGGCTGCGGTGACCTAGCCGCGGCGGCGCGCAGGGGGTTTTGACGGGTTGCGCGCAGCCCTGTGGTAATGCCTCGGCCGGGGGCTTGCATGCACGTCGAAACCTCTCGCCTGATCCTGCGTCGCCCTTTCCTGAAGGACGTTCCGAGACTTTTCGCGTTCCTGGGCGACGCGGAGGCGATGCGATTTACCCAGGTCGTTGCGGGCATGCCGCCGTCGTATTGCGGTTCACGAGCGGCAGCGCCGGTGTAACGGTTATGCTCCCTGGACCGTCGTGGCCAGGGCGGATGCGAGGATCATAGGCTGGGGCGGCCTGTATGATGATCCGTTCGATCCTGGCTGGGGTGTCGAGGTCGGCTACTATTTCGACCCGGCGGCATGGGGTCACGGGTTCGCTACAGAGTTGGTGGCCGCCGCCGTGTCCCTGGCGGACAATGTTCTCCGGCTGCCCGAGCTCCGAGCGTTTGCGCATCCCGAGAACGTTGGGTCGAGGCGTGTGCTTGAGAAGACCGGGTTCACCTGCCCGCTGACTGAAAATGCCGTGCTGCGCATCGTCGGTCATGCCCGCTACGCGAACTCCCCCGGCACGCCGGCGGCTGTTGCTCCGTTGATGACAAGCCTGTGTGCCCTGCCGGGACACGTATTCTGGCCTGACGATACCAGCCTGCTCGATGCCGGGAAATTCGATCCCGCCCGGCTGCTGAATGCCAGCCAGATCACGGATAGTTATCTATTGGCCCTGGCCTGCACCCGCGGTGGCAAATTGGCGACGTTTGACCGCCGCCTGATCGCTGATGCCGTCGTGAACGGCGCACAGGGTTTGCATCTGATCACCTGAGCCTTCAGGCAGCCACGGCCTCGCAGCCCGCCGGTTTCAGCACCCGTTTGGTTGACGCCGGATGTTTCGCCAGCATCGCCGCCGGCCGCACCGGACGGCGCACCAGTTCGCCGCCGCAATTCGGGCACACCCCGCCGCGCAGGCGGGTCGCCACGCAATCCGCGCAGAAGGTGCATTCGTAGCTGCACATCCGCGCGTCCGGGCTGTCGGGCGGCAGATCCCGGTCGCAACATTCGCAGTTGGGGCGCAGATCCAGCATCTATTCGGCCGCCTCTGCTATGGCCGCGGGGCCGGCCAGTTGGAACCCTTCATACCCATTGGCCGCGATCTCATCGCATTTCACGCGGTAGGTACCCACGCCGCCGATATACGGCATGAACACACGCGGCTTGCCGGGAATGTTGGCACCCATATACCAGGAGGCAGCAGACGGATACAGCGTGGTATAGGCGACATCGTTGACGTGCTGCACCCAGGCGTCCTCGGCCTGCAGCGTCGGCTCGATCACGTCACTCTGGTGTTGGGTCAGATGCTCCAGGCAGTCGGCAATCCAATCGACGTGCTGCTCGATCGACACCATCATGTTGCTCAGCACCGACGGGCTGCCAGGTCCGGTGATCATGAACAGGTTCGGGAAGCCCGCGGTCATCAGCCCCAGATAAGTCCGAGGCCCCGCCTCCCACTTGTCGGCCAGCGTCTCCCCGCCCCGCCCAACGATGCCCATGCGGGTCAGCGCCCCGGTCATCGCATCGAAACCCGTGGCAAACACAATGGCGTCGAATGCGTATTCCTTGCCGTCGACAGTCAGACCGTCGGGCGTCAGGGCCTCGATCGGGGTATTGCGCACATCGACCAGGTCGACGTTCGGGCGGTTATAGGCCAGGTAGTAGTTCGTATCGACACAGATACGCTTGGTGCCGATCGGGTGGCTGGTCGGCGCCAGCAACTCGGCCTTGGCCGGATCGTTCACCATCGCTCGTATCTTGTCACGAACGAAGTCGGCCGCGGTGTCGTTCGACGCCTTGTTGAAGATCAGGTCGTTGAACGAAGCCATGAATGTGGTGCCGCCGCTTTCCCAGCGCTTTTCATAGATCGCCTGACGTTCCGCGTCGGGAGTTTCGATAGCAGACTGATCATTCGGATACGCCAAAACCCCCGTGCGCGCCAAGCGAGCCTCCGCTCGGCGGGTCGGATAGACATCCTTCCAGGACTGGGCGTACTCCACCGGCATCGGACGGTTGCGCGAGGGAATACTGAAGTTGGGCGTCCGCTGGAACACGGTGACATGCGCCGCCTGTTCGGCGATCACCGGAATCGACTGGATGGCACTGGATCCGGTGCCGATGACGCCGACGCGCAGTCCAGTGAAATCGACGCCTTCATGCGGCCAGTGGCCGGTGTGGTACGTCTTGCCCTTGAAGCTGTCCAGGCCGGGAAAGTCAGGCCGGCGGGCAGCGGACAGGCAGCCGGTGGCCATGACACAATACCGGGCGGAGACCTCGTCGCCGCGGTCCGTCTCGACCGTCCAGCGACGCGCGGCCTCATCGAACACCGCGCTGGTCACCCGCGTCTCGAACCGCATGTCGCGGCGCAGGTCGAACCGGTCGGCGACATGGTTGGCATAGCGCAGGATCTCCGGCTGCCCGGCAAACACCTCGCTCCACTGCCATTCCTGCTGCAACGCCTCAGAGAACGAGTATGAATACTGCATGCTCTCCACATCGCAGCGCGCACCCGGATAGCGGTTCCAATACCAGGTGCCGCCGACACCGGTCGCGATGTCGAACACGATGGCCGACAGCCCCAGGCCGCGCAGCCGATGCAGCATATACATGCCGCCAAACCCGGCCCCGACGATCACGACGTCGATCTGCTTCGGCACGGCAGCGCGCTGGGTTTCGGTCGCCTGTGACATGGATGCCCCTTCGAGAATACGATGCCCTATCCGACACCGCCGCCCGCCGACTTGTCAACTCGCCAGTAGCTTTTCACACTGAACAGTTCGCGGATACTGTGGTATCATATTACCACATCGAAAAACCCCTTGACCCACCTAGCCCACACCGCCATAACCCGCGCCGCTCCAAACCACGGACACTTGCAACACAATGCTGAAATTCACCCCCTCCATCAAACCGTCGGAGGTGACGAAAGGCTGGATCCTGATCGATGCCGAAGGCGTCGTCCTCGGCCGCCTCGCCGTCATCATCGCCAATCGCCTGCGCGGCAAGCACAAGCCGCAGTTCACCCCGCATGTCGATTGCGGCGACAACGTCGTGGTGGTCAACGCCGCCAAGGTCCGCGTCACCGGCAACAAGGCGGAGCAGTCGGTCTTCTACTACCACACCGGCTATGCCGGCGGCATCAAGGGCCGGTCCATCCGTCAGCGCCTTGAATCCAAGCACCCCGAGCGCGTGCTGGAAAAGGCGGTGGAGCGCATGATCACCCGTGGCCCACTGCAGCGGAAGCAGATGAAGCACCTGCATATCTACGGCGGCCCCGAACACCCGCATGACGGCCAGCAGCCGCAGACGCTGGACGTCGCCGCATTGAATCCGAAGAACAAGAGGGGCTGAGACCGATGTCAGGAAATCCCACCGGCACCCTCGCCGACCTGAAAGAGGCGCTGTCCGCCCGCCAGGCCGCCGCCGAAGCCGAGGCCGAAGCCACCGGCACGCCGATCCCCACCCCGGTTTCCACCCAGCCGAAGCGGGAGCCGAAGCGCGACGAGCTGGGCCGTTCCTACGCCACCGGCCGCCGCAAGGAATCCACCGCCCGCGTCTGGATCAAGCCCGGCAAGGGGGAGATCACGGTGAACGGCAAAAAGGTCGTGCAGTATTTCGCCCGCCCCGTGCTGCGCATGCTGCTGACCCAGCCGTTCCTGGTGGCCGATCGCTACAACCAGTTCGACGTGTTTTGCACCGTCAGCGGCGGTGGACTGTCCGGCCAGGCCGGCGCTGTCCGCCACGGCATCAGCCGGGCATTGACCTACTACGAGCCGGATCTGCGCAGCATCCTGAAGGTCGCCGGCTTCCTGACCCGAGACTCCCGCTCGGTGGAACGCAAGAAATACGGCAAGGCAAAGGCCCGCCGCAGCTTCCAGTTCAGCAAGCGCTGATCCGGTCTGTATCGAGACGGAAAGGGGCGCTTTCGGGCGCCTCTTTTTTTGTTCGCTGCGCTGCCCCTGCCCCTGCCCCGTCTACCCGGCTTCCGCTCGCCATCCGTTTGCATCTTACGACAAATGGCTGGGACACGCCGCCGTCGCGGCACGCAACTGCCCGATCAGCCACCGCCCCGCCGGCCCCGGCGGCGAATCCGCTCTGTATGTAGCGGCAATCGGCGCCACCAAGCCCTCCGGCGGCTGGTCCTCGGGTTCGATCCGGACCAGCGTCCCCTCGGCCAGGTCGCGCTCCACCCGGTGCAGCGGCATCCCGCCCCAGCCCAGCCCCGCCAACAGGAATTCGTGCTTCGCGCCCAGATCGGCCAGCCGCCACACATGCGGCGAGAACACCCCGAACTGACGATCCTTCGACAAGTCCGAACGATCGGTCAGCACAAGCTGCGTGTGGCGCGCGAGTTCGGCCGTCGGCACCGTGCCGGCATGGCGAGCCAACGGATGACCGGCGGCGGCAACCATCACGATGCGCACACCAATCAACCGTTCGCTGACCAGTTCGGGTGCCTCCACCGCCAGCGACCCCATCAGGCCCAGCCCGCAACTGCGGTCCAGCACAGCCTGGGCGACACCACCCAGCACCTCGACATGGATACGCAGCGGCGTGGTCGGGAACACCTCGCGGACGGCCGCGGCACACCGCGTCAGCACCGCCATCGGAAACATCACATCGACGACGATCGACAGTTCGGGTTCCAGTCCCCCCGCCATGCCCTTGGCCCGAGCCTTCAGTTGATCGATACCGGCAGCGACGGATCGAGCATCGACAAGGACCTGCCGCCCCTGCTCCGTCAGCAACGGATACCGGCCGCTACGGTCGAACAGCGCGACGCGCAGTTGCGCCTCCAGCCCGGAGATGGTCTGGCTGACCACCGATTGCGCCCTGTTCAACCGGCGGGCGGCGGCGGAGAAACTGCCCGCGTCCGCCGCGGCGATGAAAGTTCGGATCTGATCGAGCGAGAGACCGTCGAGCATGCAGACGCACCTATCGGCTGGGACGATGGGATACATAGCGATATATAGGCTGAGCAACAATGTCCGGATGCCCTACATGCGGGGTCAAGATGATCGGCCGCCCGCCGACCCAACCGTGACAGGAGCTATCCATGAAGATTCTACACGTCGATTCCAGCATTACCGGACCGAATTCGGTCAGCCGGATGCTGACAGCCGGGATCGTCGAGCAGCAGAAGACACTGCATCCGGGGATCGAGGTGATCTATCGCGACGTCGCCGCCGACGCACCGCGGCACCTCTCCGGCGCCCATCTGGCCGCCTGGCAGGGGTCGGTGCCAGTTGATGCCGGTCTTGCCGCCGACGTTGCCACCGGCACCGAACTGCTGGAGGAGTTGTTCGCCGCCGATATCATCGTGATCGGCGCGCCGATGTATAATTTCTCCGTCCCCAGCCAGTTGAAGGCGTGGATCGACCGCCTGCTGATCGCCGGCAAAAGCTTTCGTTACGGCGCCGCCGGTCCCGAGGGCCTGCTACCCAAGGGCAAGAAAGTCTTCATCGCATCGTCCCGCGGCGGCGCCTATGGTCCGGAAACCCCGGCGGCGTTCCTGGAGCATCAGGAAACCTATCTGCGCGGTGCGCTGGGCTTCATCGGCCTGACCGACGTGACGGTAATCCGCGCCGAGGGCGTCAATATGGGGCCTGACGCCCGCGAAGCGGCGGTCAGCGGCGCGAAACGGGATATCCTGGCGCTCGCTGCCTGAGTAAAACGCTTCGGACGCTGTGCGGCGCTACCGCCCGCACGCCGTCCGTCATAACGGAAAGGATACAATCGTGAACGATTTTGGGGCGGGACGAATGCGCGACCAGGTGATCCTGCTGGCGCGCATTCTGCTGGTGGTGTTGTTCCTGATCTTCGGTTGGCGAAAACTGACCGGATTCGAAGGCACCGTGGGCTATTTCACCCATGGCGGCGTGCCGCTGCCAACGATCGCGGCGATCGTCGCCGTGGTGATGGAGTTTTTCGTCGGCCTCGCCATCCTGTTCGGCGTATGGACCCGGCCACTGGCGCTGCTGTTGGCGCTTTACACCCTGGGCACCGCATTCATCGGCCATCCGTACTGGACCATGACCGGCCCGGCGCAGATGGAGGCCACGATCAACTTCTACAAGAACATCAGTATAATCGGCGGGTTTTTACTGCTGTACGTGACCGGCGGCGGGAAATACTCAGTGGATCGCCGGATCGGGTTGAGCTGAGGCGGAGGCGTTGTCGACCACTGGTGCTGCAGCTATGTAAGAGTCCGAACGGTTTGGTGTGGCCGGCGGCGCGACCATCGAGCCTGCCCGTCATTCCCGAGGCTCCAACGGTATTGCTTGATTCATTACCGTTTCCGTGAAGACATCAGCAGCCAGTACTTCCAACAGATCTAAGTCCTCTCGCGGGAGAAGCCGAATGCCTGCATGAGAGGGCCAATTGTCCAGGGGCTCGTGAACAACCCGGACCTTGACGTTACCGGTGTTTAGGCAGGCTTCCTTCACCCTGCCAACGTTTGCAACCGCAAACGCGCTCTTTCCGCCAACAGTTCGTGCTCTCCGCATCGCCCAGACTGCGTCGCGGGATCGCGTGGCTGGGTCACCGTAATATTCCACCCAGCTAACGGACAGAGAGTCTTCGTCGGGACGCCTCTCGAAGGCCTGCGGTAAGAAGCCGAGCACATTATCGTCTTCGTCCCTGCGAAGCCTTCCCCATGGGACATGACGCATCACGTGGTCTTCGTCAGGGATGTTGGCGATTTTCTGAGCCACTGTGAAACCAAAGTTCTGGATTGTGTTTAGCCAGGCCCTCGTTGAGGCGGCTGACCGGAACATCGCCGGCATAGCGTACCGGGTCATCGTCATAGTGCAGCGAAATGACCCACCGGACACGATCGTGAAGCATGAACTCGATCGTCAGGCGGTCCTTGCCGATGGTCCATGCAGCAATGAGGTTTCCTGCATGAGATAAGCCAAGCCCTGGGCGACGGGTGGGATTGACCGCGACCATAGCTTTCAAAAACGTCATGAACGAGGCTTGTTGGACCGGTATATCCCCTTCTTCCCACTCTTCTGGATCATGGAGCGAATCGAGCTGACGGAACAGCTTGTCACGCCATTCTAGGGTCAGATGCATGGCAACCCGCGAGGTAAGGACCTTCGCCGCGGCAAGGGCATCGAAAAGCCGCTCATGGATTGGTGTCTCGGTTGAATCAGGACGCGTGTCGAGGCGCGCGGAACTGGGCAAAGGGCCGTTTTGCAGGGCTTGGATGCCTTGAGCGATCACATTGGTTCGTTGGCTGATTGCTGGCTGAAGAGCGGTCAACAAGCTGGCAGACGATCCCGGTAAGGCGCTTTGCGGATAGATGACGATACCGGTCATTTCCGGAAGAACTCCCGTGCCTGATCTGTGATGCAAGCTTCGAAGGCAGCATTCTTTTTAGTCCGTATCTTGTCTAGCAACACGAATATGTCCTCATCCTTCTGCGGGGGGCTGATCTCCCTGGCAATATCCAAATCTAGAAGCACAGAACCATAGTCCACTAGCGGTGAAGGAACCAACCCAGAATTGAGTGTCAGGCGACAGCCCTCATCATCCGGAGGAAACTGGGCTTGCACGCCATATCCGGTAATTGGTCCGAACGACCCCGGGAGTTTTGCATACACACGAAGGTAGTCTGTTTCTTCAAATACACGATCTACCTGAGGTATATCAATTCGATTCACAAATCTTACGCCTATGCGTGTAATTTTCCTGTAACCTACGACTCTTTTCCACGTGTCCCAGTCACGTTGAAAGCGACCAAAGAAGACGTCCCAACCAGGATACGGTGCCAATTGAGATACGACAAAAGTTAGTGGCCAAAGCAAAAGTATTTCTGCCTGGTCCACCGATGAGAGCCGATGACCCGTCGCTTGATTAATCTGAGTCACCGCTTCTCCACGAACATTAGGTGGAGGCAGCCCTACCGTCACGTCGTAGTTCACCAAAGGATGCTGAAACGGATACGTGGTTCCAAAGTCGGCACAGACCTTTGCGAGTAAGTCTGTTTCAGCCGGCTCAGCATACCGGATTTCAATGACCGCCTCGGTGATAGGTGCCCTTTTGTATCGCTCGGCCATCAGTCACCGCCGCCAGGTCGAACGTGTTTTGGACGCCAGCCCCATAACAGTAGGCCGGCCCTTGCGGGCTGGCTCGACCGTCGTGCAAGGCTCGCAGGTATGCCTGACATATCGACTCCGTTTCGACCCAGCCTTGTCACTGCTCACGCGTCAAACAAGTGCACCGCACCCGGTTCGGCCATCGGTCCAGCGGCAGCATCGCCGACCCGTGTACCGGCGACTCGAGATAAGCCATTCGTTGGCCTGCATGTCCGGAGTATGGCACGTCACGGAGCGGGTTCAAGGAATGCGAACGAGAAAATGGGTCGTTTTACAAGCACGTTGATCCACGACCCCGGATCAACCCGCGACGGACCGCCATGAACGCTTCGCGCCGCTGCCAGGGCCGCACACAGTCCAATTCTGCAAGACGTTCGGAGGTGCCACGTTGAATTACCCCTTCACCCACCCCCCTGCACCTCCAGAAACCGCCGCGCCAACGCTCCGTACAACGGCCGCCGGCACACCAGCCGGGACACCGCGAACGACAGAAACGCCGTCGCCATCAGCGGGATCATCAGGTTCTGGTTCGCCGTCATCTCCATCACGATCACCGTCGCCGTAATCGGCGCCTGCACCACACCAGAGAAATACGCCGTCATCCCCAACAGGATCATCGCCCCCAACGGTGCGTTCGGCACCAGCGGCGCCAGCACCGACCCCAGCCCCGCCCCCACCGACAGCGACGGCGCGAAAATCCCACCCGGGATCCCGCTGACATAAGACACCACCGTGGCCGCCAGTTTCAGCAGCGCATAGACCGGCGGCATCATCGAAACCCCCTCCACCATCCCCTTGGCCTGCGCATACCCCGTGCCATAGGTCTGCCCGCCCGACAGCCAGCCGATCACCGCCAGCAGCAACCCG
>Ga0206856_10368_pt1 | contig 11195 bp, 15 predicted proteins | sample Alteio_BWOrgCont_48_FD_152630 | JGI IMG/M metagenome (GOLD analysis project Ga0206856, IMG submission 152630) | Enriched cells from forest soil in Barre Woods Harvard Forest LTER site, Petersham, Massachusetts, United States -... | ecosystem: Environmental > Terrestrial > Soil > Temperate forest >...
GCGATCTCGTGAAATCTCAGGACGATTGCGCGTTCGTTCAATGTGTGCCACCGAGTAGCGTTTTCATGAGGCGAATGGATTCGTCGAGTGCGCTCACCAGCGTATCGACATCAGCCAAACTATTATCACTCGAGAAACTCACGCGGATCGCAGAGCTATGAACAGCGGGAGGCAATCCCATCGCACTCAAGACCGGATCGGGTTCCAGGCTCACGGTCAGCACCCGAAAGGGCCGCCCCTTCAGCCGCTCGGCTAACTCAACCACGCGAGGCATCTCGTCTAAACACGGCGGACACCAGCTCGCCCAAAAAATGCACGAGCACCACGTTTCCCCGCAAATCTGAAAGTGTCCGCATTTTACCCTGCGCGTCCGCCAATTTGATTGCCGGTGCTGCACGCAGCGCAGGCGCGCCCACGGGCGGCGATGCATCTTCCGCGTGAAACCAGGAAAAAGCCCCCCCCCCGCCAACGCAAGGACACATCCAGCCAGAATAGCGATTTTTAACTGCTTTTTACTCATTTTCGCACTCATTGCGCTTCAAAAGCTAACACGGCAGATCTTTTTAGTCCACCACACCCCGAGACGAGGGGGGTTGCCATGGGTGCCATAACAAAGGCCCCCTTTTTGTAAAAGATGGGCCGTGCCACATCGTTTCAGTTGCGGTTCCGTGGGGGGCTTGCGCTGAAATCAAAAAACCCGCTATAATTATAGAGAGGAAGGAGCCGTGAGGAAGCCGCGCCACACGCGCGGCGGGAATACGGCGACAATAAGACAATAAAATGAGCCACGCACTGGTGCTCAACGCAAGTTTCGAACCTCTGCACATCGTCACCTGGCAACGAGCCATCCAACTCCTATTTCAAGGCAAAGTCGAAGTCATCGAAGAGTCCGAAAAAGAAGTTCACACTGTCAAGCTCACTATTCGGGTCCCGGCCGTTTTGAGACTTCTCGAATATGTGCCCCTCGCTCGCAAAAAACACATCGTTCGATTTTCTCGTGCGAATATTTTTTTACGCGACAACCACAAATGCCAATACTGTGGCCGACAATTTAGCAAAAACCACCTAACCCTGGATCATGTCATTCCGATCGTCCAAAGCGGTCGCAAGTCCTGGGAAAACATCGTCACCGCATGCAAACCCTGCAATCAGCGCAAAGGGGGCCGTACCCCTGCTCAAGCGGGCATGCATCTCGTGCGCAAACCCTTGCAGCCCCTGTGGTTACCGACGGCTAGCCTGCAAATGGGCGTGACCCGTACGCCGGAGCGTTGGAAGATCTATCTCAAACTTCAGCACCGCGGCGCCGGCACAACACTTGACCCGAACGAAGACACGTCTTAGGCTAAACGGGCGTGACTTCGACCTCTCCTCCTCCTTCTGCACCCACTAAACCGGCAAAACCGACTGCTCCCGCTCATCCGGTGGACCAAGTCGTTGCAACCTACGGGGACGTGATTTTTGACCTCTGTGAGTCGGTGCTGTGGAACTCGACCAATGCGCAGCTGGCCTTCCGAAAAATCGTTAAAGAACTCCGCAAATCCTCCTCCCACGAACAGTTCTCGGTTCATGAACGTGCATGGGTTCTGAGAGTCTCGTGCGATCGCCTCCGAGACCTGGCTCAAAATACTTCACGGCGAATGACGGCCTCCGAACGAATCGAGAGCGACGCCACGGAGACCACGGCAGGACGATTGAAAAAATTTGATTTCTATTTCCATCGCCTCACCTTGAATGATCAGTTTCTTCTCCTTCTCCGAGACAAGTACGGCTTCGCATACTCCGAAATCTCTACCGCACTCGGCATCCCTGAAGGCTCCCTCAAAACGAGCCGCCAACAAGCGCTTCGCGCCCTTGAAGAATGGGTCTGGGATCAGTCATGAATTGTTTCGAATGGCAGAGCCATTCTTCCGATTATTTGGACGGAACCCTGATTGCTTCAGCCAAAAAAGAAGCCGAGGCCCATCTCGATAGCTGCAAAGAGTGTACGGAGCGATCTAAACACTATCGGGTTCTACTCACGGCCATCGCCAATCAGCCGCGCTCCACGCTCCCCGTTCCCATTCGCAGGTCCCCCCTAACGGCGGTGCTCCCCAAACTCGACGTCGGTAAACTCGGACGCTCACGCTGGGAACGAGTACCCTGGTATATTCGAACGACGATCGAAGGGGTCAGCATCGTCATGGTGATCCTACTCGGGATTTCGGCCGGACCTAAACTGCGATCAATTTATGAACGTAGAATGGAGCGCAACCTCAGCGATTTCAACGAAACCTTATCCGACCCGGCGACCGAATCCGCCGACCCGGTCGCTGCCCAGATCCCCCTCACGCGAGCCAACCCCGCCAATCCCCTTGCCACCGATGCCCAGTCCGTTGGCGACGATTATTCGGGTGAAAACGAAGCGGATGACTCCAGCGACGACGAAGATTCATCTACCGCAGGCCAGGGTGGCAAATCAGGCTCACTTCTTCACGTCGGCAGTTCCGAGATTTGGCGCTTCAACTTTAAAGCGGATAGCCCACACGACATTCGCCCCAAGATCGTCCAGATCCTCACATCAGCAGGTCTCGCGACCTCTACACCTGGCATCGGCGGCGTCGAAGTTCCCGGAGGCATCCAGTTTGATCTCCTTGTCCCACAAAACATCGTCGCAAACCTCAAACCTCAGCTCGAAAAACTCGCCCCTGTGCGCCCCGAAGGCCACACCGACTCCGCAGTCTGGGAAACGTTTACGTGGTATAAAAACAAATCCAAAACCAAACTCCCCGCCGGCCAAACTCGAATCGTAATTTGGTTGTCGCAGATTTGAGCCGAAATTTATTGAGACGGATACGCTGCCGTCATGACACTTTTGATTTGATCCTCAATGTCTTCAGGCGACGTATAGACTGAAACTTCCTGCCGCTCATTTGCCGTTGTCTGCGCGGGAGTTAACTCCTGGTCGGCCTCATCGTTACCAGTTAATTCTCCTTTTGCAGCCAACGTCTTTTCCAACCGGACATGCTGTGCGTAGGTCAACTTGGGCTTCGCAACCGCGGAGGGCGCACGCTGTGAAACCATCCCCAAATTCGCCATACTTCGGTTAGCTGCTGTCACCAATGCACGCCGGGCCGCAAAATAGGCTTGTTGCTCAACATCTGAAACTCGGCCATCTTCGTAGCTCACTGGATCCGCTTTTTGCAGAGCAGCTCCGGGCCAGATTGCCTTCGGATGTTTGATCAGCTCATTGCGCCAATCGCTTAGTTCCTTTTCAAACTTATCTTTTTTAACTAAATATTGGGCCTGCGCAATACTGAATGCCGCCATATTCTTGGCCGGCAAACCATCCGGTCCCATGATCGCGATCAAGTCTCCCTTAGGGCCATATTTGTATCGCAAAAAATCGCTCAGATCTGGAGGGCTCGGCTTGATCGATGCGACCCAATTCTGAAAGCTATCACCTTGAGTGGTCGCTCTCAAAATCTGATATTCGTCCTTAAGATCTTGCCAGGTCGGAACGTAAGTGACTTGAGCCTTCTTAGGTGGGCGGCTCGCATCTTCGTAGACAGCAAAAGCGGGAGCGGCACCTTCAACGACGGAAGCGCCATTGCCGTTCATTCGAGCATCTACCACGTGTTCAATATCGCTCTTGAGCCCTTCGTTAGAGGCCGCATTTTGTACCAAAGCTCTCTCCATCGAACGTAAACGAGGGATCTCGTAAGCCAGATAGCGATCCACACAATCCGAAGCAGCTTCGTTCGGAGTACAGTAATTTTTTAGTACTGCCTCTTGTTGTTCTGGATGACTAATGAGGCCTTTAAGTTTTTCTGTGACGTAACGACTTTGAAGAGAAATATTTTCATTCGCCTTATTGTAAAGACAGGCCTGATCGCACTCCACGTAGTCCGTCTGTGCCCATGGGAGAGTCACACCCGGCACTCGGGGTTTCGGAGTCACATCATCCGCAGCAGCTTGGGTTTGCAGCCCTGCAAACGATAAGAACACCCACAGAACCGATACAGTCGTCGGCCATGGTTTACCGTGGTGGGTGGTGTGAGTGAATTCTTCCTCTCGTCGCATGCCTGTTTTAAAGCAAGGAACGAGCCAGAAAACAGAATCTATCTATTTGATATTACTTATATTTTTAAGCGTCGAAATCTAAAATTCGTAGAACTTTTTTCCACTGAAAAAGACTTAAACACTCCGTCGGACGCACGGCACTTGTGACACATAAAAAAGGGGAGCCACCCAAACTAGGTGGCTCCCCTCTTAAAACTATAAACGAACTAATTCTTAGCTGCTTCCGCCGGCTTTGCTTCCACCGCCACCTGCAGCAGGGGTTTTGCGACCCGCGCCGCTCTTCGGAGCGCCCTTGCCTCCAGCAACGCCACCAGCGACCTTACTACGGCCACCGAAGACCTTACGAAAGCGATTGAATGGGTCCTTAGCACCAGGAGTGATGCCAGCAGCTTCTTTAGCTTCCGCAGCTTTCACTCGATCAGCTTCAGCCACTTTTGGCTTCTTCATGCGATCAATCACTGGATGATCGACTAGCTCAAGAATCGCCAATTCAGCACCATCGCCACGGCGACGGTCAGCAAGCTTAAGAACACGGGTGTAACCACCCGGGCGGCCCTTGTAACGCTCAGAAAGCGTCGTGAAGAGCTTCTTAACCACTTCGTTGTCACGCGTACGATCGAATGCCAAACGGTGCGCATGAGGCGTACCGCGCTTAGCAAGAGTGATCAAACGGTCCACAACACGGCGAACCTCTTTCGCCTTCTCTACTGTCGTGGTGACTTGTTCTTTATCGATCACACAGTTCGCCATATTGCGGAACATGGCATTTCTATGTGAAGTGTTTCGGCCAAACTTACGACCGTCTACTGCATGTCTCATAAATCAATCCTCAATATCGTCAGATTCGTCGAATTCGTCCGAACCCTTACGATCATTCGCAATGCGGCTCTCGTCCACATCAGAATCAGCCGGTTTTGGCGGCTGCGAAGGAGGAACAAATCCATCCAGTTTCATACCCAAGCTCAAGCCCATCTCGCTAAGAATGTCTTTGATCTCGTTGAGCGACTTACGACCAAAGTTCTTGGTCTTCAGCATCTCAGCTTCGGTCTTTTGAACAAGCTCGTAGATGTACTTAATATTCGCGTTCTGCAAACAGTTTGCCGAACGAACCGAAAGCTCTAGTTCTTCGACAGAACGATAGAGGTTCGGATTAAATTGTGAGCCGCCTTCTTCCTTTGCCTGAGCAACCGGTTCCGGCTCCTCTTCAAAGTTCAAGAACACAGAAAGCTGATCCTTCAAGATCTTCGAACCTAAAGAAACTGCATCTTCAGGTTGCACAGATCCGTCAGTCCAAACTTCCATCGTCAGCTTGTCAAAGTCCGTGCGTTGTCCGACGCGGCTCTGAGTGACCGTGTAATTCACGCGGCGAATCGGCGAGAAAAAGCTGTCGATTGGAATCCAACCTACGGCCATATCTTCTGCCTTATTATTTTCCGAAGCACGATAACCACGGCCGCGGCTGATTTGAATTTCAGCGCGGAGTTTGCCACCTTTGCCCAACGTCGCGATGAGTTGGTCAGGGTTCAAAACATTGACTTGCTCAGAAACGATGATGTCAGAAGCATGAACTTCGCAAGGGCCCGTTTTGTCGATCACCACGGTCGCTTGTTCAGCGTGGAGAAGGAAACGAACTTCTTTGAGATTCAAAATGATTTCAGCAACGTCTTCTTTCACATCTGGGATTGGAGTGAATTCATGAACTACACCGTCAATTTTCACTGCGGTGATTGCTGCACCTTGAAGGGACGACAACAAAACACGACGAAGCGAATTGCCAAGGGTCAAACCAAATCCACGTTCAAGCGGCTTAGCAACAAACTTACCGTAGGTGTTCGTCAATGACTCTTTATCAACATCAAGAGCCTTCGGCTTAATAAGATCGCGCCAGTTCTTTTCTAACATAGTCTCTCTTTTCTTCTTTTCTTTTAACTAGGGTTTCCTCGCTGCCACTTTTTTGAGTGGTAAGCCCAGCTATGCGGAAACCAAGTTTACAAAATGCGGTGAAAGGAGGCTCTCTCCTCTCCCCACGTAAGACCAACTCAAATTACTTCGAGTACAACTCGACAACCATACGTTCCTGCATCGGTGCTGTGAGATCATCACGAGCCGGAAGATCACGAACGCGAGCCTTCATGTTAGCGGCATCCAGTTCGAGCCACTGTGGAATCTCGCGGCGTTTTGCACCTTCGAGAGCACCCACTACACGAGCGACTGCACGGCTTTTTTCACGAATTTCAATCAGATCGCCTTTGTCTGTCATATAAGACGGAACGTTCACTCGGCGACCGTTCACAGAAAAATGTCCGTGACGAACCAGCTGACGGGCTTCATTGCGGGAATTTGCAAAACCCGAACGATAAGCAACGTTGTCCAAGCGACGCTCAAGCATCGTCAACAAATTGTTACCCGTCACGCCTTTGGTGCGATCTGCTTTTTCAAAAAGATTGCGGAACTGCTTCTCGAGCAATCCGTACATCTTCTTGATCTTTTGCTTCTCACGAAGCTGCAAACCGTACTCAGAGAATTTGATACGACCCTGGCCGTGCTGTCCTGGTGGATAACCACGACGTTCAAATGCACACTTTTCAGTGTTACAGCGATCACCCTTCAAAAAGAGCTTCTGATTTTCGCGACGGCAAATACGACAAACTGAACCAATATAACGAGCCATAAAACTTAGACCCTTCTCCGTTTCGGAGGACGGCAGCCGTTGTGAGGAATCGGCGTAACGTCTTCAATATAAGTGACACGCAATCCAACAGACGCAAGAGCACGAAGCGCGGATTCGCGACCTGCACCAGGACCATTGACAAAGACTTGAACCGAACGCATCCCGTTTTCAGCGGCTTTTCGGCCTGCATCTTCTGCAGCAACCTGTGCAGCAAACGGAGTGTTTTTGCGGGAACCACGAAAGCCTTTAGCTCCAGCAGTCGACCACGCAATCGCGTTGCCCATTTGATCGGTGATTGTGACGATCGTGTTGTTGAAAGTAGAAAGGACATAGACGTTCCCGGTGGAAACGTTTTTCTTCCCCTTCTTGACTTTCTTAATCACGCCTTCAGCGCCAGCAGCGGCTGCAGGAGCGGCATCATCTTTTTTTACTTTTGGTGATTCTTTTTGCTCAGACATAATTCATATCCTTACTTCATCGCCTTGACGGACTTCTTGCCGGCAATTGCAACAGCAGGGCCCTTACGCGTGCGAGCGTTTGAGTGAGTTCTTTGACCGTGAACTGGAAGTCCCTTACGATGGCGAACGCCACGGTAACATCCGAGATCCACCAGTCGCTTGATATTGAGACTGGTTTCACGGCGAAGATCGCCTTCCACTTTACAAGAACGATCGATAATTTCACGGACTTTAGCCACTTCTGCTTCAGTGAGCGCGTCCGATTTTTTGCTGAGATCAACGTTTGCTTCGACGAGAATTCTCTTCGCCAAAGGACGACCAATCCCAAAAATATAGGTCAATGCAATTTCCATTCGCTTATTGCGTGGGAGATCAACTCCCGCGATACGAGCCACGACTTACCTTCCTTTCAAACATGTAAAACAACGCTTCCCCTGCGAGAAACGAGATAGCTGATCAACCCTGACGTTGCTTATGGCGAGGATTTTCGCAAATCACCCGAACCACTCCACAACGACGAATTACCTTACACTTGTCACAAATTTTCTTTACCGATGCGCGAACTTTCATACACCTTACGCCCTTCTAACGTCCCAACAGATTTTCTAAAAATTTTAAGAAAATCTACTTACACCCCTTATCCATCAAAGAACAGTCAAAACTTCTGGTCCTTGAGGAGTAATAGCTACCGTATGTTCAAAATGTGCGGAAAGTGAGTGATCTACCGTCACTGCCGTCCACCCGTCCTTCAAAACCTTGACTTCGTGGCTACCGGCATTGATCATGGGTTCAATTGCCAGGACCATCCCCACTTTAAGAGGAATCCCTTTGCCCTTCGGTCCGTAATTCGGCACCTGAGGCTCCTCATGGAGTGCCCTACCGATTCCGTGACCAACGAACTCCTTTACCACGCCGTACCCGAAGCCTTCAACATAATTTTGAACCGCATGACCGATGTCGAATACCCGGTTGCCCTCTTTGCACTGCTCGATACCTCGCATGAGCGATTCACGAGCCACATCAAGCAGCTTTTGCGCGTCTTTTGAGATAGGTCCGACCGCTACCGTACGAGCAGAGTCCCCATACCATCCCTCAAAAACAACGCCAAAATCTAGGCCGACAATATCTCCGGCCTTCAAAATTCTCTTATTCGACGGGATTCCGTGCACGACTTCATCATTGACGGAAATACAAACTGACGATGGAAACCCGTGATACCCCTTAAACGCAGGTAACGCTCCCAAGTCCCGAATGCGACCTTCGGCATAGCGATCGATCTCACCCGTAGAAATCCCAGGCTTCGCCATCTGGCACATTTCCTCGAGAATCTGCGCAGTAATCTTGCAAGCTTTGCGCATGAGATTGAGTTCGCGTTCCGACTTATATGAAATCACTTCAACCGTACCTCTATTAAATCACGCCAAAGCCTGAGCTAGGGCACGGTTTACTTCTGCTGGTAACCGACTCGCATCAAGAGACTTTAACTTGCCTTGATGCCTATAATATTCTGCAAGCGGAGCTGTTTGGCGATGATACACCACCAGGCGCATCTCAATCACAGCCTCCTGATCATCGTTCCGCTGGATTAACTTTGAACCACACTTGTCGCAAATGCCGTCTACTTTCGGTTGCAACGACTTAATGTGATACATGGAAGCACATTTTTCGCAGGTCCGACGTCCCGAGAGTCTGCTCACCAACTCAGAATCCGGGATTTCAAAAAGAACCGCGCGATCTACCTTCCGACCCTGTTCTTGAAGCAATTGATCGAGAGCTTCAGCCTGTGGAAGGGTCCTTGGAAATCCATCTAAAACAAAGCCATCTTTACACTCAGGTGTCTGCGAGCGTTCCGCAATAAGACCGATCACAACCTCGTCGGGCACGAGAGCCCCACGATCCATGTAACCTTTAGCTTCAAGACCCAGCTTAGTACCCCTCGAAATCGCCGAACGCAGCATGTCTCCAGTTGAAAGCTGGGGCCAACGCCTTTCTTCGACTAATTTTCCGGCCTGAGTTCCTTTGCCGGAACCTGGTGGTCCAAGTAAAATCAGAATCATGTGTAAGCCGCTCGACCCTTCATTCGTGAATGCTTCATAAAACCACCATAGTTTCGTGTCAGCAAAAACGTCTCAATCTGAGCAACGGTATCTAATGCGACGCCCACCAAGATCAACACACTCGTGCCGCCGAAATAAAACGGCACTTTCATCGTCTGAGTGAAAAAGGTCGGCAGAACGCAAATCAATGAGATATAGACTGCGCCACCCAAGGTAATACGCGAAAGAACGTAGTCAATATACTGAGCCGTGGGCAAACCAGGACGAATACCTGGAATAAACCCACCGTACTTCTTAAGATTGTCAGCAACATCGTCCGTCTTGAAGGTCACTGCCGTATAAAAATAGCAGAAAAAGACGATCAAACCCACGAATAGGATATTGTACAACATCCCACCTGGCTGCAAAAATGCCGTCAATTGCTGCACTTTTTCAGAAGCAATAAAAGTCCCAATCGTCGCCGGAAACATGATCAGCGAGGAGGCAAAAATCGGCGGGATCACGCCCGACGTATTCACTTTGAGTGGAAGATTGGTGTTTTGACCGCCATAGACCTTACGACCGACAATACGTTTTGCATATTGGATCGGAATCCTGCGCGCACCCTGCTCCACAAAAATAATGCAGAAAAACGTTCCAACAATCACAGCCAGTACAAGCAGAATTTTGAAAAAACTCAACTCCCCGGAGCGATAAAGACTCATCGTGCTTCCAAGACCTGATGGAATACGAGCAGCAATACCTGCGTAAATCAAAAGAGAAATCCCGTTGCCGATCCCACGCTCCGACATCTGCTCGCCGATCCACATCAAGAAAACAGATCCAGACGTTAATGTCAGAGTGGTCATGACCTTAAAGAATAAACCCGGATGAGTGACAACTGGAGGAGTCGTGTGCTGAAGGCCAGAGGCGATCCCAAACCCCTGTACTACACAGAGTAGAACAGTTCCATAACGGGTGTATTGGGTAATCTTTTTACGCCCTTGCTCACCCTCTTTTTGAAGATCATGCAAATAAGGCCAAACAACCGTCAGAAGCTGAAAAATAATCGAGCTGCTGATATACGGCATTACGCCCAATGCAAAAATACTGAACCGCTCCAAAGCTCCGCCGCTAAAAAGATTGAACCATCCAAAGATAGTCCCCTTCATATTAGCAAAGACCTGCTGAAGCGCAGCACTGTCCACGCCTGGAGTCGGAACATGCACCCCAATGCGATAAACGGCCAACATTATCAAAGTGAAGATAATGCGTTTACGAAGTTCCGGAATCTTAACTAGTCCGTCAGCACCTGACATTTCGAGGGAGGCTCCTTACTAGATGACTACTGATTGGACTTCTTGAAAACTTGACTTACGCCTTAGCAGCGTGAGCAGCTCTCTTTGTTTTCTTTTTACCATGGGTCGACGGAATCACAATGAGTTCCACGCTTCCACCGGCTTTTTTAATTTTTTCCTGAGCCGAAGGACTCACACGGTGAGCTTTCACTTTGAAAGCCTTTGTCAATTCACCCGTGCCCAAGATGGTCAAACGGTCGTAACGACCTTTGATTGCATTCACAGCAACCAAAGACTCGAGACTGATTTCTTTGAAATCTTTCGGGTCAAGACGGTTCAAATCAAAAAGATTCATAGCTACGTTGGTGCGGCGAAGAACATTGGTGAAACCACGCTTCGGAATACGGCGATACAAAGGCATCTGACCACCTTCGAAGCCAGGGCGAACACTTCCGCCAGAGCGAGCCAATTGGCCCTTATCACCTTTACCAGCCGTAACACCCAGCCCGGATCCAGATCCGCGGCCTAGACGTTTGCTAGAAGTAAGTGCGCCTTTATGAGCTTTAATCGTATTGAGTCTCAACATAAATTTACTCCAAAACTCCCAATCCCTTTATCGAGACTCGGATACTACCTCTACGAGGTGAAGAACTTTTTTAATCATTCCACGAAC
>Ga0206856_10391_pt1 | contig 11156 bp, 10 predicted proteins | sample Alteio_BWOrgCont_48_FD_152630 | JGI IMG/M metagenome (GOLD analysis project Ga0206856, IMG submission 152630) | Enriched cells from forest soil in Barre Woods Harvard Forest LTER site, Petersham, Massachusetts, United States -... | ecosystem: Environmental > Terrestrial > Soil > Temperate forest >...
TCATCTCGGGCATCAGGCGATCGTTCGACAAGCGATTGAGCGTGCTCGTGCACGATCGGGTACGGCGATGGGATATACGTTTCGTCCCCACCCGCAGGTCGCTTTGAGGCCGGGGGCAAACGTGCAGCTTTTGTCGACGTATGACGAAAAGCTCTCGCTCCTCGAAGGACTAGGCGTTGACGTCGTGATTGAGGAGCCGTTTAGCCGGGAGTTTTCGACGATTGCTCCGGAGCAGTTTTTTAGCGAAGTGATTTTGCGCAAAGTCTCGGCTGAGGCGATTGTCGTGGGGTATGACTTTGCCTTTGGCAAAGAGCGTTCGGGACACTTGGCCGTGCTTGAGAGTTTTTGTAAGCGCTCGGGCATCGAGCTCACCGTCGTTCCTCCTCAGCGAGTGGGCAGCGATGTGGTTTCAAGTTCGAAGATTCGCCAATATCTTTTGTCGGGTGATGTTGGCGCCGCTCGAAATCTTTTGGGGCGTGATTTTTTTTACCGCGGCTCCGTGATCAAGGGCGATGCGCGTGGGCGAACGATCGGTTTTCCGACCGCGAATCTACGACCTGAAAACAAGCTTCTACTCCCTTACGGTGTTTATGCTACTCGCACCTGGGTGGCGCCGCTAAAGCGTGAATTCTCAAGCGTGACCAACGTGGGTGTGAGGCCGACGTTTCGTGATTCAGTTCAGGGTTCGGGTTCTGAGTTGGCGGCTTTAGTCGAGACGCATGTACTGGATGAATCGATCGATCTCTATGGAAGTTCCATCGATGTTCGATTCGTAGAGCGAATTCGTGAGGAGCGCCGATTTGCGGGTATTGAGGAACTCAAGGCGCAGATTGCCGCTGATGTTGCGAGTGCGCGTCGGATTTTGAAGATTTAGTCCGAAGAATCTAATCCCAATTTTTTTAAGCGATATCGAATACTGCGGAACGTGATGCCCAATAATTCGGCGGCCGTTTTTTTTACGCCCTCGGAGTGTTCGAGAGCTTTGAGAAGGTAGGTCTTTTCGACGAGACCGATGATCTCGTCCAATTGGATCGGGCCTTTTGTAAAGTCAGGTGCGGGGAGCCGAATCTCATGTTCGGTTCCGGATCCGCCCCGGGCGTTTTTTTCGACGCTCGCGTGTGTTTCGACTGTCTGAAGCTGGCCTGAGAGAATCGAGGGCGGAAGGCTCTGCAGCCCGATCGTGGTGCTGTTTTCGAGTGTGACGGCGCGTTCAATGGTGTTTTCGAGTTCGCGAACGTTGCCTGGCCATGGGTGCGTGTTGAGTGCGTGGATGGTGTCTTTGTCGAAGGCTTCGAGTTTTTTGCCTTGTCGGGTTGAGAATTTTTTTAAAAAACTTTCAGCTAAAAGTAAAATATCAGGCCCTCGATCACGAAGAGGTGGGGTTTTGATCTGGATGACGTTGAGTCGATAATAAAGATCCTCACGGAAGGTCCCTTTAGCGATCGCGATCTCGAGATCCCGGTTGGTTGCGGCGATCACACGGACGTCGATACGAATATCATCGTTGGCACCGACTCTGCGAATGACTCTCTCTTGGATGGCTCGCAGGAGCTTCACTTGCATCCCAAGAGGGAGTTCACCGACTTCGTCTAAGAACAAAGTCCCACCCTGGGCGGCTTCGAAAAGCCCTATTTTTTCGGAGACGGCGCCTGTAAAACTGCCTTTGCGGTGACCGAACATCTCGCTCTCGATCAGGTTTTCGGGGATCGCGCCGCAATTGACGGGGATGAAGGGTTTGTCTTTGAGGGGACCCGCATCGTGGATCATGCGTGCGACGAGCTCTTTGCCAGTGCCGCTCTCGCCGATGATCAAGATATTGGTTTTCGTCGCGGCGACGCGATTGATGAGCGCGATCATCGCTTTGACGGGGGGAGAGCTGCCTAAGATCGTCGGTCGCGGGTCGCCATGTCTGCTCATGATTAATCTCCGGTCGCGCCGGCGATTTTAAAGATCGGTAGGTACATGGCGATCAACATACCTCCCACGGAGCCGCCGAGGAAAACCAAGACGATGGGTTCGATCAGTTTTGTCATACCACCGACGATGACTTCGACTTCTTCTTCGTAGAAGTCAGCGATTTTTTCGAGCATTTTGTCGAGGTTCCCGGTGGATTCCCCGACGCTGATCATTTGGACGGCCATCTTTGGGAAAACATTGAGTCGTCCCACGACACCGCCCAATGTTTTTCCGGCTTCGACTTCGGCGCGGATTTTAGCGACGGCCTCTTCGAGAACGATATTGTCGATGGTCGCTTTACAGATGTCGATGGCGTCGATCAGGTTGACCCCTGACGCGAGTAGGGTTTGGAGTGTGCGCGCAAAACGAGCGACGCCTGACTTTTGCAAAAGGTTGCCGAAGATTGGCGCTCGAAAAGTGAGGCGGTCGATGAAGTTTCGGCCCTCTTGGGATTTGATGTAACGAACTAAAAGATAGATTCCGATTCCACCACCGACGAGGATGAAGTGAGCATTGCTGACCATTTTATGAGACATGACCAGCACGATTTTCGTTGGGAGGGGGAGTTCCTGACCCGCACTCGTCAGGAGGGTCTCAAATCTTGGGATCACGAAGATCAAAAGAAGAGAGATCACCGCAGCACCGATGCTTAAGACGATGATGGGATACATCATGGCGCCTTTGATCATTTTTTTGAGGCGTTCTGAATCTTCGATGTAGCGACTGAGACGCTTAAGCATTTGATCCATAGCGCCGGCAGATTCGCCCGCTCGGATCAAAGCGACGTAAAGGCGAGGGAAGGTTTTGGGATAAGCATTGAGTGCTTCCCATAGGTAGGATCCACCGGTGACTTTTTCGCGGATTGCGTTCACCATATCACGAGCAGCGCCCACATCTGCCTGCTCGGATAGCACTTCAAGTGCTTGAACGACGGGAACGCCAGAGGACATCAGAACTTGCAATTGGCGCGTGAAAGCTACGAGTTGTTCAGAGCTCATCCCTCGGGCGGACTTAAACATATTGCCAAGGTCCTGATTGAGGGCGTTGGCTTTCGAGATCTTAGTGGGACGAACGCCCATCGTACGCAACGTCATGCGAAGATCCCCCTCGGTGGGAGCATCGAGTTTACCATTTACTTTTTTTCCGGCCTTATCAACTCCGGAGTATACAAATTCAGACATGGGGACAGCTCCTCAAGATCGTTAAAAATTACGGTGTTGGCTTTTTCTCCGCGATTGGTGCAAGCATCTTGATCAGTTCTTCGGGCATCGTACTGTGTTCCATCGCATCGTGTTTAGAGAGTATCCCGGCGCGAACAAGCGTGATGAGACTCTGATTCATCGTTTGCATACCCGAATCATCCTGACCGGATTGCATCGATGAATAAATTTGATGAACCTTGTCTTCGCGGATCAGATTTCGAATGGCCAATGTAGGGATCATCACTTCGCATGCCATTGCGCGACCTGGGCCGTAGCTCTTTGGGATGAGCTGTTGAGACACAATCGTCTGCAGCGTGAACGAGAGTACCTGTCTTACCTGAGGCTGCTGATGGGGTGGGAAAACATTGATGATACGATTGATCGATTGGATGGCGCTATTCGTATGGAGGGTGCCGAAAACGAGATGCCCCGTTTCAGCGATGGTGAGAGCCATTTCAATCGTCTCGGCATCACGCAACTCACCGATCAGAACGTAGTCTGGATCTTGGCGAAGCAGTCGCTTGAGTGCGGAACCGAATGAACGAGTATCGACGCCGATCTCGCGTTGATTGACGATACAGTTTTTATGCGGATGGATGAATTCGATGGGGTCTTCGATCGTGATGATGTGACCGTATTCTTCGCGATTTAAAATATCAAGGAGTGACGCGAGAGACGTCGACTTACCGCTCCCCGTAGGACCAGTGACCAGGACCAAGCCGTTGGGACGTCTCACGACTTTTTTCAAAACCTGCGGCAATTTTAAAGCATCGAACTCTGGGATCGTGAGTGGGATGCGACGGAAAACCCCGCCGACGTTCCCGCGCTGATAGAAGATGTTACCGCGGAACCGAGAGAGATCTTTGATCCCGAACGAGAAGTCGAGCTCAAGGTTTTTTTCGACTTCGGCCTTTTGTGTTTCAGTTAGGATCGAAAAGCAAATTTCCTTCGTGTCTTGTGCAGTCAGTGAATCGGTTTTGACTTTGATGACCTTGCCACCAATTCGGAACTCAGGTGGGATACCAACGCTCAGATGGAGATCGGAGGCATCTTGGTCGACCATCGCTTTGAGGAGGGAGGAGATATTTATTTTTGCCATAATTTTAGTTCAATTTATCGTTTATTTTTTCGGTTAATTTTCCATGGTCAACGAGATCGCTTCTTCGAGGGTGGTCATCCCCTCCATGGCTTTGGAGAGCGCGGACATGCGAAGAGATTTCATCCCTTCTTTGATGGCCTGCTTGCGAAGTTCCATGACGTTTTCACCACGCAAAACCATCTCTTTGAGTGTCGGACTGAAGTCCAGAACCTCGTAGATCGCGACTCGCCCTTTGTAGCCGGATTGGTTACAGCTTCCGCAGCCCTTGCCTTTTTGCAGTTGGGCTTTGCTTGCTATTTCGGGCGAAACTCCGAGGCGGACGAGTTGAGCGGCTTCAGCGGGTGCAGCTTCTTTGCAGCGTGAACAGATGGTTCGAAGTAAGCGCTGTCCTACGATCGTGTTGAGAGACGCGACAACGAGAAAAGGTTCAATCCCCATATTCATCAATCGGGTGATCGTACTCGGGGCGTCGTTGGTATGAAGGGTGGAGAGCACCAAATGCCCCGTGAGCGCGGCTTGGATGGCGACTTCGGCGGTTTCGTAATCTCGGATTTCGCCGACGAGAACCGTGTCCGGATCCTGTCTGAGGAGCGCGCGAAGGACGTTCGCAAAGGTGAGTCCGATCTCTTTATGGACCTGCACTTGATTGACGCCTTCGAGATTATATTCGACGGGGTCCTCGGCGGTGGAGATATTGTCGGTGATTTTGTTGAGCTCTGAGAGAGCAGAATACAGAGTGGTCGTTTTACCGCTACCGGTGGGCCCTGTAACGAGGACCATCCCGTTAGGTGCATAGATCCCTTTTTGAAAGATCTCCAGTTGCCTTTGTTCGAAGCCGAGTTTTTTGAGATCCAGTTGCAGATTGCCGCTCGAGAGCATACGCAGGACGATTTTCTCGCCGAAGAGGGTGGGCATACAGTTCACGCGGAAGTCGACTTCGCGTCCTGCGATTTTCACTTTGATACGGCCGTCTTGCGGAACTCGGGACTCAGCGATGTCCATGCGGGACATGATTTTGAGTCGGGCTACGACAGAACGTTTCATCTCAAGAGGAATTTGGACCACTTCGTGGAGCATGCCGTCGATTCGCATGCGGACGCGAAAACGTTTTTCGAAAGGTTCGACATGGATATCGCTCGCACCGCGACGAACGCCCTCGGAGAGAACGCCATTGACGAGTTTGATCACAGGAGCGCTGTCTCGCTCGTCGCTCCCTCCTTCGATGTCGTGAATTTGGACGAGTTCGAGTTCCTCGCCGCCTTCGGATTCTGATTTTCTTTTGTCTTTTTGAAAGCTCTCGATCGCCGCACCCACAAAAGATGCGCCCCCGTAGTACTTTGCAAAAGCGGTGTCGAAGGCGGAGAAAGAAGTGAGAACCGCTTCGACGTTCATCTTGATTCGAAACTTAAGATCATCCAGACCCTGAAGATAGGTAGGATCGCAAACCGCGACAACCAATGTGCCTTGATTGGACTGAATAGGGATCGCGTGGACTTTGCGAGCGAGATCAGCTGGGATCAATTTGAGGATCGAAGGATTGATTTCGAATTTTGCGAGATTGATACTCGGGAGTCCAAACTTCTGACTGAGATAGTGAAGTAACTTCGTTTCAGAGATGTACTTCTTGTCAATAAAAGTGCGGATGTAGCTTGCGCCGCTATCGTTCGGGATCTCACCGAGCTGAGCGGGCGTGATGATTTTGTCTTTGACTAAAAGCTCGGCAAGCTGCCTGGACATGTTGATCCATCCTTGGAATGACTCCTTATAGTGTGGGTCGGGTGACAGATTTTGTCAACGGCGGGGAATTGACGGTAGGTGAGATCAAAGCTTTGAGGAAAACGAAATAAAAAAACCGCAGAAGCCAGAAGCTTCTGCGGTTTGAAGAATGACGAACTCAACCCGAGAGGGAGTAGAGGTTAAATGCCTGAAGTGACGTTGACGATGGATTTGCTTTGATTGATGGTCCACGCGTCTGAAGTAGCACCAGTGGAGATATTACCCCCAGCTGGTATGATGAACGAGTTGTAACCCAATGATCCTGCATTTGGGAGTGCGGTTAGCTTTGCATTGGTAAGTACGGTTCCGTTCACTGCCGCATTTGCTGGCCAGCCGACGTCGGTGGCGATTGGAGTACCATTGTTGGTATTGGTCGTACATTGGGTACCCGCACCAGCGGCTACGCCATTAGTGACCACCCACTGAGGGTAGTTACATGCAAGGCCGCCAGCAGGACCGCAGTTTGTACCATTGTAGACGCTCCCGGCAGCATCCCAGCCAATGGCGTAGTACATTTTTGCACCTGGGTTAGGAGCAAAACCCGCTACATATAAGCAACTCGTGTAGGTTCCCTGCTCCACCGCGTATGCGATTTCGGAGGTATAAGCGGATGCTAGGTTTATTTTTGCCTCAGACTGCCGGGCCCGAGATTGGTATTTTTGATAGTTCGGGATAGCGACAGCGGCTAGAATGCCGATGATTGCGACCGAGATCATGAGTTCGACAAGCGTAAAGCCTTCAGTACTTAGTTTTGTATTTTTTTGAATCAACGTGCTGCACATACGGACCCCCTCAGGAAGGAAATGGATTGAAAAGTAGTTTTGCCTCTTAATAGTAAAAGTTTATCAGCATTTTTTCAAAGGACAAGATGTCGGTTGGGACATCTGCGCGATTATTGAAGAATCTCGGTTTGATTAATGACAGTAAGCAAGCGACAGGAGTTGGACTCAAAGCGGTGTTAAACTCCCTTCGGGCTTATTATCTTGCATATATGCGCAAAATGTCACACAATATGCGCATATGATAGGTAGATTTGTTAAGCCTTCTAAATCACAAAGCTTTCTATTGTTCGGGCCCCGTGGATCGGGCAAATCAACCCTACTCAAAAGCCTGTTTCAAGATCAATCGCCCTTGTGGATTAATCTTCTGGAGCAACAGCAGGAGTTCAAACTCAGTTCGGATCCCGACTCTCTTCTTAATCTTTGGGCCGCAAAAAAACCGAAATGGATCGTCATCGATGAGATTCAGAAAATTCCGCGTCTTCTGGACGTTGTTCATCGCGGGATTGAAGAATATGGAATTCTTTTTGCTCTCACAGGTTCGAGTGCTCGAAAGTTGCGACGAGGCGGTGCTAACCTTTTGGCAGGACGAGCAGCTTCGTATGCTCTTGCTCCGTTTTGCGCTCTTGAGCTGGGTGATCGCTTCGAACTCGAGCAAGCTTTGTGCACCGGCCTGCTACCCCGTTTTTGGGACCAGGTTTCAGACCGGGGCGATCAGGTCCGCTCGCTTTACTCATACGTGCAAACTTATCTCAAAGAAGAAGTGGCCTCTGAACAGTTGGTTCGAAACCTAGACCCGTTTCGCCGGGTGCTTGTCGCGGCGGCGCAATCGAACACCAAAGTAATCAATTACGCTGCAATCGAGCGAGATGCCGGGGTTCGACACTCTCAGGCGGAGCGGCATTTTGAGATCTTAGTCGACACCCTGATTGGGCGCTATCTTGAGCCGTTTCACACCTCACAGAGGAAAAGACAGACCAAGAAAAGTAAGTTTTATTTTTTCGACACGGGTGTCGTGCGGACACTGACGAACTTGGTGGGAGAGTCTCTCCATCCGTCGACCTATGAGTACGGTGAGTTATTTGAATGCTTTTTGGTGAACGAATTTTTTAAGATGGCGGATGCGCTCGAAAAGCGGTGGCGCTTCTCTTATTTTCGTACGACAGGAGATGTTGAGATTGATCTCATCATTGAAAAGCCCAGAGGGGCCCCGATCTTGATTGAGATTAAGTCATCGACCATACTGCCCACTTCAGAGAAACTCAGATCGCTCGTTCGAATTTCAAAGGAATTGAAGGGATTTAAAAACTCAGATCGCTATCTCCTCTCGAATGCGCGACAAGCGTCGGTCGTTGATGGCGTGCAGTGTTTGCATTGGAAAGAGGGGCTTACGAAGATTTTTGAACTTGGATCGTCGTGATAACTCTTGAAGAATTGAAGTTGAGCTGCTTTGATAGACTCGTGAACCGACGAGATACGCGAACTATTCTGATCGCCCCGTTGATGTGCGTGGCTTTTTTTTGCGCGCAGATGATTTTGAATTTAAAACTCCGCGTTTTGGACGCCGCGTGGGTTGAGCCTCCACCGAGTGCCGTGGAGAAAGTCAACTCGAAACTTCTGGAGACGATATCTTTTGGTAACATCCCTATCGTGGTTGATTTTTTATGGATGAAATCGCTTCAGGATCCAACTTTGTCTCCGCATACGATCTGGCCCGAAGGGCAACATCCCCCAGTTTATTATGACGTAGATTTGGCGACAGACCTAGATCCGGCATTTTACGAGGCGTATTATGCCGGTGCCAATTTGTTGTCGATCCTTCGAAACGATGGTCGGGGAGCTCGAGATATGCTTCTTAAGGGGGAGGCGTTTCAGAGCTCAGACCTTAGCGGCTTTCCTGCTTTAACGCGCGAAATAAATTGGGGTCAAGATTGGCAAATTCCACTTCTTTTGGCGTATGTTTATCTTTTTGATCTGAATGATATGTCAAATGCAGCGCACCAGTTCGAGATGGCCTCGGCGAGTCCTAAGTCGCCACAATATCTTCAACATCTTGTTCAACGTTTACGTGTTCCCGGGGGGCAATACGAAGTTGGATTGAAGTTGATCTCGTTTTTAATGTCGATGACACAAGATGAAGTGATTTTGAAGGAGTACGATCAAAAACGCGAAGCACTTTTTTTCTCACAATACTTGTATCTACTCAATCAACAGTTTGGGGAGTTTTTAAGACACATTCCCGACTATCGGACGAGTACGAATATTACGCAGCAACGAATGCAGTCTTATTGGCGGAAGTTTTTATCGGACAATAATCATGCGATTGATCGCGATCCCTGGGGGGGGCAACTCAGTTGGGATCCTGCAAAGAGTAAGATCGTATCAACGACTCCTCATATGGCAGTTTTCGGGTTGGAATGATTGAGTAAACGGTACGCTCATTTTTTGGTCATGTGGTTGCCGCTACTGCTGGGTTTGTTCACACTCTTGACGCTTTATGCCCCAGGACTCCATGAGGAGTTTTTTAATATCGATGATCGATCGTTGATCGCCATTCCACAAGTTCGCGCAGGATTTGATTTTGAACTGCTTAAAACATGGTTCACGCCTGGCGCTCATATTGATTTTTATCCCCTTCGTGACATCAGTTATTGGGCAGATGTCCATTGTTTTGGGGGTGACGTAGGAGGGGCGGACGCGATTGTTTTTCGGTTACAAAACTTTGCATGGGTGTTTACCTCCGCAGTAGCTCTTGCCCTCATTCTCGGCCATTTTTTGGAGAATTTAAGAATCGGTGTTTGGATCTCTTGTTTTTGGTTCATCCATCCCATTCATTCGGAGTTATTGATGTGGCCGTCCGCTCGTAAGGACTGCATGGCTCTTGCGCTGGGACTAATCTCGGTAGTGCAATATATTAAAAGCTATGAAACCGAAAAAAAACGCTTTGCTTTTCTCGCTCTCTTTTTTTTCGTGCTCAGCCTATTGTCCAAGGCTACGTTCTCTTTGTTGCCTTTATGCGTTCCAGTGGTGGCCATAGCGATGAGGGATTCAAGAATTTTTAAAAAACAAAGTGTGCGAGTTTGGTTGCCAGCGCTGATTCTTGGTGTTGCCTTTGCTTTTTTCCAATCGAGATTTTATACGCGCGTTAACGATATGAGGTTTTTTTATCCGCCTACTTATCGGGTCCAGGGGGCGATGACAGCTCTTGGCCGTATCATTCTGGGTTTGATTTTGCCTCGTTACAACGCCGTGGATGTTGAGACGTGGGGAGATTGGGTGAGTCGTAATTTGATGTTCTTACCGATGGGCGTCGCATTTTTTGGTGCTTCTTTGGGATTGACGATCTATGCGGTCGGCAAAAGGATAAACGCCCTCCTTTATTCGATGTTTGGATTTTGGTTACTTTATTTGCCGGTCTGCGCCGGTTTTTTTTAATATTTCAATCAACCGTTCAGTTCTGCTGCCTTCGACAGAGAGATCCCGAGACATCATAAGTGGAGTCGTAATCCCCAGATAAGCTCGGATCAGGTGAAAAAAATCTAAATTAAGCTCAGAGAGAGTCCTGTGCCTCATTTTTAAAATAGAAAACACGCCCTCAGCCAATGGCTTAAAAAAGGGGCAATCACCATAAGACTCCTCAATTCGCCTGAGGTGTTCACCGGCCCAATCAAGGTCGTGTCTAATCTCGACATCCTGAATCATTTGATTCTTTGAAAACCGAAAATCAACAGGAACACTGACCCAACGAAGACCGTCTTTGGTCTTAATTCTGTTCCGATTGCGCCAATCATTTTTTGTATATTGGACGTCATCGTACACGACAAAAACATCAGCGTCAGCCATGAGATCAAAATAACCACGCCATGGAATATAACTCGATTGAAGTATGACTGCCGTTTTACTCACTTGAAAACACTACCTGCTTTAATGAAACTCGCATCAGGAACCCGGCGACGGTCCACGATCACTGCGCCGGCCCCCACAAACGAATTCTCGCCCACGGTAACCAACCCACAAACCGTAGAATTGGGTGACAAAAACGTATTCGCGCCAACACTAGAATCATGATTCACAATCGCACCCGGCCACACCACTGTCCACGGCCCCAATTTGGCCCGAACGTCGACAATCGCACCCGCCATCACAATGCATCCCTCACCCAACTGCACAGAAGAATGAACAAGAGCACGCGGATGAATCAGAGGCGAGGGAGAAAAGCCGCAGTCCGCTATTTTTCGAGCGATGGCCGCCCTGACACTCAAATCCTTATAGCCGACTCCCAGATATACTTTATGTCGACGTTCGTTCAACAGAGGCTTTAACTGTTCAAAGGTTCCGGCAATC